>ERZ827522.1232-NODE-1232-length-23918-cov-10.570046_pt1 | contig 23918 bp, 18 predicted proteins | sample MGYA00519580_ERZ827522 | MGnify/ENA primary metagenome ERZ827522 (study PRJEB31778, sample SAMEA3449340) | human gut metagenome | biome: human gut; feature: human-associated habitat; material: faeces | place: United Kingdom | collected 2010/2012 ... | reverse complement strand
CGCCATCCCGGTTATGGCGGGCGCGTCCCTGCTCAAGGTGGTCAAGTTCGTCCTCTCCGGCGCTGCGATGACCGGCACCGAGATCGCTGTTCTCGTGGTGGGCTGCGTGGTCGCCTTTGTGGTCAGCCTTGCCGCCATCCGCTTCCTGATGGATTACGTCAAGCGCCATAACTTCAAGTTCTTCGGTCTTTACCGCATCGTGCTGGGCCTGATCGTCCTGGCCGTGGCCGCCATCACCGCCATTGCGTAAATCGCCCCCGAACCCCCCAGCCGCCCGTCCGGGCGGCTTTTTTGCGCCCCGGGGCAATTGCACCGCCCACGGCCTTGTGCTATACTGGAGCCATAAAGAGAGAACCCGGCGGCGGGAAAATGCCGCGCCTGAAATTGTCAAAAACGGAGGAGATCCCTATGGAAGCATCGACTGTATATTACACCGACTTCCGGTGTCCTGTGGGCACCAGCCTGACTGAAAAACTGCGCCGCCTGTGCATTGCGGCGGGCATCAAGAGCATTGATATGGACGGCAAGTTTGTGGCCATCAAGATGCACTTTGGTGAGCTGGGCAACCTGGCTTTCCTGCGTCCGAACTACGCCAAGGTAGTGGCAGACCTGTGCAAGGAGCAGGGGGGCCAGCCCTTCCTGACCGACTGCAACACGCTGTACCCGGGCAGCCGCAAGAATGCGCTGGAGCACCTGAGCTGTGCGCAGGAAAACGGCTTCTGGCCCATGACCACCGGCTGCCAGATCATCATTGGCGATGGCCTGCGCGGTACCGATGAGCTTGAGGTGCCCGTGCCCAACGGCGAATACTGCAAGACCGCCAAGATCGGCCGCGCCATTATGGATGCAGACATTTTCATCAGCCTGACCCACTTCAAGGGCCACGAAGCGACCGGCTTCGGCGGAGCCATCAAGAACATCGGCATGGGCTGCGGTTCCCGTGCGGGCAAGATGGAGCAGCACTCCTCCGGTAAGCCCGCCGTGCAGGAGGAGCTCTGCCGCGGCTGCCACCGCTGCGCCAAAGAGTGCGGCTCCGATGCCATCCGCTACAATGAGAACAACAAAGCGGTCATTGATTACGAAAAGTGCAAGGGCTGCGGCCGCTGCATCGGTGCCTGCAACTTCGATGCCATCTATTCCATCGACAGCAGCGCCAACGAGGAGCTGGACCGCAAGATGGCAGAGTACGCCGCCGCCGTCTGTGCAGATCGCCCCTGCTTCCACATCAGCCTGGTGCAGGATATCAGCCCCAACTGTGACTGCCACGGCGAGAACGATGCCCCCATCCTGCCGGATATCGGCATGTTCGCCTCCTTTGACCCCGTGGCGCTGGATCAGGCCTGTGCCGATGCCTGTCTGAACGCACAGCCCCTGCCCAACAGCCAGCTGGGCCAGAACCTTGCAAAGCCCGGCTGGAACTGCCACCACGACAACTTCAAGGATTCCAACCCCAATATCGAGTGGAAGGCAACACTGGATCAGGCCGAAAAGATCGGCATGGGCACCCGCCAGTACACCCTGAAGAAGATCTGAACATAAAAATAAGCCCGACAACGTCGGGCTTATTTTTATGTCTCTTGCATTCAGGGGCAGACGGAACGATCAATACTCGCTGGAAGCCGGGACCAGTACGTCAATGACATCGGCCAGGGCTTTCCAGTTTTCCTCGGAACAGCCGGGCAGCTCTTTGGCATCCAGACCGGCATCCTCGATGCGGCCGGTCATGCTGTCCTTGTCGGTCAGCAGGGTCTCGGCATCGGCCTTGATGAGCGGCCAGGCATCGGCAAAGCTCTGCTGGTCATCGGCGCTCAGGCTGTCGAACCACTGGGTATAGGCATCTTTGATGTCGCTGACCGGCTGGATGCTCATGTTGCAGCCATCGGCCCATTTCAGCAGGGAAGCCGCCGCGATGACGGATTTCAGCGAGCAGCCGGACACGCCGGGGCCCCAGCCGAGGCAGGGGGCAAAGGCATCGTCCGGGTCAGAGAGGGAGAACAGGGAATTCTCGCCTGCGTCCAGCGGGCCCACCTTGCCAGTGTCGGCGGTCACGGTGGAAGAGGGGATGCTCTCGCTTGCAGAAGCGGAAGAGCTGGAAGCGGCAGTGCTGCCGGAAGAGGTGCTGCAGCCTGCCAGCACGCCGCACAGCAGGGCGGCGCAGACCAGCAGGGAAAGAATACGCTTGCGAATCATAGGAAAGCCTCCTTTTATCGTGTTCCGGCCCATCTGCCGGAGAAACTGCTCTGGTACATTTCTAGTATACTGTTCTGCCGGGCTGTTGTCAATCGGCGTGCGCAGGACGATTTTTCACCCCGGCTGTGCAAACTATACAAACTTTTGTCGTTTTTTTCTCAGTCGGGCGGGATTGACATTTTTTGCGCTGGCGCGTATAATCCGGCCATGGTCAAACTGGGAGAAACGGGTGAAGAACCGGAAAAAGGGGGAGAAACGGATGCAGAAATTTCTGCGGCGGCTGGAACGCTTTTCACAGTCGCTGCTGTCGCCGCTGTCTTATCTTTCGGCGGCGGGCCTGCTGCTGGTGCTGGGAGCGCTGCTCACCAGCAAGCCCTTGTGTCAGGCACTGCCGGTGCTGCAGTGGGCTCCGCTGCAGCTGGTGGGTCAGCTGCTCTATAACGGGATGATGGTGCTCATCAACAACCTCAGCGTCATTCTCTGCGTGGGGGTGGCTGCCGTGCGCGCCAAAACCGAAAAGCAGGATGCCGCCCTGCTGGCACTGATGGCCTACCTTGTGTTCCTCACAGCCAACCACACCGCGCTGGAAGCGCTGGGACTGCTTGCCCAGCCGAATGGGATGACCGGCCTTGCGGGCACGGGCCAGACCACCATTCTGGGCATTCAGGTGGTGGACACCGGCGTGGCAAGCGGCATCGTGCTGGGCTTTGCGGCGGCGTGGCTCTTCAACCGTACCTGCGAAAAGCAGTTTTATGGCATGATCACCCAGCTCTATTCGGGCCTGCGGTGGTCGTTTTTGTGGCTGTCGGCGCTGGCGGTGGCACTGGGGCTGGGGTTCTGCTTTGTCTGCCCGCCGCTGCAGCGGACGGTCAGCGCCCTCACGGGCTGGATTGCGGCTTCAGGGAACGCGGGTGTGTTCCTTTACGGCTTTCTGGAACGGCTGCTCATCCCCACCGGCCTGCATCACCTCATCTATATGCCCTTCCAGTTCTCTTCGCTGGGCGGCAGCCTGACCGTAGGCTCTGTGACCTACACAGGTGCTTACGCCGTCTGCATGACCGAGTACACCATGGGTCTGCCCCTCTCGGACGGCATCGTCTGGATGTACACCGGCTTCACCAAGACCTTTGGCTATCTGGGCATTGCAGCGGCCTTCATCTTCACGGCCCGCAGGGAGAACCGTGCCCGTACCGCCGCCGCTATGATTCCGCTGGCGGTCACGGCCTCGGTGGCCTCCATCACCGAACCCATTGATTTTCTGTTCTGCTTCGTTTCGCCCCTGCTCTGGGTGGCCCATGCGGTCATTACGGGCGGCTTTATGGTGCTGCTCCATGTCCTGCATGTCCGGGCCTTTACCTCCAACCTGCTGGGGTCGCTGGTGTTCAACCTGAGCGCCGGGGAGCAGCTGCAGAACATGCCGCTGCTCTATCTGCTGGGCCTTGCGGAGACCCTGACCTACTTTGCCGTGTTCAGCATCCTCATCAAAGCAAAGGATCTGCCCACCCCGGGCCGGGAAGCAGCCCTTTCCACAGACCAGTCCCCGTACGCCGACCCGCAGGAGGTGTGCCGGTTCATTGCCGCGCTGGGTGGGCCGGAGAACATCGCCCAGCTGGGAAACTGCTTCACCCGCCTCCGGCTCACGGTGCGGGATGCCTCGCTGCTGGATATGGGGGCTCTGCTCTCCCTGCCCCATAAAGGTCTTGTGGTGCAGGGCACCCGGGTCCAGCTGGTCTGCGGCCTGCACGCCGCCCAGCTCCGCCATGCGCTTGAACAGCAGCTTGCCGAGATGGCCCCGGTGTGATTGCTTTTTGATAAGAGAAACGGTATAATTGTGGCGAAACCTCTCAGTCGCCTGCGGCGACAGCTCCCCTAACAGGGGAGCCAAGAAAGGCCCCTGCCTCTCCTATTAGGCAACAACAACCGCCGCCAGTGGCGGATGAAGGGAGTTGTTGTTGGGGCAGCGGCCAACAAGGCACAAGTGCAATACTTTGCACGAAGTGAATGTTGGGAGCCGCAACCCGGACAAGTGGCATTGCGAAGCAATGACGGAGAGGTTTAGCAGCGGATAACCTGAAAATAAAGGAGAACATAAAATGCAGAATAACACCTTTTCCGTCGAAGGTCTCTTCGATTTTCTGAACGCCGGTGTCAGCGCCTTCCACTCCACGGCTGCGGCTGTGAAGATTCTGGAGGAGAACGGCTACCAGAACTGTCCCGAGAGCGCAGCCTGGGAGCTGGTGCCCGGCGGCAGATATTACACCACCCGCAACGGCTCCGCCGTGCTGGCATGGCGGATGCCCAAGGGTGAGCTGACCGGCTGGCATGTCACCGCCAGCCACAGCGATTCTCCCACCTGGCGCATCAAGCAGCTGGACGGCGGCAAGGACGCAGTCTTTGCCAAGGCGGAGACCGAGGGCTACGGCGGCATGATCATGCCCACCTGGCTGGACCGTCCCCTGAGCGTGGCGGGCCGCATTCTGGTCCGCACGGAGAACGGCATCCGGAGCCTGCTGGTCCACCCCGACCGGGCGCTGGCTGTCATCCCCAACCTCTGCATCCACTTCAGCCATGACCTGAACAATGGCATGAAGTACAACCCTCAGGTGGATCTGCAGCCCATCTTTGGTGAGGCGGGCTCCACCCTGCGGGACGCTCTGGCTGAGGAGGCCGGGGTCAAGGCTGAGGACATCGTGGACGCTGACCTGGTGCTCTGCACCCGCGAAAAGGCCGAGCGCGTGGGCCTGAAGGGCGAATACTTCATGTCCGGCCGCATCGATGACCTGGAATGCGCCTACACCACCCTGTGGGGCTTCCTGCAGGGCCGCGGCGAGGAGGAAGGCCGCGGTGATATGTGGGTCATGTTCGACAACGAGGAGGTGGGCTCCTCCAGCCGGCAGGGCGCACAGGGCACCCTGATGGCCAATGTGCTGGCCCGCATTGAGGAAAAGCTGGGGGTCACCCGGGAGCAGAGCATCCGTGCTTGCACCAACAGCCTGCTGTTGAGCGCCGACAATGGCCACGCCACCCACCCCAACCACCCCGAAAAGAGCGATCCCGCCAATGTGGCGGTCATGGGCGGCGGTGTGCTGCTGAAGTACAATGCCCGCCAGACCTACACCACCAGCGGCTTTACCGGCGCTGCCTTTGCCGAGATCTGCAAAAAGGCCGGTGTGCCGGTGCAGGTGGCCGCAAACCGCGCGGATGTTCCCGGCGGCTCCACGCTGGGCAACCTGCTGGGCCACCAGATTCTGATCCCCATGGTGGATATCGGTCTGGCACAGCTGGCCATGCATTCCGCAATGGAGACCGCCAGCTGCAAGGATGCCGAGTACATGGCAAAGGCCGTGGCCGAGTTCTATAACACGCCCATCTCCCAGCCTGTGGACGGCGAGTGGAAGCTGGGCCTGTGAGCGCTGTGACCGGGCGCTTTGCCCCCAGCCCCAGCGGGCGGCTGCATCTGGGCAATCTGGCCTGCAGCCTGCTGGCCTGGCTCAGCGCCAGAAGTCAGGGCGGGCGCATCGTTCTGCGCATTGAGGATCTGGATGCCGAGCGCTGCCCTCGCAAATATGCCGACGCACTGGAAGAGGACCTGCGCTGGCTGGGCCTTGTCTGGGACGAGGGCGGCAGCAGCGGCGGCCCCAACGGCCCCTATTACCAGAGCGAGTGCGCCGCCATCTACACCGAGAGCTATAACAAACTGGAAGCACAGGGCCTTGTTTACCCCTGTTTCTGCTCCCGTGCCCAGCTCCATGCCGCCAGCGCACCCCACACCTCCGACGGCAATGTGATCTATCCCGGCACCTGCCGGGGGCTGACGGCGGAGCAGATTGCCGAAAAGAGCAAAAAGAAAGCCCCGGCCTATCGTCTCATGGTGCCCGATGAGGACATCACCTTCACCGATGGCTGTATGGGCCCCCACACCGAGAACCTGCTCCACGACTGCGGGGATTTCTACCTCCGCCGCGCCGATGGCGTGTTTGCCTACCAGCTGGCTGTGGTGGTGGACGATGCCCGCATGGGCGTGACGGAGGTGGTGCGGGGCGCGGACCTGCTCTCTTCCACCGCGCGGCAGCTTTATCTCTACCGTCTGCTGGGCCTGCCCGCCCCAAAGTTTGCCCATTGCCCGCTCCTGCTGGCTCCCGATGGCCGCCGCCTGTCCAAACGGGACGGGGACCAGAGCCTGGAAAACCTGTGGGCAGAGTATACGGCGGAAGAGATCGTGGGCAGGCTTGCCTTTGCCTATGGTCTCCAACCTGAACCGGCTCCCCGCACCCCGGAAAGCCTGATCCCAGACTTTTCCTGGGACAAGGTGCCAAAGCAGGACATCTGCCTGCCGGAAGGTCTGTTTTAAGCAAACCCACGATTTTTGCCATGCCTGTGCAAAGATCGTGGGTTTTTCTTTACAAAAAAACAATCTATGGTAAAATATAACTAGAGATTTTGCCGAAACAGAAAGGAGCCTGTTATGCGTAAAATGTTAAAAGCGTCGAGTTTGTTGATTTGTGCAATGCTTTTGTTCAGCGCATGTGCAAGCTCTTTGAATCTGAGACCGGGACCTTTCCGTTCGGAAATGCAGGATGTTTTCGTTCAGCAGACGACACTTACGGTTCCGGCCAGTCACGCCGAACATGGGGAGGATTATGTCATTGAGTGGCAGGACCCTGTGATGGAAAAGCACGTCCGGAAATGGCTTGACCGCCCGAAGGGGGATATCTATCACAGCGATGTCTGGGATTATCAGCGAATCTCGATAAATTCCGGAACCGGCGTGAAAGATCTCCTCGTCAAAGATGCACCGGACGGGGTGGACATTGGGGGAAACGTCAGCAGCAATGAGCAGCTGGCAGCCTGCGCAGTCAGCGTAGAGGGAACGTATGATCCGGTGGTTTCGCTCGCAGATCTGCGGCATTTTGACAGCTTGCAGGTATTGTCGGTCAATAATAGAAGGGGAGCCCCACCCATTACAGATCTGACAGGTCTGGAAGAATGCAAAAATCTGATGCTTTTGAGTGTGCCCAGTGTGGAGAGCAGCGCATTCCCGACCTTTGCAAAGCTGGATTCTGTGGTAAAGCTGGAATATGGCAGTGACGAGATCCGGGCGAATGTCAATGTCTCCGATCTTTCGGCACTGGCGCAGATGAAGTCGCTGAAGATGCTGTGGATCACCGGCAGTGAGGTCGATCTGGCCCAGCTGGCCGGAGCTGACTTGCGGGTCCTGAGACTGGATGTGACCCGGATCGGTTCGCTGGAACCGCTGAAGCAGATGGAAAATCTGAGCTTTCTGCAGCTGTGCCAAGGGCCGGAGATCGACAGCTTTGCCCCGCTGGCGGAGAGCAGTGTGCAGTATCTGAGTATGTCCCTCTCTCAGGGTGCACAGGAAACCTACAAGGACATGGATTATACCCCTCTGACCCAGATGCCGCAGCTGATCTGGCTGGATCTGACCAACAACATCACGTTTGATACGGAAACCTGCAAAAAACTGCTGGCAAACGATACGGCCCTGAAATATCTGAAAATTTCCTATACATCAGCGGCCAAAGATGCCGAAGAGCTGGATACAGCGCACCTGAAAGAGTTCACTGCTCCGGCTCCGTAATGCCCCAAAATGCAAAAACACCCATGCCAGCGCCGGCATGGGTGTTTTTCCGTACAGATTCAGAGCCGCTGCAAGGCTCTTGCGTCGCTGCGTTCCAGTGTGGTCATGCCGGTATCCAGCGCCATGGCCAGCAGGATGCCCAGCAATACATCAATGCAGCTGTGCTGCTTGAGCAGGACCGTGGACGCGATGATGGAGACGCAGAGCACGGCGGAAGCAGGCCGCATCCAGCGGCGGCCCGGCGTTTCAAAGATGCGGCTGCGGTAATAGGCCATCATCAGGGTGACGGAGTTGAACACATGGATGGAGGGGCAGACGTTGAGGGGCGTGTCGGTGGCATAGAGCGTCCGCACGGCCTGAGCAAAGAGGTCGCTGCCGTACACCCGGTAGGGCCGCAGATCCAGCCCGGTGGGCAGGATGACATAGCAGGCCAGCGCAATGGTCATGCCCGCAAACAGGGGCAGGCAGAGCCGCCAGAAGTCGGCCCGGGGCGCTTTCCACAGCAGGTAGAACAGGGTGAACGGGATCCATACGAACCACGCAAAGTAGGGCACGATGGCATATTTGCAAAAGGGGATCAGGTCGTCCAGATGGCAGTGCACCAGAACATCGGGCACGGCAATATGGACTTCGAGCCAATGGAACGCCGAAAGGTAAAACAGGAGATAAAACGCCATGAACGAAACGGGATGGCGGGAAAACCAGTTGCGCATGGAACACACTTCCTTTTCTGGAATGGGGGCCGCAGCCCCGCCTAAAGTTCTTTGCAGCGTATGATTATACCGCGCAAAGACGAAGAAAACAAGACAAAAAGCTGACAAAATCGTGAACACATCCGCGCGGAATTTGGTATGCTTTGGGGAAGCGGATGCAGGGGAGAGAAGCTTCTGCCTATTGATACGAGACAGGATGCGGGTTTCCTGCACAAAAAAGGCCCTCCCCGCCAAAACTGCAATGGCGGAGAGGGCCGGATATACGGAAACTCAGATCACCTTTTGTTCCATCCACCTGCCGCGGACAAAGCGGACGCAGAAGAACAGCGAGCGCATGGCCCAATCCAGGAACATGCCCATCCAGATGAACAGCAGGCCGCAGTGGAACCTGAGCACCATCAGGTAGCAGAAGGCCACCCGGAACACCCACATGGAGATGACGCTGACTGTCATGGTAAAGGCGGCATCTCCGGCGGCGCGCAGGATGTTGGGCAGGGTGAAGCTGGAAGGCCACAGGATCAGCGATACAGCGTTGAACCAGACCATCAGCTCCAGTGCCATGCCGTAGGCGTCCGGCGAGAGGTTGAACCAGGAGAGCGCCAGCTTGTTCAGGAAGAACAGGCCGGAAAGGTTCATCACCCAGTCCCCGGCGTAGGCGGTCAGGAGCAGCAGGCGGGAATAGCGCTTGGCCTGCACCTTTTCCCCGGCACCCAGACACTGGCCCACAACGGTCAGTGCGCCGATGCCCACGGCGGAGGCGGGCACGTTCAGGAAGCTGGAGATGTTGCCTGCCACGGCGTTTGCCGCAATGGCGGCGGTGCCCAGCGTGCTGGTCAGGCTGGAGACCGACAGCTTGCCGATCTGGAACATGCCGTTCTCGATGCCGGCGGGAATGCCGACTTTCAGGATGCGCTTGATGAGGTCGAGGTCAGGCTTCAGGTCGGTGAGGTGGTCGATGCGCAGCGCACAGTCCGGCTTCTGCAGCAGGAACATCACGGTGAAGCAGGCGATCATCCGGCTCACGAGGCTGGCGGTGGCCGCACCCATCACGCCCATGCCGAACCCGTAGATCAGGATGGCGTTGCCGCCAATGTTCACCACGTTCATCACCAGGCTGGAAAGCATACTGATCTTGCTGTTGCCCTGGGCGCGGAACAGAGCCGCACCGGCGTTGTACACGCCGATAAAGGGATAGCTCAGGGCCGAGAGCAGGAAATAGGTCTCAGCGTAGCGCATTACATCCGCATCAATGGAGCCGAAGATGCCCCGCAGGATGGCGTGCCGCCCCACCGCCACGATGACAGCGGTAACCACGCTGAGCGAGATCATAATGAACATGATCTGGGCGGCACTGGCCTTGGCCCGTTTGGGCTCCCGGTGGCCGATGTACTGGCTGGCGACCACCGCGCCGCCGGTGGCCAGTGCGCTGAGCAGCTGGATCATCAGTACGTTGAAGGAGTCCACCAGGCTTACGCCCGAAACGGCGGCTTCGCCCACCGAGGAGACCATCAGGGTGTCCGCCAGACCGATGGAGATGCTGAGGGCCTGCTCTGCCACCAGCGGCAGGAAAAGTGAGATGAGCTGTTGACGGTTGAACAGCGGTCTTGATGTGGTCGATGCGTCTGTCATGGTGTCCTCCCTTGGCGCGTGGATTCAAACACACCCATGATAGCGCGGAATGACGTGAAAATCAAGATGTTGTATCCAACAAACCTGAAAATCAGGCAAACTCTTTGCTGGGGGTCAGGCTGGTGCCGTAATAAACAATGTAGTCGTAGGGAATCTGGGGATTGTACGCGGCCAGATCGCCGTACTTGGCCAGAATGTCGTTCCGCAGGTTCTCCGGGGTGTAGGGCTGCCCGGCGGAAAGGGTGTCGGCGCAGACCGCGTTCCACATGCTCTCGGTAAAGGCAGCGCAGTTGAAGTAGGCCGACCAGTGGTCAGACTTTGCAAGGTTGCGGTTGACCACGTCCAGCTGGCCCTGATCCAGCGAGGTCTGGACAGCATAGATGTTCTGGTAGTAGGAATCGGCCAGATAGCGCTTGTAGTAGCCCTCCAGATTGTACCAGATGCCGGTGTGCTCCCAGCGGTTGCCGCGGGGGCTGAAGGTCATCTCGGTGTCGGGCGCGATCCGCAGGCCGCCCACCTCGATGTCATGGTCCGAGACGTTCCGCACCGAGAGGAAGGAGTGGCCGCTGGAATTGATGGAGGCATCGCCCCGATCCTCGGCCCGGGCGTAGATGCGCAGCAGGGCCACGGCACCCTCGGCGGGTTCTGCACCGTAGGCCTGCACGGCAGATCTATGATCGGCCTGCTCAAAATCGTAGGGGCCGCCGGTGCTGGTGGTAAAGCCGACGATGTTGCGGATCTGATCCTCAAGGGGGCTTACATCGGTGATGACACGTTCGTCCTGGGGGGCGGGCGTGGCGGCGGGAGCCTCGGCCAGCGCGGCGGTGCTGCCGGACACGCACAGGGCCAGTGTCAGGCAGAGGGAAAGGGCGCGGAACAGCTTTTTCATGGGGAAACCTCCAAAGAGAAAAAAAATTCAGGTCAAGAATAGACGATTTTTGGGACGCTGTCAAGAAAAAGATATCTGCCGCCTTTACCCCCGGGGCCGGTTGTGTTAAAATGTAGCTGGCAGCCGTGCCCGGTGGTTTGGGGCATGGGGCCGATCGGAAGGTAAATGAATCTGACCCAGAGAGGGGAACAACCTATGCCAAAAGAAGCACACAAGGTCGTGGTCATCGGGCACCGCAACCCCGATACCGATTCCATCTGCTCCGCCATTGCCTATGCGGAGCTCAAAAACCGCACCAGCACGCTGGTCTGTGAGCCGCGCCGTGCCGGTAAAATGAATCAGGAGACCGAGTTCGTCCTGAAAAAATTCGGTGTCACGCCGCCCCGGATGTGCACCGACGTGAACCCCAAGATCCGGGACGTGGATTACCGCGAGATGCCGGGCATCCCGGGCTCCACCAGCCTGCGCCGCGCATGGAAGATCATGCGCGACCAGCAGATCGACACCCTGTCCATCACCAGCGCGGACAACGAGCTGGAGGGCATCATCACCGTGAAGGATCTTGCCACCGCCAACATGGACGTGTTCGATACCGCGGTGCTGGCCAAGAGCCGTACCTCTTATAAGAATATCCTTGAAACGCTGAACGGCACCATGGTGGTGGGCAATGCCGACGCGGTCTGCACCACCGGCCACATCAAGATCGGCACCGCCACCCCCGAGATGCTGGAAAGCAGCGTGGAAAAGGGGGATATCGTCATTCTGAGCAACCGGTACGAAAGCCAGCTCTGCGCCATTGAAAAGGAAGCCTCCCTGCTCATCATCTGCAATGGGGCCAAGGTGGGCCGCACCATCCAGCGCATTGCCGATGAGACCGGCGTTGCCATTATGACCACCCCCGTGGATACCTACGCGGCGGGCAAGCTCATCAGCCAGTGCGCCCCCATCTCCTATTATATGACCCGGGACAACATCCTCAAATTCACCCTCGTCACCCCTGTGGCCGATGTGCTGCGGGTGATGGCAAAGGTGCGCCACCGCTATTTCCCCATCCTCGATGAGGACGGTAAATACTGCGGCATGGTCAGCCGCCGCAACGTCATTGCCCTGCGCAAGCGGCGCATCATTCTGGTGGACCACAACGAAGCCACCCAGGCCGTGGAGGGCTTTGATCAGGCCGAGATCCTAGAGATCATCGACCACCACCGCATCGGCAGTCTGGAGACCAGCGGCCCGGTCTACTTCCGCAACCAGCCCGTGGGCTGCACCGCCACCATCATCACCCAGATGTACGATGAAAACGGTGTGGACATCCCGCCCCAGATCGCGGGCCTGCTGCTGGCGGCTATCCTTTCGGATACGCTGGCCTTCCGCAGCCCCACCTGCACCCCCGTGGATGAAAACACCGCCAAGCGTCTGGCCAAGATCGCAGGCGTGGACATTGAAGAGTTTTCCACCGAAATGTTCGAGGCTGGTGAAAAACTGGACGGCAAGACCCCCGAAGAGGTCTTTTTGCAGGACTTCAAGGTGTTCATGTGCGGCGATATCCGCTTTGGCGTGGCGCAGGGCAGCTACATGACCCGCAAAAACCTGCAGGCCGCCCAGGCGCTGCTCCAGCCCTATCTGGAGGAGGCCCGCAACAAGCAGAACGTGGAGGACCTCTACATGCTGCTGACCGATGTGGCTAAGGAGGAGAGCGTGGTCATCTGCACCGGCCGCTACGCCGCCGAGGTGTTGAGCAACGGCTTTGAGAGCCGGCCCGCCGCCGACGGCAGCTGGACGCTGCCCGGCGTGGTCAGCCGCAAAAAGCAGTTCATCCCCGCCATGATGAGCGCCTATCAGGAGCTGTAACCCCCCGCTACAAAACACGAAGCCCCCGGAACCCTGCATGTTCCGGGGGCTGTTGTGTTTTGTAAGGGAGCGTCAGGCTGCGACTTTTAAGGGAGAGTTATCAGTCCAGATGGTGCCATCCAAAAGCTTTGTTACGGCCAGTGTGCCGTTCACGCTGACCCGCGCGGGGTCCAGCGCATAGAAATCGCTCTCCCGCAGGTTTTCGGGGTCTGCCGTGGGGGAGATGCCCACCACGCACACCCAGTGTCCGTAGGTGCTGCTGGTGGCGATATGGGGGTAATTGACCTCTTTCCAGCCGGAGCCGGAGAGATGGTATTCATAGCTCGTCACGCGGTTGGTGTGCTTGGACACGCCGCTGACAGCGGTGTTTTTCAGATGTACGATGACGGGCCGCCCGGCCTGCAGCTCTTCATACAGGCGGGAAAGGCAGCCGGAAAGGGAGCCGCTGTAAGCGTAGTACCCGGCGGCAGACCATACCGCGCCGTTCGACCACATCCCGCTGCCTGAGCAGGGCTTGCCATCCAGAATGGTGCGGGCGTAGCGCAGGGCGTACCAGCTGCACCGGCCCGAGGTCTGGTTGCCGATGGAGACGATCTGCTGGCTGTCGAAGGACAGCAGCGTGATGCCGTTCACATTCTGCAATTGTGCCGCCGCAGCCTTTGGCGCGGCCAGAAAGGTCAGGCACAGCAGAACTGCTGCCATGAAAACGCGCACCGGAGCGCGCAGGGAACCATGCTGCATGGGGCAAACTCCTTTTCCTTGTTCAGGAACGGCACCCGGCGGTTCCCATTGCCTTAAGTTTAGCACCAAATCGTGGTAGAATTGTGTAAACGCCGGAAATATTTTCCGGTTTTTTCCCCGGGCATGGCAAAGGATCTTTGCGAAGATTCGTTCTGGAAAAAACAACAAAAGCAGGAGAAAATGTTTGGTGAAGCTGGCAATTGACAAAAGCGACAGTCGTTGGATAAAATAAAGCCAGAAGGGGCCCTGTTTCAAAATGGAAAGGCACCCTGCATATTATGAAAAACACAACAAAACGACTGGAGGTCCCGACATGAAAATGCTGAAAAAACTGGCCGCTTTGATTCTGGCGGCGACCATGGTACTTGTTCTGTTCACCGCCTGCGGCGGTGATACCCCATCGACCCCTGAGGCTCAGGCAGAAGCTCAGATGATGAGCACGATCAATGCAAATCGTGGTTCGGCAGTACAGCTGTGCAATGACACCGAGCTCAAACAGGAAGCTGAAAAGTTCTTGGATTCGGCGGTAGACATCAACACCGGAGCATGGAAAATTTACAATGCTATAGATGTTCATCGTGATGACAATGGTGTTTATACGGCCAAGGTCGTGGTCAAGAATGAGTATACCGGTAAACTGTTGGAAGAGTTCTTTAAGCTGGTAAACAACAAGGATAAGGATGTGAACATCAACGCAGTTGGCAAGTGGACCAAGGTTGGTGTAGCCGCAAAGACAATCAAGGGCAACATGTACATTTCTGTCGTTGTTCAGGTTAATCCCAACGCATAAGGATATAGTAATACACTCCCCGGAGCGTGGCTGAAAGGCCGCCCTCCGGGGCTTTTTGTATTTGTGGCAAAATCCTTCTGATTGTGGTACAATAAAGGATAGATTTTGTCGAAAGAAAGGAACCTTTGGATGCAGCTGTTTGAACTGGTCAGCCCGCGGCTGTTCCGCCCGCTGGCGGGGCCCAACCGGGCGTTTTATGCGGAGCTGCTGCTCCTGCTGTGGGAGGAGTGCCGCCACACGGCGGATTACTCCATCTCCCGGGCAGAAGCGGTGAGCCGGGCCGAGGATTACTTTGCGGCGCTGGCAAAGCCGCTGGCACTGGATGCCGATGACGCGGGCGATGAAGCCGAACAGCCCACCCGGGATCCCCATACCCTTGCGCTGGGCTTTCTGCTCCGCCTGCGCCGCACCGGCTGGCTGGAAGAGCAGCCCGGCAGCTATGAGGAAGAGCCTGCCCTTGCCTTTGTGCCTGAGGTGGCCCCTCTGCTGGAAGCGCTGGAAGAGATCCTGAACCCGCGTGTTGTCACCTACACCGGCAAGCTGTACAAGGCCTGGCAGCTGCTGCAGAACATCGGGGAGGAAAAGAGCCCCTATGAGAATGTTCTGCGGGAGGTGGCCTCCGATCTGGAAGCACTGAACAAGTCCCTGCGGGCGCTGAACGCATCCATCGGGCATTATATCGACCGGCTCACCCGCAACCGCACCCCGCAGGAGGTGCTGGAGCTCTTCGACCAGTACGAGGAAAAGGTGGTGGCCGCCGCTTACCACCGCTTCAAGACCAGCGATAACCTGTTCAATTACCGCGCTTATCTGGAAGAGGAGCTGGACGACTGCGAGGCAGAGCACCTGCCCCGGCTGGCGCTGGATTACGCCCGGGTGGAGCGCTGTGCCCCCGGCGAAGCCGCTCCTGCCGTGCGTGCCCTCATCCAGAAACTGCGGGATTCGCTGGAAGAGATGAGCACCCTGATGCGCCAGATCGACCAGAGCCACATCCGCTACCGCAAGCGGGCCGTGCAGCGGGCACAGTTCCTGCTGCTGAGCGACCGCTCCTCGCAGGGCAGTGTCACCGCCCTGCTCCGCCGCTATGCCGAGGAGATCAAAACGCCCGACCAGCTGTTCGCGCCGGATGACGGCCCGGTGGCAAAGCACCTGCACCTCTACCCGGCGGCGGTGTTCGGGGCAAAGCCCCTCTACCCGCCCGCCGCGCCCCGCAGCGAAACGCCGCTGGCCCCGGTGCGGCAGGCCGGGCTGGATGAGGAGCAGCTGCGCAAAGAACAGCAGCTGCTGCTGGATTACGCCCGGATGGCCGTGACCGAGGAGAATGTGGGCCTGCTGGCAAAACAGGCCCTTGCCGCCCGCAGTGCGGTGGCTGCCTCCACGCTGGCGGAGGAATACCCCCGCGATTTTGCCCGCATCATCGGCCTGCACACCTACTCGCAGTCGCCGCGCCGGGCTTACGATATCACCCTTACCGGAAACTGGGTCGAACGGGGCGGCTTCCGGTTTGAAGAGTTTATTCTGACACCCCGCAGGGAGGACGCTGACCATGGCCGAACCGAATAAAATGCTGGAAGAGACCGCAAACTATCTGCTCAACCACTGCTTTGTGCTGGGCGGCGTGGAGGATCAGCGGGCAAAATACCTCTATGTGCAGGATCATCTGCCCGAGGTGCGGGCCGTGTTCGCGCCGCTGGGCTATGCGGTAACGCTTTACCCGGCTCCACTGCAGGCGGCGGCGCTGGTCAACGAGCATGAGGGCAGTCAGGCCCGGCTGCTGAAATACGAGAGCATCCTGCTGCTGGTGCTCCGCCTGCTCTACCTGCAAAAGCGGGAGAGCCTTGCCGCCAGCGCCGATCAGGTGCTGGTCACGGTGGAAGAGGTGCAGACGGAGCTGCAGAAGATGAACCTGCCCCGGCGGCTGGACCAGCGCACGCTGGAGGAGCTGATGCGCACCCTGCGCAGGTACAATCTGGCCCGCCCGGTGGGGCGGCTGACCGGTCTGGACAGCCGCATCGAGGTGTTCCCCACTGTGCTGCTGGCTCTGCCGGACGCAGACCTTGCCGATGCCGCCGCCGAGAGCAGCCGCACCCGGGAGGAACTGGCCCTCTACGAGCGGCCTGACGGAGATGCCAGCGGGGAGGAAGAAGAATGATCGAATTAAAGCGCCTGAAGCTCATCAACTGGCACAACTTTGAAAATGTCACCTTCGATTGTGCCCGTCTGACTTATATGATCGGTGTCAACGCGGTGGGCAAGACCACCATTCTGGATGCCATCCGCTACTGCCTGACCACCAACCGCAATTTCAATGCCCTGGGCAATAAAAAGAGCGGCCGCACCCTGCAGGGCTCTGTCCACGCCAAGCAGCGCGGCGAGAACGCCTACCGCCGCCCGGGTCGCACGGTGGCATATATCGGAGCCGAGTTCTGGGATACCGTCAAGCGGACAAACTTTGTCATCGCTGTCAGGGTGGAATCCGAGGGCCCCATGCAGGAGCTTCACCCCGGCGACCAGACCTGGTACATCTCCGAGGACGGCATCACGCTGGAAAAGCTGCCCTTCCTTGATCCGCGCACCGGTGCCCCCAGCGCCAAGGAGGACTTCAAGCCCGCCGTCGGCCGACTCTCCTACACCCGCAGCCCCAGCGAAGCCCGTGACCGCATCTGCCGGGCGCTGGGCATCGGGCGGGCGTCCAGCCCGCTGGGCAAAAAGTTCAACGAAGTGTTCCAGATGGGCACCAGCATGGACGAGATCCCCAACTTCCGGGAGTTCCTGTACCAGTACATCCTGCCCCAGCCTGAGCTGGATCTGGAAGCGCTGCAGGGCGACCGGGTGGAGCTGGAAAACCTCCACGCCGTTCTGGCCGAGGCCCAGACCCGTGCCGCCGCACTGGAACAGATCGTGGCGTATGGCCGGGAAGCTGCTGCCAAAGAAACGGATGCCCTTGTCAACCGGGGCGCGGCCCTGCTGGCCCGCGCCGAAGCGGATGCCGGTGAGGATGCCTCCTGGCAGAGCCATCTGGATGCAGGCCGCCGCCAGCTGGCCGACCTGAACGCAAAATACGAGGCCGCCAAGAACGCCGAAGCCGAAGCCCGCCGGGCCTATCTGGCGGCCCACGGTGCGGCCGGTGACAGCGGCGCGGGCCGGGCGCTGGATGCCCTGACCGAGGAGCTGGCCCGGAAAAAGAGCGCGCTGGACGCAGCGGCCCGGACAAGGAACGGTCTGGAAGCAACTGCGGATACCATCACCGGCCTGCTGACTCAGCTGAACCGCAGCGGCTTTGCGGTGGAGAAGGAGCTCTGGCCCCAGCGCCTGACAGCGGAACATCTCCCCGCCCTGACCGAGGCGCTGGCCCGCATCGAAAAGCCGCTGGAGGAGCAGTATTTCGCTGCCCGGCAGGCTTCGGCGGATCTGGCAAAAGAGCAGGAGGCCCTGCGGGCCGAGCTGAACGCTGTATCCGGCGGCAAGTGGGTCTACCCCCACGGCGATGCCGCCACCAAAGTGCGGGATGCCGTGAATGCCGAGCTGAAAAGCCGCGGCATGACAGCGGATGCAAAGATCTTCTGTGAACTGCTGACCGTGGCCGATGAGAGCTGGCAGGACTGTGTGGAAGCCTGCCTGGGTGACCGCCGGTTCGATATCCTTGTGCCGCCTGCCCACTACGCCGCCGCCAAGAGCGCCTTTGTGGCGCTGGGCGACCGGGTGGGGCCCATCAGCCTGCTGGATACCCCGGGCATCCGCAAGGCGGACCGCCATGCGGAGACAGCCCCCGCCGACAGCCTTGCCGCCCAGGTCACCAGCGAAAACCCGCTGGCCGCACAGTATGCGGACACCATCCTGCGCCGCATCGTCTGCTGCGACACCCCCGATACGCTGGAGCATTTCCCCGACAGCGCCACCCGGGACCTGCTGCGCCACCATCCCTTCCGGCTGGAACGCCTGCGCAGGCCCCAGCGCTATATCGGTCTGGATGCCCGCAGGGAGCGTGCCGAAGCGCTGGAAGCACAGCTTGCCGCTCAGGCCGACCGCTGCCGCGAAGCCGCCCAGACCGAAAAGACCCTGAAATCTGCCTATGACCAGTACCAGAACGTCCTGCGGGGCCATGCGCTGGAACAGCTGGCCGAACTTTGGGCCAGCCGGGCCGCGCTGGATGCCGCCCGTGCCGACTACGCCGCGCAGGAGCAGAAGCTGGCGGACTGCCGCGAGAACCCCATGCTGCAGCAGCTCTACCGCGAGGAAGAAGCCCGGGAAGCCGCATGGGAGACTGCCCGCAAGGCCGTGGAGCAGGTGGGCGGCGATATCCGCGTCTGCGAAAAGCAGATCGCATCCTGTGAGGCAGAGCAGGGTAAGGCGGTGGAGACCGCCGCACAGAGCTGGGAAGCGGCAGAGGCATTCTTTGCACAGCATCCGCTGCTGGAGCCTCTGGCACAGGAACGCAAAAAGGGCCTGATGACGGGCGGGCGCACGGCCCGTGCCGCCGCACAGACTGCCGAAAAGGCACAGGCCAGGCTGGACGATGCCCTGCGGGCGTATCTCACTTCCACGCTGGAACCCGCCCAGAGGGATTACAACGAGCACTACGTCTGCGATTATCCGCTGGGTCTGGCCGGGGTGGAGCAGTACCGCGCCCAGCACGACAGCCTTGTCCGCATTGATCTGGAACGCTACGCCGCCCGGCTGGAGCAGGCACAGCGGGACTGCAAGGATCGCTTCCGCAAGGATATCCTCTTCCGGATGAAGGATGATATCTTCAACGCCCGCCGCCAGTTCCGGGAGCTGAACAAGGTGATGGAGCAGCTGACCTACGGCGAGGAAGTCTACCGCTTTGAGCTGGAACCCAGCCGTGACCCCCAGCTGGCCGCCTTCTATCAGGTCATTGTGGACAAGGGCAACCAGCAGATGACCGATGGCGACTCGCTGGACAATCTTGCCGCCACCGCCGACCCCGTCTACGAGCGGCAGGTGGACGCGCTGATGGAAAAGATCATGGCCGATGTGGACGAGAACACCCGGGCCCGGCAGGAGGGCCGCACCACCTCCGGTGCCACCCTCTCGGATTATGTGGACTACCGCACCTATCTGGACTATGACATCAAGGTGACCAACACCGTCTCGGGCCAGCAGGCCTATCTTTCCCGCGTCAGCCGCGATTCCTCCGGCGGCGAAAACCAGGCTCCCTTCTATGTGGCCATCTGCGCCAGCCTGCTGCAGATCTACCAGAAGAGCGAGAACAGCATCCGTCTGGTGCTGCTGGACGAAGCGTTCAGCAAGATGACCAGCGACCGCATCCGCCCCATGATGGAGCTGTTCCGCCGCCTGCAGCTGCAGGTGCTGCTCATCTCCACCGTGGAAAAGAGCACGGCCATCCAGCCCTACTGCGACATTACCTATTCCATCGTGCGCCACGGCGATGCCAACGCCATTGCGCCGTTCTACCGGGCCGGCATCCTTGCCGATGCTCCGGAAAAGGAGACTGAATATGAATAACACCCTTGCAAACATCTGGCTCTTTGCCACCCACTGGACCAAGCTGGATGCCTTTGATACCGAGGAAGAGCTCAACGATGAACTGGAGCTGCTCCAGCGCCAGAGCCTGCCCACCAAAGTCCGTCAGGTCACGGACAAGGAAGGCAGGGAGCAGTTCCTCCTTTACGTCAAACAGGCCGACCGCGATTACGCCCGCTATTGCACCGGCTGGCGGCCCGGCGGGATGATGTGATCCACCCCTGCAAAAAAGGAGAATCTATGTCAAAACAGAAAATCCAACTTTCGGATCACTTTGATTATTCACGGCTGATCCGTTTTGTGCTGCCCTGCATCGGCACCATGCTGTTTACTTCCATTTACGGCATTGTGGACGGCCTGTGCGTCTCAAACTTTGTGGGCAAAACGGCCTTTGCGGCAGTCAACCTCATCATGCCCGTGCCCATGCTGGTGGGCACAGTGGGCTTTATGCTGGGCACCGGCGGCAGCGCCATTGTGGGCATCACGCTGGGTGAGGGCGATAAAGCCCGTGCCGACCACTATTTCAGTTTGTTTATGTCAACGGCGCTGATCGCCGGCATCGTGCTGTCCGTGCTAGGGATGCTGCTGCTCCGGCCGGTGGCCCTGATGCTGGGTGCAGAAGGTGAGATGCTGGACTACGCCCTGCGCTATGGCAGGGTGCTGATGCTCAGCCTGCCCACCTTTATCCTGCAGAATATGTTCCAGAGCTTTTTTGTCACCGCCGAAAAGCCGCATCTGGGCTTTTACTTCACGGTGGGCGCGGGCTGCACCAACATGGTGCTGGACGTGCTGCTGGTGGGCATCCTGCACTGGAGCGTGGAGGGTGCCGCCATTGCCACCATGCTCAGCCAGGTGGTGGGCGGCCTGCTGCCGGTGTTCTACTTCCTCAACCGGAAAAACACCAGCCTGCTCCACCTCAGCCGCCCGCAGTTTGAGGGCGGTGTGCTGCTGAAAGCCTGTGGGAACGGCTCCTCTGAGCTGATGACCAACCTTTCCATGTCGCTGGTGAACATCCTGTACAACTATCAGCTGCTCCGCTTTGCGGGCGAGGATGGCGTGGCCGCCTATGGTGTGATCATGTACGCATCCTTCCTGTTCGTGGCGGTGTTTGTGGGCTACGCCGTGGGCAGCGCGCCCATCGTCAGCTACCACTATGGTGCCAATAACCGCAAAGAGGTCAACAACCTCTACCGCAAGAGCCTGAAGCTCATCGGCGTGGTTGCGGTGGTAATGACCATCGGCTCCATGTTCATCATCCCCCATGTGGCCCGCTTCTTTGTGGGCTATGATGAAAACCTGCTCATTCTGACCACCCGGGCCTTCCGGCTCTATGGCCTGAGCTTCCTCATCATGGGCTTCAACGTCTATGCGTCCTCCTTCTTCACGGCCCTGGGCGACGGTGTGACCAGTGCGCTCATCTCGTTCCTGCGCACCCTGCTGTTTCAGGTGGCGGCGGTTCTGCTGCTGCCGCTCCTGCTGGGCATTGACGGCATCTGGCTGGCCGTGACAGCCGCCGAGCTGGCCGCTCTGCTGGTCAGCATCGGCCTGTTCATCACCAGAGACCAGCAGTTCCATTACCGCAAGGCGGAATAACCGCAAACAAAGAAAGGACCCTCGGCGGGTCCTTTCTTTGTTCAGAATGTAAACTCCACGAACTCACAGTTTTTGATGCCTGCCGCCGCGTACTCCTCGTTGGTCATATCGTAAAAATAGGACTGCACCACCCGGGCAATGCCGTTGTGGGCCACCAGCAGGTAGGTCTTGTCGGTGTCGGCCCGGAGCTCGTCCAGCAGGTTGTAGATGCGCTGGGCCAGCTGCATCATGCTCTCGCCGCCGGAGTAGCGGTCGGCAAAGTGGGTCTTGGAGATGCGGAACTCCTCGCCGTTCCGGGGCGTGCCCTCGTAGCGGCCAAAGCACTGCTCCCGGAGCCGGGGCTCACACCGGGCAGGAATGCCGGTGGCCTCTGCAATGGCCCGGGCGGTGTCGGCGGCGCGGGACAGGGGAGAGTACAGGATCTCATCGATCCGGAGGCCGCTGGTCCGGAGCTTTTCGCCCAGCTCCCGGGCCTGGGCGCGGCCTTTTTCGGTCAGGGGGCTGTCGGTCATGCCGCAGATCTTGTTTTCCACGTTCCACACGGTCTCGCCGTGGCGGGTGAAATAGACTTTGTGCGCCGCCTTGGTTAGTCTGTGATCCCGCAGGGTGACGGTGCTGCCCTCGTTGATGTCCAGCCGGGTCAGCTCGGCATCCGGGTAGGGGAGAACCCGCTGCGTGCCGTCGGCAGCCTCCAGCAGGACATCACAGAGCACGGGCTGGCCCTCGGGCAGCTCCTCGCAGCCATAAAGCTGCTCCTCAATGCGCAGAACGCGGTAGTTTTTTTCTTCCATCCTCTTCGACCTCTTTCGGGCAGATTGTTTCTTACATTATAAAACGGCAGCGGGGCCCCGTCAACGCTTGACAGCCCCGTGTGCCGCCTGATAAACTAGGCGCAAGGGAAAAAACGCCAAAAGGAGAGAAAAAGTTGAACATTACAGAACTGCGGTATCTCGTCGCCATCATGGAATGCGGATCTGTGAGTGCGGCGGCAAAGCGGCTGTATGCCGCTCAGCCCAACGTGAGCAAGGCGCTGAAAAATCTGGAAGAAGAATACCATCTCCGCATTTTTGAGCGGTCATCCACCGGCATGATCCCCACGGAGCAGGGACGGCATTTCATCGAGCAGGCCGAACGGGTGCTGCGGGAGGTGGATCGGCTGGACCAGAGCGTGCAGGAGGCGCAGGAGCGCTGCGCCGAGCTGCGGGTAATGATCCCCCACGCCACCTATGCCTCCTATGCGGCGGTGGATTATCTGGAGAAGGTGTCCTCCATAGAACGGCTCCACATCCACATCCGGGAGGGCGGCTCCATGGAGGCACTGGATCATGTCCTGCGGCAGGGGTATCATCTGGCTCTGCTGCGGTACGCCGTGGAGGATGACGAGCACTATACCCATTACTGCGCCCGGCGGGGCCTGAAAATGGAACCCATTATGGATTTTGAATACAGTCTGCTGACCAACCGGGACGGCCCGCTGGCCCGGAAGGAGATCCGCGACCTGTCTGAGCTGGACAAGTATATGGAGATCCTCCACGATGATTTCCAGCTGCCCGGCGAGGAGGGCGGCGACGGTGTGCGCTGGCATGTCAACCCGGAGCGCCGTATCCATGTGTATGAGCGGTGCAGCCAGTTCTCGATCCTGCAGCGGCTGCCCACGGCCTACATGTGGGCATCGCCCATGCCCCGCAGGGCACTGGAGCAGTACCATCTGGTGCTGAAGAAGTGCCCGGCCCAGCGCCAGCAGATGCGGGATGTGCTGGTCTACCCGGACAAGGGCCGCCTGCGCCCCGAGGAGCAAGCCTTTGTGGATCTGCTCCACAAGGAAGCGGCTTCCACCGTAAAATAAAGGGGCTTTCCGGCTAAGGCACGGCAAAGGTTGCTCCCTTCAGAATTGACAGAAAAACCAATAAATGGATGCAAAACCGGGCGAAAATAAGCGCCCGGTTTTATTTTTGCTGATAAATGGTCAAAAAATAAACGGAAAAGCGGCAAAAATTCTTTGCAGCCATATCGAAAACGATATGGCCCTATGCCGGAAAGATATTTCTCCGCTGGAAAAAAGTGTGCTACCATGAGGCCAGAAAAGAGCCCCGGGTATGCGGCAGAATGGGGCCGCGGCCGGCAGGGGCAAAAAGGAGGTTTCTGGTATGATTAGTTTCCTGCTCTGTCTTGCGATCCTGGTAGGCGGATACTTCGTCTATGGCAAGATCGTGGACAATACCTTCGGCCCGGACGACCGTGAAACGCCTGCTGTGCGCATCAACGACGGCGTGGACTATGTCGTGATGCCCCAGTGGAAGCTGTTCCTCGTCCAGCTGCTGAACATTGCGGGCCTTGGCCCCATCTTTGGTGCCATGCAGGGCGCTCTGTGGGGCCCCGTGGTGTTCCTGTGGATCACCTTCGGCACCATCTTTGCCG
>ERZ827522.1224-NODE-1224-length-24004-cov-6.977285_pt1 | contig 24004 bp, 25 predicted proteins | sample MGYA00519580_ERZ827522 | MGnify/ENA primary metagenome ERZ827522 (study PRJEB31778, sample SAMEA3449340) | human gut metagenome | biome: human gut; feature: human-associated habitat; material: faeces | place: United Kingdom | collected 2010/2012 ... | reverse complement strand
GTGCGGGCCGGATGCGGCAGGCGGCGCGGGAGCTGGTAAAGGCATATATCCACGGCGTGGAAAGCGCCGCGCTGGACGACGTGTTCGAGCTGCTGGCATGGAATCAAGGTATCGGCTTTTTCAGCAGCGAGATCGGCCCCTCGGCACTATTTCAGGCGTACAAGCTCATTAAAAATAGCGAAAAGCAGGGCAAGTCCCGGGAGTATATCTGCAGCGCGCTGCGGGAGAAATTCGGGGAGAAGAATCCGGAGATGCAGGTCTTGCATTAAAAGCAGAGAACTTTACAAACAGCTGCGCGGCTGCGGGGAGAACGCTCTCCGCAGCCGCGCAGCTTTTGGGCTTGGTTTTTTTCGCAGAGGCTTTCTTCTTGCTGCCCCTGCCTTTTTGCCCCAATCGCTTTATTTTCAGCGAATTTAAGTTATATTTCCATTAAATTCCCGTTCTTAACAAGGATTTTAACCCATTCACTTTATTATGGTAATAGAATGCAGCGTGTCTGTCCCACCAATGCCGCCCTCTTCCGCTGCGGCCGTGGAGACAGTAAAAATAAACAGTCCTTGCGGCAGAAACGCCGCAGAAGAGCGACGACAAAGAGCAAGGAGGAACGAACATGAACACGAAGAAACTAATGACATTGCTGTTGGCAGTCGTGCTGGTGCTCTCTCTGGCCGCCTGCGGCGCAAAGGGCGGCGATCACATGGACGGCATGGACAACGAGCCGAAGAACGCCGAGGAGGCGGCTGCCATGCACAAGGAGCTGACAGCGCAGGAGGCTGCTATTCTGGCGGAGAACACAGCACTTTGGGAAAAGGTCTTTATGGCAGCGGACAAGGGTAAGATCATGATGGAGGACGGCAAAAAACTACGGCGACTTCCTGCTGGAAACCATCAACGCCGCCAAGGATCAGTTTTCGGCAGACGAGCTGAAGCTGCTTCAGAGTGAGGCGGAGAAGATCCACGACATCGGAAACAAGCTGGCCGCACTGGAGGAAAAGTATCCCGAGATCATGCAAAAATCTCTGGACAGCGATATGAATATGCCGGCGGACAAGGATATGGACACGATGCCCGACGGTGGCAGCAAGGACAATAAAACCGACGGCGGCAACACAGGCAATAAAACTGATAGCGGCAGCACGGGCAACACCCCCGACAATGGCAGTACGGGCAATAAGACCGATAGTGGCAGCACGGGCAACAAGACGGATGACAGCAGCCTGCCGAAGTTCCCCGCCTTTGAGGGCAAGGATCTGGACGGGAATACGGTAAAGAGCAGTGATCTGTTCTCCGGCAAAGCCGTCACCGTGGTGAATTTCTGGTTCACCACCTGCGGTCCCTGTGTGGGTGAGTTGGGCGATCTGGACGCGCTGAACAAGGAGCTTTCCGGCAAGGGCGGTGCGCTGATCGGCATCAATGCCTTTACGCTGGACGGCAACGAGGCGGCTATCTCTGACGCCAAGGATGTGCTGACCCAGAGCGGTGCCACCTATCAGAACGTGTACTTCGATTCCGGCAGCGAGGCGGGCAAGTTCGTGGAGAGCATCTACGCCTATCCCACCACCTACGTGGTCAACCGCAGCGGCCGCATCGTGGGTGATCCCATTGTGGGAGCTATCACCAGCAAGGCGCAGGCCGATGCACTGCAAGCCCAGATCGACAAGGCACTGGCTGCCGATATGGGCTGATCCAATATCTTCAAAGGGAGGCTATTATGAAGAAAAAGAACTGTAAGCTGGCGAGCATTCTTCGCGCCATTGCCCTGCCCCTGGTGGGCAGTGCCGGAGGGTGGCTGTACTACCGCTATGTGGGCTGCGCCACCGGCACCTGCGCCGTTACGTCCAGCCCGTGGCTCTCCACCGGCTTCGGCTGCGTCCTTGGGTCGCTGCTGTATACCGTCCTGCGGCCCGGCCGCGGCAGGAGGCAGGACGGCGACAGGGCGGAGTGACCCTTGCCCCCCTGAAAGGAGGAAACGCCATGTATCGAAGCGTATTGGCTCTTCTTTTCGCCTCGGTACTGCTGCTCAGCGGCTGTGCCGCAGAACGGCAGCATATACCGCGGGAAAAGGACACGCAGGGAACGGACATGGCCGGACAGCCCTCGGATATGTCCGGCGAGGAGGGTATGTATATGGACACCACGGAAAATGTCATCTATCTGGCAGGCGGCTGCTTCTGGGGCATGGAGCAGCTCATGCAATCCATCCCCGGCGTCATCGACGCCCAGAGCGGCTACGCCAACGGCACCTGCGAGGCGGACGCCACCTACCAGACCGTCTGCACGGGCGACACCGGCTTCCGGGAGACCGTTCGGGTGGAGTATGACCCTGAGCAGGTGAGCCTGGATGCCCTGCTGCTGGCTTACTTCTACGTCATCGACCCCACGGTGCAGAACCGGCAGGGCAACGACCGGGGCAGCCAGTATCAGACCGGCGTGTACTACACCAACGACAAGGCCAGGGAAACGGTGGAGCGCATCGCGGACATCGAGCGGGGCCGCAGCGAGAAATTCTTTGTGGAGATCGGTCCGCTGAAGAATTACTATCCCGCTGAGGAATATCACCAAAACTACCTGGAAAAGAACCCCAACGGCTATTGCCACATCCCCCGGGCGGAGATGGAGCTGTTCTCCAGGCTTCGCATCGATCCGGGCGACTACCGGAAGCCGGCGGCGGAGACCATCCGGGACACGCTGACGGCGGAGCAGTACCGCGTCACGCAGGAGAGCGGCACGGAGCGCGCCTTCACGGGCGAGCTCTGGGACAAGTTCGAAAAGGGCATCTATGTGGACATCGTCACCGGCGAGCCGCTGTTCTCCTCTACGGATAAGTTTGAAAGCGGCTGCGGCTGGCCTGCCTTCACAAAGCCCATCGAGAGTCCTGCTGTGGTGGAACGGGAGGACTTGAGCCACGGCATGCGCCGCACAGAGGTGCGCAGCCGCGCCGGCGACTCCCATCTGGGCCATGTGTTCACCGGCGATCCGGAGTCGCCCAACGGCGTGCGCTACTGCATCAACAGCGCAGCCCTGCGCTTCGTGCCTTACGCGAAAATGGAGGCCGAGGGCTACGGATACCTTCTGAATTTGTTTGAGGGATAGGCCGGGCACGGATATGTTGACGCAGCAAAAAAAGCCCCTGTTCGACTGAGCAGGCCACACAAACCAACTGACCCTCCGTATGTGCTGAAGCATACGGAGGGTCAGCTGCTGTTCGTAATGAAAGCCTTTTGCTCTGAAAGAGCTTTTTCGGTTTGATAAGTGTGAAATCTTTTTGCTTTTTTCTACCGCTTTTTCACCTGGCATTTGCCGCTGCCTTTTCACCGCCGAAAACAGAGCGCGGATCATTCAGCTCTGCCGCAGCCCATTTCAGCGGAGCAGACACTATCCGCGCTGACGGTTAATTTGCGACGAATTTGCATATTGACATCGGAGCGGCATCATGTTATGCTAAATTGCAAATGAATTGCAAATTGGAGGCGTGGTGACTTGTCCAGTTACAGCACGCGGCAGAGGAAGGCTCTGCTTGCCTATTTGAGCCGGCACCCGGATGAGCTGCTATCCGCACGGCAAATTGCGGACGCGCTGGCGGATGAAAAGATCAGCCTCAGCGCCGTATACCGGAACCTTGCACAGTTAGAGGCGGAAGAAAAAGTGCGGCGCAGCAGCAAGAGCGGCACGCGGGAGGTCTACTATCAGTACCTTGACGCCGAGAGCTGTAAGGGTGCGCTGCACATGCGCTGTGTAAAATGCGGCAGGACCTTTCACATGGCAAGCGGCAACGCCGTCCTGTTTGCAAAGCACCTGGCGCAGAGCGAGCAATTCACGCTGGACGCCGCCGACACGGTTCTCTATGGCACCTGCGCGGATTGCCGGGAAGAATAATATTTGGAAGGAGGACAGGCTATGACAAAGAAATCTCGTTTGGTCACAGGCTTGCTGGCAGCCGTGCTGGCGGCTGTCATGCTGTCCTCCGCTGTCTATATTGCGGTCGAAGCCAACCACAACTGCTCCGGCGAGGACTGCGCCATCTGCCACCAGCTGCAGGCCTGTGAAAATCTGCTCAAGAGCATTGGGCTTGCCGGTGCTGCCGCGGTTTTCGCCGCAGCGGTCAGGTATGCCCCGTGCAGAGTCATCCCCTCCTGCGCGGAGGTTGTTCGCACGTTTACTCTGGTTTCACTCAAGGTCAAGCTCTCAGATTAAATAAGAACTATTTACAAGGGTGTAGTCTATCCGTTTCGGATAGGCTTTCGCGGCGTTGCCGTCACCCTTGTATTTTTGCGCCCATTTTTACGTTCTTATCATAATCTGGAGGTACATATAGCCTATGAAAAAGATAACTGCGCTGCTGCTTGCGCTAATGATGCTGGCCGGCATCCTTGCCGGCTGCGGAAAGCCGAAGGATACCGGAAAAGCCGGCAAATTGAAGGTCGTCACGACCATCTTCCCCGAATACGATTGGGTCAGGGCGATCCTGGGCGACAAGGCGGATAACGCCGAGATCACCATGCTGCTGGATAACGGCGTTGACCTGCACAGCTACCAGCCCACCGCCGATGATATTGTCAGGATCTCCGATTGCGACCTCTTCGTCTATGTGGGCGGCGAGTCCGATGGCTGGGTGGAAAACGCTCTGAAAAACGCCGCCAACAGGAATATGAAGGTCATCAATCTGCTGGAGGTGCTGGGTGATTCCGTGAAAACGGAGGAGACCGTTGAGGGTATGCAGGAGGACGGCCACGACCACGGTCACAGCCACGATGAACAGCTCACGGAGGATGACATCAGGGATCGCACCCTCTCGGATTTCGCCGGTGCGTGGAAGTCCCTGCACCCCTATCTGCTGAATGGCGACCTGGACAAATTCTGCCAACACAGGGCGGAGGAGGACGAGGACAGCTCGACCACAAAGGACACCTATTTGGAGAAGTTCAAGGCTTCGTGGCAATGCGACGCTGAGAAGATCTCTATCAACGGGAACACGATCACCTTCACTTATGCAGACGGGAAAACCGTTTCCGCTGAATACACCTATGCCGGTTATCAGCCGAAGCGGAATGATGAGGGCACGATCCGCAGCGTCCGCTATCAGTTCGAAACCACCAGTGCCGATGCGCCCAAATATGTGCAGTTCAACGACCACGGCCACGAGCCGGGCGAGGCGGAGCATTTCCATATCTACTTCGGCAACGACGGCTTTGATGCGCTGATGAGTGGCAAGACCAATCCGTTTTTTGTGAAGGACGCGCTTTCCGCAGAGGACATCCTTGACGAGCTGATGGGGCACGACCATGGGGAGGAAAAGGACGAGCACGTCTGGCTGTCCCTGAAGAACGCCCAAGCACTTTGCGTGACGATCGCGGATGCACTGTGTGCCATCGACCCGGACAACAAGAACACCTATATCGCCAACGCCGCGGCGTATAGGGACAAGCTGGCTGCTCTTGACGCAGACTATAAGGCGGCCGTGGACGGTGCGGCTCATAAGACCGTTTTGTTTGGCGACCGTTTCCCGTTCCGCTATTTGGTGGATGATTACGGTCTGCGCTACTATGCCGCCTTTGCGGGCTGCTCCGCCGAAACCGAGGCCAGCTTTGAAACCGTTTCGTTCCTTGCAAAGAAGGTAGACGACCTGGGACTTCCCTGCGTGCTGACCATCGAGGGCGCACAGCATAGGATCGCGGAAACCATCGTTCAGAACACCGCCGGGAAGAATCAGAAGGTGCTGACCATGGATTCCATGCAGTCCACCACCTCCAAGGACGTGGCAAATGGCACCACCTACCTTTCCGTTATGGAGAAGAATCTCTCCGTGCTGAAGGAAGCGTTGGGGTAAGGAGGTAGGTCTATGGCTCAGCTCACTTGTCAAAATCTCTGTGCCGGCTACGATGGACGGCCCGTTCTCCAGGACCTCAGCTTTGAGCTCCTTGCAGGCGACTATCTCTGCATCGTAGGGGAAAACGGCTCCGGCAAGAGTACCCTTATGAAAACGATCCTCGGCTTGCAGACGCCCATCAGCGGCAGAATTTTGACGGGCGATGGGCTGAGGAAAAACGAGATCGGCTATCTGCCGCAACAGACAGTGGTACAAAAGGACTTCCCGGCATCCGTGAGAGAGATCGTTCTCTCCGGGTGTCAGGGCCGCTGCGGCAGCCGTCCTTTTTATAATAAAGAAGAAAAGAAACTTGCAGCGGAGGCTATGGATAAGATGCAGATCACACAGCTTGCAAGGCGGTGCTATCGCGAGCTGTCTGGCGGGCAGCAGCAGCGGGTGCTGCTGGCCCGCGCACTGTGCGCCACGCAAAAAATGCTGCTTCTTGATGAACCTGTTTCCGGACTTGACCCCAAGGTGACGGCGGAAATGTATACGCTCATCGAAAAGCTCAACCGTGAGGACGGCATCACCGTGATCATGATCTCTCACGATGTGGCTGCCGCCGTCCGATACGCCAGCCATATTCTGCATATTGGCGACACCGTTTTCTTTGGGACAAGGGCGGACTATCTCCAAAGCCCACAAGGGCGGCTGTTTGACGCGAAGAAGGGCGGTGACAGCCAATGACCGCTATCTTGGAAAAGCTGGCTCTCTATTGGGCATACCCCTTTGTCCGCTATGCCCTCATTGTCGGTGTACTGATCGCGCTTTGCTCCTCCCTGCTGGGCGTGACGCTGGTGCTGAAGCGGTTTTCCTTCATTGGTGACGGTCTGTCCCATGTGGCGTTCGGTGCAATGGCGATTGCCGCCGTGCTGCAGATCACCAACAAAATGCCCCTTGTCATGGTCATTACCATCCTCAGCGCCGTGCTGCTCCTGCACACCGGGCAGAACACGAAAATCAAGGGCGACGCCGCCATCGCCATGATCTCGGTGGGAGCACTTGCTATCGGGTATCTTCTGATGAACATCTTTTCCACCTCGTCCAACCTTTCGGGTGATGTGTGCAGCACACTGTTCGGCTCCACCTCCATTCTGACGCTGTCCCCCGCAGAGGTATGGCTGTGCGTGGGAATGTCGGTGCTGGTCGTGGCGGTGTTCATCCTGTTTTACAATAAGATCTTCGCCGTGACCTTTGACGAGAGCTTTGCAAGGGCGACCGGCACGAGGGCGGGGCTTTACAATCTGCTGATCGCCGTCGTCGTTGCGGTCATCATCGTGCTGGCGATGAACCTTGTGGGTTCCCTGCTGATCTCCGCACTGGTGATCTTCCCGGCACTGTCCGCCATGCGGATGTTCAAGAGCTTTCGCAGCGTGACCATCTGCGCGGCAGTCCTTTCGGTTTTCTGTGCGCTGCTCGGTATTCTGGCGTCCATTCTCGCCGGTACGCCGGTAGGCTCCACCATCGTCGCCGTTCAGATCGGCGCTTTCGGTCTGTCGTGGCTGGCAGGCACGGTATTGGGAGGTGTTCGCAGATGAAAAAACTATTTTGCCTGCTGTTGGCAACCCTGCTGCTCTGCACTCTCGCCGCCTGCGGCCGTGAGGACACCGAAAAAAAGCCCGCTGCGGAGGACGCAGAAGGCACCGCCGCGGTCGACATTGACCTGACCGTGCTCAGCGGCATCATGGTCTATTCTGAGGTCAACAGCATGATCTCCTTCCCGGATAACTACATAGGAAAAACCGTCAAAATGCAGGGGCAGTTCACCATATACCAGGCCACCGACGAAAACGGTGCTTTTATCCCGGACAAAATGTTCTTCGCCTGCATGATCGCCGACACCACCGCCTGCTGCGCACAGGGGCTGGAGTTTGCCCTCGCCGGAAAGCCCGTCTATCCCGATGAGTATCCGGAGCTGGGGGCAGAGATCACCGTGGTGGGTACGTTTGAATGGTACGAGGAGGACGGCTGCCGGTACTACCGGCTGGGTAACGCATCGTTTGTGAACTGAGGCAGCGTGGGCTGCATCAACCGGAAATTCCGTGCCGCGCTTCGATTACGATAGTATAAGCAGCAACAACACCGGTGCGGCAAGCAACGCAAAGTAACATTCGTGCATTTGACCCGCTTTGGCTCAATGGCAAAAGGTGTTCACTGTACCTCGCTGGGCTTTGTACCGACCTCCACAACGTTATCGCAGCAGCTCTCGATCAGTTCCCTGTCGTGGGTGATCACGAGAATGGTTCTGCCGTTCCGTGCTTCGCTTCTCAGCCTTTCCGCGATCAGGCGCATATTCTGCCCGTCAAGGCCGCTGGTGGGCTCATCGAGTATCAATATCCTGCGGCCGGAAAAGATGGCGCAGGCAATGGCAAGCCGCTGCTTCTGCCCACCGGACAGGGCGGACGGGTGCGCAGCCCTGTATTCGTAAAGGCCAAATTCCTTCAGCAAGTGTCTGGCACGGTCTTTGTTTTCTTCTGTCAATTCGGTATTCAGCAGCAGCTCCTCCGCCACGCTTGCCGTAAAAAACTGTGTTGACGTGTCGTTGCCGCAGTAATAGATCTCCCTGCGCCGGACGGCCGCTCTTGCCTTTTTCCCGTCTATCAGGATATGTCCCCTTGTCTGCCTTGCCAGCCCGCAGAGGGTCTGCGCAAGGGTGGTTTTCCCCGCGCCGTTTTGCCCCGTTATGGCGGTCACCTTGCCTTTCGGAAAGGCGAGGAAAATATCATCGAAAATGACTTCCTTGCGTATTCTTTTCGAGAGCCCTGCTGTCTTCAAGACGGCAGGGCTTTCGTCCAATACGAAGGGAGCGGGAAGACACTTTTCTTCGTGCGGAGAGCGCAGACCCATGCCCAAGATGTCTGCTTCCGGCAGAAGGATCAAATCCTCCGGTGTATACTCGGCCGCTATTCTGCCGTCCCGCAGATACAAAAAGCGGTCTGCGATCCCCATCAGCCAGTCGATCCGATGCTCCGCGATGAGCAGGGTAAAGCCCTGTGCCTTGAGCTGCCGAAGGGTCTGCGCAAGCTGCCGCGTCCCGGCGGCGTCGAGGTTGGCCGTCGGCTCGTCGCACACAAAGATCTTTGGCTTCATGGCATATACGGACGCAATGGCCGCCCGCTGCTTTTCTCCGCTTGAGAGGATGTCAACTGCCCTGTCTTTCAAATGGGACAGCTTTAATGCCTCTATGGCGGCGTCCGTCCTCTCCCGTATCTCCCGGGCGGACAGGCCGTAATTCTCGCAGGGAAAGGCTACCTCTCCGGCAAGCTCAGAGGAAAAGAACTGGCTTTTGGGGTCCTGAAAAACGCTTCCCACCAAACGCCCGATCTCCCATGTGGAAAGCCTTGATATGTCCTTGCCGTCTATCCTCACGCTCCCGCTGAAAACTCCGGGATAGTAGGACGGCGCAAGCCCGTTGACAAGCCTTGTCACGGTGGTCTTGCCGCAGCCGGAAAGCCCCGTCAGCACGACGCATTCGCCGCTTTTTACCGAAAGGGAAAGGTCCTGTACGCCTCTGTCTGAGTTTTCGTATTGAAAAGAAGCGCGTATAAGCTCGATCATGCCATGCTCCTTTCCAAAACCAAATAGGAAGCCGTGACTATCGCACATACGGCTGCCGCGATGTGATCCCGCGCTCCGGCCCTTTTTTCATAATAGCTGCCGCGCACGCCCGGACGTTCCGCGCCCCTTGCAACGGCGGAAACGGAAAGCTGATCGGCGAGCTGCAATACCCGAAGAAGAAACGGAACCAGCACATACTCCATGCTCTGCACGGGATGTGCGAGCAGCTGTCCCGCTGCGGTCAGCCCTCGGTTTTTCATGGACCTGCCTACGCCTTTCAGCTCCGTCCGCATGGTGGGGAAGAAGCGAAAGACCACAAGAAGCCCGAGAATGAACGGGGTGGGCATACGGAGGCGGGATAAGAACGCGGAGAGCATCCCCGGCGGCGTGGTGATCAAATCCCATGACACCAGAAAGATCGGCGACAGATTCCAGAACATCAGAACATAAAACTCCGAAAAGACCGGCATGCGCAGCCCGTGGACGCGGATGCCGTACAGCAGCAGCGCCAGCAGCAGATAAAAGCAGCCATAGGACGCGGCAAGGCGGAAATTTCCCTGTAAGACGAGATAAAGAAGCGCGCCGCCGGTCAGGATGCAGGTAAGCAGCACATTCCCGCCGATGGTCACTCCGGCAAAGACGCACAGCAGCGCCCACAGCTTGACCGGCACCGCAAAGGATGCGTCCGCCCTCATAGAACGCCGGCCTTCTGAAAATGTCTGCGGATCAGCCGACTGCCGACCATGCAGCCTAAAAAGCCCATCAGCGTCGTGAACAGCAGAATAAAGGCCAGCCAGCCGGGAGAGGTGTAGTAACGCACATAGGAATCGATGTAGCTCTGCTCCATACCGCTTGCCAGCGCAAAATCGTAGTAGGTGTCCCAGAAGAACCAGATGGGGAGCAGATTGACCCCATTGTACAGCAGGCTTGCCGCCGTCCAGGCGGCAGTCAGCCGTTTCGGCTTTTGGCAGGAGCCTTCCTTCCAGAGAATCACCTCGCAGATGATGCCTGTAACGATAAAGTAGGGAAGCAAAAACCAGTTTCCCATCAGCAGGAAAATCACGCCAAGCAGCGTCATATAGATCAGCGTCACAAAACGCTTTCCGATCCGGCTGACCATGAGCATATAGACCGGCGCGCAGAGGAACATGGTGATCCCCACCGACAGCACCATGCTGACAAAGTCGTTGGCCATGCAGACCATATTGATAACGAGCTGGATCACGATCAGTACCGCCGAAAGCAGCACCGTGGTGATCACATCCCTGACAGACCATTTATTTGTTTCTTTCATAAACGCCTCCTTGTTTTCGATACTTCGTTTTCCGATATTGCATTCGGAATCCTGTTTATCTCAGCACTTTCTACGCCGTCCACTCCATGCTCTCGCTCTGGAGCTGCGCCATGTGGCGGAACAGGCCGTTCTTTTTCAGCAGCTCCGCGGGAGAACCCATCTCAACCACGCGGCCACCGGAGAGCAGGACGATCTGATCGGCGTTCATGACGGTACGCATGCGGTGCGCGATGATGAGCACCGTCTTATCCTTGATCAATCCGGACAGCGCCGCCTGCACCGCCGTCTCGTTTTCCACGTCCAGCGAGGCCGTGGCCTCGTCCAGCAAAATCACCGGCGCGTCCTTCAAGATGGCGCGGGCAATGGAAATGCGCTGCCGCTCGCCGCCAGAGAGACGGGCGCCGTTTTCCCCAATCAGGGTATGGTAGCCGTCCGGCAGCCTGGATACAAAGGCGTCGCACTGCGCCGCCTTTGCCGCCGCCTGCACCTCCTCGTCGGTGGCGTCCCGCTTGCCGAGGCGGATGTTTTCCATTACGGTATCGGCAAACAGCACCACATCCTGAAATACGATGGCGTAGTTTTTCAAAAGTGCCTCGCCGTCCACCGTGGACACGTCCACGCCGCCCAGCCGCACCGTTCCCTCCGCCGGATCCCAGAAGCGGGCTGCCAACTTGGCTGCCGTGGATTTGCCGCCGCCGGAGGGGCCCACCAGCGCCGTCACCTGCCCCTGCTTCGCCGTAAAGGAAACGTCTCTTAGCACGTCCTCTTTTTCCCGGTAGGCAAAGGTCACATGCTCAAAGCGGATGTCGTAGCCATCGGGATCATATTCGGTCATACCGGTCATGCGCTTTTCGTTCTCGATCTCCTGCATACGCTCGATGCGCACCTCGCAGGCGAAAACCGCGGCCATGTTGGCAAACATGGAGCCGATGGGGTCATATACCCGGGTGGCGGCGATAAGGAACATCAGAAACGGGATCAGCGCCAGGTCGCCGCGGCTCATCAGCGTTACCCCCGTGAGGACGGTGGTGGCGATGCCCAGCTTTAGGAAAGACTGTGCCGCCGTGACTACGGAGCCTGTGAACAGCTCGCCCCGGATGGTGTCCTGCTCCGCCTCGTCCAGCCTGCGGTTCAGATCGGCGATATACCGCGCCTTCTGGTTGCACGCCTTGATCTCCGGCGCGCACTCCAGCACCTCCTGCATGGCGTCGGTGGCCGCGCGGCGGGTGACGAGGCCCTTCTTTATATGCCGCTTTTCCATGCGCCGGGAGAGATAGACCATCAGCAGCGACGCAGGCACCACCCACAAAAGAGCCAGTGCCATCCGCCAGTCGTAAAGCAGCATGCCTGCGGAAATCAGCGCCGTGGAGATGAGCGCGCCGTGCATGGCGGGGTAAAAGTGGGAGAACGCCTTTTCCAGCGTCTCCGTATCCCCCATGATGGTGGTGGTCAGGTCGGTCAGGTCCCGGTTTCCAAAGAAGGACAGCGGGAGCTGGCGCAGCACCTCTGCCAGCCGGATGCGGCGGTTGGCGCTTTCCCGGTAGGTGGCTTCGTATAGGGCTTTGTACTGGATCAGAAAGGTCACAAAGAGCGCGGCGAGGGCAAGGACGCCCGCCACCAGAAAGCGCGTAAGCCCCGCCCTTGGGTCGGTGCCGTTTGTCAGCGCCTCTACGATGCCGGAGAGCGCCGCGGCCAGCACGCCCACCGGCAGCATTTTGCTGATGTTGACCAGTACGGACCAGAACACGGCGGCCACATAGTCTTTTGCGCCCTTCTCCGTCATGGCGTATTTTTTGCGGATGCGTTCGATCATGCGGCACCTCCTACCTTCCACTGCGCGGCCTTTTGGTATTCCTCCCACATGGCGGCGTATACGCCGCCCTTTTGGAGAAGCTCGTCGTGCTTTCCTTCCTCGGCGATCTCGCCGTCCCGGATGACGAGGATGCGGTCCATGTTCCGCACTGTGGACAGGCGGTGGGCGATCATCAATACGGTTTTGCCCTTCATCAGCGCCTCGAAGGCCTTTTGTATCTTCGCCTCGTTCTCGGGGTCTGCAAAGGAGCTGGCCTCATCCAGCACCACGATGGGCGCATCCTTTAAAATCGCCCGGGCCAGCGCGATGCGCTGCATCTCGCCGCCGGAGAGGTACACGCCCTTGGCACCGATCACGGCGTCCAGCCCGCCCGGCGTCTTTTCCAGAATATCGCTGCACTGGGCAAGCTGCGCCGCGTGTAATATCTCCGCCTCCGTTGCGTCCGGCCGAGCGGCGCGGATGTTGTCTCGGATACTCTTCTTAAACAGGCGCACCTCCTGAAAGACGAAGGAGATCTGCTCCATCAGCTCCGCGGTGGGGATGCTGCGCACATCCCGTCCGCCCAGGAGCACCGCCCCTGCCTGCACATCGAAAAAGCGCGGGATCAGCCGAGCGATGGTGGTCTTGCCGCCGCCGGAGGGGCCCACCAGCGCCCACGCCTCCCCCTGCGGCAGATGGAAGCTCACATTCGTCAGCGCGGACCTGTCCGCGCCGTCATAGGAAAAGGTGACATTCTCAAAGGAAATGCCGCTACCCGCAGGCTTGCTTACGCTGTCCGCCGCAGGCTCGGGAAGGGGGGACTCCTTCAATATGGCCTCCAGCTTGTTCACCGCCTCGGCGGCCTCCATCTGTGCGTTGACCGCGTACATCAGCCGCTCCATCATAAAGGCAAGCTGGGGCGCGAAGAAGATGTAAAACACCAGATCGGCCAGCACCGCCCAGCCGTCCGCCGCGCCGCCGATGAGAACCATTCCCAAGGGCACGAGAAGCAGGAACATGGCGTTCAGCACCACCGTAAGCAGCGTGTAGGGCATACGGCACATCATGGCGTAGCCGCTGGCAAGGTCGCGGTAGCTGAGGATGGCGGCATGAAAGCTCTTGAAGGAGTAAACCGTCTGCTGGAACACCCTCACCACCGGGATGCCCCGGACATACTCCGTGGCCTCGGCGGAAATGCGCTCTCCTGCCCGCTGGTATTCCTCAAAGAACTTCATGCCCGTCCCGGTCATCATGCTCATCAGGCAGACAAGCCCGATGATCATGGGGATCAGGCAGGCAAGCCCCATGCGCCAGTCAAAGACGAAGAGCAGTCCCACCGCCAGTATCGGCGTTACGATCCCGCCCACCGCGTCGGGGATGGTGTGGGCAAGGAGCGTTTCTGTCAGCGCCGCGTTGTCGTCAATCTGCTTGCGCAGCCGCCCCGTGAGGTTAGCGTTAAAGTACCCCAGCGGCAGGTCAATGAGATGAGCGACCGCCGCCTTTCGCATATTCGTCGCCACCCGGAAAGCCGCAAGGTGCGTGCACATGAGCCCGGCGAAATAGATCGCCGCGCTCAGAAGCGCCGCCGCCAGCGCATACCAGCCGTAGCGGGCAAGCCCTGCCGGAACGCCGCCTCCCGGCGTCAAAATGCCTCTGGCCGCGTACCAGACAAAGACGAACGGGAAAATGCCGACCGCCGCCGAAACGCCGGACAGCCCGCAGCCCAATACGGACAGCCACTTATGCCCTCCGGCGTATTCCAGCAGCCTGCCCAGCACCGGCGGCTGCTTTTCTTTTTTCTGTTTGCTCATATTCCGTGTTCCTTTCTTAAAATATATAGGTTTGTTGGAGGATGCGCCGCATCGGTTAGAGGCAACTAACCGACAGTTATTTTTTTAAGGCTCATTCGAGCCTTAAAAGTCCGCTCCAGCCGGAGTGGAAAAAGATAGCCAGTTCATCAACGTATTTCATGGCTTCCTCTCTCGGCATGTCGTGGACGATGGTTTCGCACACCGCCGTAAAGTAAGCTCTTGTGATCATGTGATGAAGCTGACGAGTCATGCTCCCGGAGAGCATACCGTTTTTTCTGAGGAGGGCGTAGTATTCTTCGGATCGATCGACCTCCAGATCCACCAGCACCTCGATGAAATCCGCATAGCCCGTTCCCTCCGCCCGGCAGAGGATCAGCTTGAATTCGTCAAAATGGTCGTACATGAACGCGACAAGCTCGTGCAGGTGTTGGGTGGAAAGCTCCAGACTGTCTTTTGCTCTCCCCTCCGGGACAAGGTCAAAATAATCATCCTGTGCTGCCTTGAAGCGGGTGAGCAGCTCGCTTGCGGTCCCGCCCACAAGGTCTTCAAACAGAGCGGTCTTATCCGGGTAGTAGCCGTAGAAGGCACCCTTCGTGAAGCCCGCCTCCGCGACGATTTTATTTAGAGATGCGTCCTTGAAGCCTTTTTCCAGAAATTCTTTTTTCCCAACTTCGAGGATCCTCCTCTGGGTTTCCGTTCGTTCCATTGCCATCCTCCAAATATACCGCCGGTATATACTACTGGTATATTATAACCGAGCATATTGGGTTTGTCAATGAGAGTGACACATTTTATACTAAACACATATACCTTTGCTTGGAGGATTCGCGATATTCTTTTGCGCATAGAAGGGAGTTCATACAGCCATATATGGAATCTCCAGCGAAATGCCTGCGGCACTTCGCTGGAAAAGCACTTAAAACAGCAGCTATGGCTGATTTTTTGACTTGCCCTTCATCCCACCCATTCTATCACCACAGAACATCCTTTGCGACGCAAATGGTTCATCGGAGTGCCGCCTGCGCGAGGCAATCTCTGACCGCTTCACGAATGGCATCGCTGGTAAATGTTGCAGATGAAACGGCATCCACATCCCAGGTCTGCGCCTCCACGATTTGGGAAGGGAGCTCATCTATTGCGCGGTCTGAGATATTTACTGTTTCGCTGTGAGATAGGACATGTACAGACAATATGCTGCTCCCGTCAAACTCTACCTCTACGGTAACCGGACCGGAATAACCTTCAGCGGAAGCCGTATAAACGCCCGCCGTGTAGATGTCTCCCGATTTGCCGCATCCGGCGCACAGCAGCAGCGCACCCACCAACACTGAGAACACCACTGATTGCAGCCCTTTTTTCATGTGTTTGAACCTCCTGTTTTTTTGTTCTGCTCCGTTATCCTGAAGGGCAGGCATACCGGAACATTTAATACCGGATGTGTAATGACCTCCGCTTCTACATCAAAGATTTCCCGCAACGCCTGCTGGGTAATAATCTCTTGCGGCGTACCTGCGCTGTGCAGTGTCCCGTCTTTGATCGCCACCAAATAGTCGGAAAACATGATGGCATGATTTAAATCATGAAGAACCATTACGATGGTAACACCATTTTCCCGGTTGAGGCGGCGCAGAAGGTACAATATATCCAGTTGGTGCGAGATGTCCAAATAGGTCGTGGGTTCATCCAGAAACAGCAATCCTGTTTTCTGCGCCAACGCCATGGCGATCCATGCCCGCTGTTGTTGACCTCCCGAAAGCCTCTCCATTTCTCTATGTTCAAGAGAACTCATGCCTGTACTGGCAAGAGCCCACTGGATGATCTCCCGATCCTTTTCGCCGAGACCGCTTAGCGCCGACCTGTAAGGAAAACGCCCGTATTCCACAAGGTCGCCGACTGTGATGCCGGCAGGGGCTTGTGCTCCCTGCGGCAGCAGCGCAAGTCTCTGGGCAACACGCTTTGTCGGCATTCTGTGGATCGCTTCGCCATCAAGGTATACTGCGCCGGAATCCGGGGAAATGATCCGGCACAGTGTCTTCAGTATGGTGGATTTTCCAGAGCCGTTGGAACCTATCAAGGTGGTTATGCTGCCTTCCGTGATTTTTAAGTCAAGCCCCCTGAAGACGGCCTCCCCGTTATATCCGGCAGACAAACCCTTTGCCTGCATATGTGAAAGCATAGACATCCTCCCTTAAAAATACCTGCGGAGCAGGAACAGAAAATACGGAGCCGAAAGCACGGAGATCACGATACCAACCGGGATCTCCCTCGGCTGAAAGGCAGACCGTCCCAACGTGTCTGCCAAAAGCAACAGCAGCGCCCCCAGCAGCATGGAGGCAGGCATAAGGGCGTGGTGTCTGCCTCCGATCAGCCTTCGTGCCATATGCGGCGCTACCAGTCCCACAAAACCGACCCCTCCGCTGACGGCAACGCAGGCAGAGGTAAGAGCCACCGATGCAATCAGGAGCAGTCTCAACTCCCTCTCTACGGCTATCCCCAGAGAAATGGCAGTATTCTCTCCTAAAATGAGAATATCCAGTATGTTCGACTTTGTAAGAAGAAAAGGAACCAGTATGAGCATATAGGGCAACAGGGCAAGAACCTGATGCCAGCTCGTTCCCCAAATATTTCCTGCAAGCCATCTTGCCACGAGCTGATAGCTGCTGTTGTCCATGTTCGCGGCCATGATCAGCATAAAAGAAGAAAATAGGGACGCAAGACCGATGCCGCCCAACAGAAAATATATTGGGAGGAGTTTTCCGTTCCTCTTTGCAAAAAGATACAGCAGTCCCGTTGTGCAAAGCCCGCCCGCTATGGCAAATATCGGCTGGTATGCCATGGTACGTATATGCAGTGCAGGGAAAAATGTCAGGAACAGCATAACGGCAAATCCCGCCCCTGCGTTTATGCCCAATATCCCCGGATCGGCCAGCGGATTCCCCGTGACAGTCTGCATAACGCATCCGGCAAGTGCCAGACCCATCCCACATAGAACGGCGAGGACGATTCTCGGAACGCGAAACTGCGCTACGACTACGGAGGCTCCCTCCATATGCGGTTGGAATATGCTGTGAACCGCAGCTGAGAAGGGAATTCTTGCGTAACCACTGTTAACGGATAAGATAGCCGCAGCTACAATCAGGATAAGAAGACCGTTGAGGATAAGGAGCTGTCTGGTTTTCTTTTTCATAAGACCATGCCCTCCTTCCTGAAAGTAAGCGCAAAAAAGACGGGCACGCCGAGGATGGATACCAGTGCGCCGACAGGCGTATCAAAAGGGGCGTTTATCATGCGCGCCGCAATATCTGACAGCACCAGCACAACGCCGCCCATGAGCGCAGACACGGGAACCAGCCTGCGGTAATCACCGCCCACAAGAAGTCGGGATATATGCGGTACGATAAGACCGATAAATGCGATGCCTCCCACGAGCGATACACTGGCTCCCGCAAGCAGCAACACCACAAGCATACCGAAAAGCCTGACCGTGCGGACATTTACGCCCAAGCTGGCGGCGCTATCTTCTCCCAGTGCCAGAGCTGATAGCCGGCTCGATAAAAGCAAACCAAGCGCACCGGCTGAGAGAATCACCGGGGATAGCATTTTCAAGCTTTGCCATGTCACACCGGACAAACTGCCCGCGCTCCAGAAAGAAAGGGCTTTCACGATTCCAAACGCCAGAGAAACCGCCTGACTCAACGCAGTAAGCAGGGCTGATACAGCAGCGCCTGCCAGAATGAACCGGAAAGATTCGGATCTATGTTTGCCGGCGCCGAAACCATAGACCATGAATACCGCAAGAGCGGCTCCGGCAAAGGCGGCGCATGTTTTCACGATGTCTGGTGCGGCGGGAAACAGAATTGCGGACAGTGCAACAAAGAAACCGGCTCCCGCATTGATCCCCAGAAGGCCGGCGTCCGACAGGGGGTTTCTGGTAATTCCCTGCATCACAGCGCCGGAGAGAGCGAAGGCCATTCCTGTCAGCCCGGCAGCCAGCGCCCTGGGCATACGCATTTCCAACATAATCATTCCAACACCAGAAGCCTTAGCGGGGGACATAACCGTTTCCGCAAAGACCTTGAAGCTACCGCCAGCAATGCCGGTGCAGACGGAGAGAACCATTGAGAACCCAAGCAGCAGCACCAATGCGGCAAGAATAATCAGAAAAGCCGGCGCGGAGCGTTTGTATCTCCCTTGTCTCTGCGATATTCCCGAAACCGCGCCTGTTTCCTTACTCAACGTCCCCATGGTTCAGAATCGCGTTCGCGAGTTTTTCCAAATAGAGTTCCTTTCCCATCGCCGTAAAAGCCATATTATACTGATCCTCATTGATACCAAAGTAAACGTTGCCGGCTTTGACAGCTTTCATATTCTTCCACACGGCAAGGTTCCCCGTGTCTCCAGCGCTGCCGTCGTCGCTAAAGAAGAAGATGTGATCTGCATCAATCAGGGAAAAGTATTCCGCATCGACCACTTCACCCCAGACCTTCTCCGGTACACCGGCTGATGGTGTGAGTTTCAACTCATCGTAGACAAGCTCACCCGGCCCGCCGCTGCGATAGATGTAATAGGAACCAAAATGAACGGAATTGGCCTCCAATACAGCAAAGGTTTCGTCCCCAATCATATCCCTGATTCTCGCCGCAAGCTCCGCAGCTTTGGCGTCGTAGTCAGCAAGCCATTTTTCTACGGCTGCTTCCTTATCAAACCACTGCCCCAGTTGCTTAAATCTTCCGCGCCAGTTAACATAGCTTATGTCATCATCGATCATGACCGTGGGAGCAATAGCCGCGAGTTGTTCATAAACCTTCTCGTGGCGAATATTCATAATGATCAGATCGGGCTTTAACTCCGCGATCTTTTCGAGGTTCAGGTCTCCGGTAGAAGAAGACCCGGAGTAATTGCCGACAACCTCAATACCTCTTTCGGCAAAAAGCGTTGCCAGATGTTTGGGGACAGACACCCCATCGAACATGCTGGTATTAGCCGAGGCAATTACCTTCATATCCAGAACAAGAAGTTCCTCTGTCAAGCCAGCTACATCAACGATGCGCTGTGGATTTGCCGGGATGGCAACCTCGCCCTTCATATCCGTTACCGTGACGGTATCCGAGACCGATCCCTGCGGCGTGGTATCCGTTCCAGCACAGGCTGCAAGAGCAAACACAAGCACAAGGCACAACATGAGCATTGCGAATTTTTTCATTCTGATGACCTCCTGAGCAATAAATCTTTAGTTAGAGCAAGCTAACCAACGGGCGCGCATAGCGAAATAACAGAACAGCTGAGTCTTTTAACCGTGTGGGGTTAACCTTTTCTAACCGCCTACCATTATACAGTCGGCGAAAGGAAAAATCCCCCCGAAAACGCCATGTCTTTCCCCTAAAGCGCCATGATACTCAGTGCAGTAATAGAATAATTCATAAAGCTATGCTATAATCAGAATCATTGCTCAATAGACAAACCGAAATTTATGGAGGTGTTTTTTTGCGAGTATACAAAAGTAAAGAAGAACTCAAAGCTGAAATCAATAAAACATTTGATAAATATATTTCGGAGTTTGATTGCATACCAGAAGCCTTAAAAGATAAGAGGGTTGATGAGGTTGACCGGACCCCAGCAGAAAACCTTGCCTATCAGGTGGGTTGGACAACATTGGTTCTTAAATGGGAGGAAGATGAAAGGAAGGGGCTTCAAGTAAAGACGCCGTCGGACGAATTCAAATGGGACCAACTTGGCGAGCTGTATCAGTGGTTCACGGATACCTACGCTCATTTGTCTCTTCAAGAGTTGAAAGCCGAACTAAACGAAAATGTCAAGTCTATCTGCGCAATGATTGATTCGCTCAGTGCGGATGAATTATTTAAGCCGCATATGAGAAAATGGGCTGATGATGCTACAAAAGCAGCTGTATGGGAAGTTTACAGGTTCATTCACGTTAATACTGTTGCTCCTTTCGGAACTTTTAGAACTAAGATCAGAAAATGGAAAAAGGCGGCGCTGTAACTTCCGGTTCATCAAGCCAATATACCCTTAAAACACGAGCGGCGGGACAGACTCTATCTGTCCCGCCGCTCTGCTTTTTCAGCGGTCGAAGTTTTACTTGTGCGTAGGCTCGTTTTGCAGCCCCGCGCGAATGGTTAATTCCGCCCAGCACTAACATCAATGTGTATGCCGCTGCTGAGCAACTCACATTTCAAATGATATAGTTTCCACTGGGCAAGATCTTCCTCGAAATGTGCTGCCTACTATTCTGGTTTTTCAAGGGAAGATGCAATCTTTGTAATTTCCATCCAAGTAACCGCAAAAGAACACACCTGTGTCTTTGCTTTTATGTTTCAGAATGGTAAGCTCCGCTTATATTCGCTCGGAGTGCATCCAAACTTTTTTCGGAAGGCGTCGCTGAAATGGCTGATGTTGCTGTACCCCACCAACCCTGCTATGTCTTTCACCTGAGCATCGGGCGCGGACAACAGTTCGCAGGCATGCTCCATGCGGCGATTTAACATATATTGATATATGGTGATTCCATAGTGCTTTCGAAATATCTCACGGAGTTTGGATTCACACATAAAGTGCTGTTTGGAGAGCTCCGCGATGGTCACGGGTTCCAGAAATCCCTCATCTATCTGTCGCCTGACCCGAAGTAACGTCTCGCTATCCGTCCGGCTCAATTCACCCTTCACAGCAACAGAATTCTGATCCATCATCTCGTTCGCAAAGGCGGCAACAAGTTCCAGTATCTTTCCTTCTTGATACAATGACTTTGCACAGTCATTGTAGTTACACTGCAATATCTGGCGTATTGTAGCTTCTATGGTAGCGGTGATTCTATGTTTTGGCGGGTTTTTTCCCCCGTTAAAGGCGGTGCAAGCCTTTTTCTTCTGCAAGCCATCCATCACAGACCGAAACCGACAGGGATGCAGGTTCAGCCCGACGCCTATATATCTCTGTCCTGCCTCATAGATATTTTCCGCATCAAACAGACCGCTGCCGTATACGCAGCAATTTCCCTGTTCCAACAACGTTTTTTGGTTTCTGCCCGAAGCCTTCCACTCCAACGCATCGGAAAGAGAGAAAATGACGGAAAAAGAATCCTTGTACACCTGCTCCCGCAACACTGTGTCCCTGTAAAACATTACATCGCAGATATACATCTCGATATTGGGGCACGGTGAAATATAGCGGAAATATCCTTCTCCAATATCGCTTGGCAAAGCAACCTGATTGTCTTTCATAATACCACAAAGTTGCTGCATTGCGGGGGAGAAAAAGTCGCTGCGATCCGTTTGCCCATGAAGAAAATCATATTGTGCTTCTTGCATACCAGGCCACCTCCTCCGACACATGATTAGACACTTTTATGCAAATTGGTCCATTCCACCTTTCCAGTTCTGCGCACAGGTTAGCCTACTCTAACCGACGGATGAAAGAAAAGGCAGGCTGCCTGTACGCAGTTTGCCTCAAATCCGACGGCACAGCGCCTGTGAAAAATATTGTACCATAAGCGCGCAGGGATTTCAATGTAGAACACCAGGCATCCCTGCTTTTCCTGCGAATTTTCCGTTTGCCCAATGTCATCCGTGTGCCGAGAGGGAATGCCTCAGTGCTTTCAGCAAAAGGACCAGCCGATTCAAACATGTTTTCTTATTCCGCTTTACGGCTACTCAACACAGTGCCTCTCTGTTCACCTGTCTTGGATGCTTGAGCATATTCTTTTTCAATACTCGCCATACAGCGCAAGGCAGGAACACCGCAAGAGGTGTCCCTGCCTTTTCGGATAGGCTGTTTGGCAAATGCAAACCGCGCAAGCTGCCGCTGAAGCAATCGTCAGCGGCGTGCATCATTTCTCACTCCACCAACGCCTTGCCCAAGGCGCGGCAGGCTTCAAGTACCGCGTCGTCGGGCATCTCCGTGCAGATCACACTCTCGCAAACGAGGTTCACCCCTGCGCTGTCGCAGTCACTCTCCCAAGTGCGCATCCACTCGCCATCGCCCCAGCCGTAGGAGCCGAACAGTGCCACACGCTTCCCGCCGAGGCTGCGCTTGCAGGCATCGAACATGGGCTGGAACTCCATTTCCTCCAGCACCTCGCTGCCCATGGCAGGGCAGCCGAAGGCGATGGCGCCGTAGGCGTTCAGATCGCCGGGCTGCACCTGATCGGGTGTGAGCAGCGCAGCCTCTGCGCCCGCGGCGGTCATGCCCTCGGCAACGGCCTGTGCCATCGCCTCCGTATTGCCTGTGCCGCTCCAATAAACAACAGCAGTTTTCATTTTCGTAAATTCCTTTCTTTTTGTGATGTTATATGATCAAACTGCAACGGCAAGCTGCTCCAGCTTCGAGCCGCTTTGCCAGAGTGCGCAGTAGATCTCCGTGCATTTTTTGTATTTTGCGAACAGCGAACGCGCCTTTTCCTCGTTGCCGTAGACCTTCCAGAGCCCCGCGCACTTAAAATCGTTCGCGCGGTGGGCGATGAAGCCCTTCACGTCCTCCGGCGGGTAGCTGAGAAACAGTCCCACCTCGCATGGAAACTCTCCGCTCTCGCCTCCTTTGAACGTTTATTGGTTAGCATACTCTAACCATATAGCCCTTGAGAAGCCGCCCGAAGGCGGCTCTTCAAAGATCACCGCCTGCCGCCGCGCCCCAATGCCATGGTTCTCAACCAAGTAAGCCTCGGATACAGACCGGAATTGCTGATGTCATCGCCGCCTTACTTTCTTCCCACCAGCAATGTTGAGCCGCGAAGCATCAGGCGTTTGGCCTCCTTCGGTGTCATGAAGCTGCCGTCGGTCGTGTCGATCAGCTCCACACGCTCATAGCCCATGTCCCTGAGCTTTTGGGCAAACGCCAGCATATCGCCGTACCTACCAGACGACATCAGGTCGTGGATGGCAAACGTTCCGCCCTTTTTCAGAACCCGCAGCGTTTCCAGCAGAAGCGCCTGCTTGTCTGCCCCTGTGATATTGTGATAGACATAGTTGCTGGTCACCGCGTCGAAGCTCTCGTCGGGGAAATCCAGCTTCACGGCGTTTCCGCGCCGGAACGAAGCGTTTTTCACGCCCTCCGCAGCGGCGTTTTTTTCGCACAGCGACAGACTGAAGGAGGCGTATTCCTTGCCCCAGCGGTCGATACCGACCATTTTCCCCTGGGGATTGCGCTTTGCGCAGGCGATGGTCAGCGCGCCGCTACCGCAGCCCACATCCAGCCCCATGCCGCCCTCCGGCAGGGTGATATGCTCCGCCGTTCCTTCAATGATCTGCTTTGAGAGCTTGCGCTCGCCGTCATAGGAAAAGCTCCGATAGGCATACACACACCACTCGCTGTACTTTGCACAAACGACAAAGGCGATGCCGAATACCACGCCCAGCACGACGCGCAGCTTTCCGCTCACACCGAGGCCGAATACGCCGAAAACCAGCAGCAGCGCAAGCGACAGCACCGTTCCCGCGATGAGCGAAAACAGCATTCCCTTGGGGATCCAGTTTTTGTAGTCAGGCTTCATTCTTGGGACTCCTTTCTTTTCTAACGGTCTTCATGCAAAAATCTCAGCGGTCGTCGCTGTCGCAAAAGCAACGGCACCTCCGCGCCTATCCCAGCGCCACATCCAGCGTCATCATGACGCTAAAGCCAGCGGCAAAGAAAATCGTGCCGATGTTGGAGTGCTTTCCCTGTGACATTTCGGGGAT
>ERZ827522.1215-NODE-1215-length-24234-cov-6.545804_pt1 | contig 24234 bp, 16 predicted proteins | sample MGYA00519580_ERZ827522 | MGnify/ENA primary metagenome ERZ827522 (study PRJEB31778, sample SAMEA3449340) | human gut metagenome | biome: human gut; feature: human-associated habitat; material: faeces | place: United Kingdom | collected 2010/2012 ... | reverse complement strand
CCAATATAATTTTTCTTTTTATTCTTTCTCATAGGTTTCTCCATACTGTTGTATTACCAGTCCCGGCCTCCGAAGAGGCCGGGCGGTAACTGATTTACTTAATGATTACTTTGGTTCTGTTGTTTATAAATATTTTGAAAAAACTCGACCAATCGATCTGTGAAGGATTACTCCTCAGATCCTCTTCTGCGGCTCATGAAGAATGCGCCAGCAGCACCAGCCATAACTACAACACCGATGATAGTGAAGAGGTATGTTCCCATTCCACCTGTGGATGGAAGAGATCCAAGCTTGGTATCATTCATACTAGTTGTCTGTGTAAGAACGTCACTTGCAATTCCATTATCATCCTCAGCAACTTCCAGTGTTGCACTAACGTCAGTTGTATTTACAGAATATCCCTGTGGTGCTGTAACCTCTTTAAATTTATATGTTCCAACATCAAGTCCCTGTACTTTAACCTTACCATTTGCATCTGTTACAACTTCTGTCACAGCACCTTCAGTATCAGCTGGAACATATTTATATGCGCCATTAGAAAGTTTTACAAATGTTAATGCATCTGCTGCACCATCTTTTCTTACTTCAAATCCTGCGTTTGCAAGTGTAACATTGTTCTCACCATATTTTGTTAATGTGATGTTACCTTCATAAGTTTTACTTTCTTTGCTTCCATACTCATTACCATTTTCATGTCCGGCTGTTGCTGTATTGGTGATGGTGTCATTTTCTGATGTAACTTTTACCTGATAAGTAATTACTACCTGTTCTCCAGCATGGCTGTTTGCATCATTAATCATGGCACTTAAATCAACGCTGAATTTATTATTTACGCTATCAAAGCTAATTGGATAAGACTCTGTTACATCCTCTCCATTTAATGTGATTGTTGCCTGGTCTGTATTTACATATTCAGCACCTGTCAGTTTATCATATGCCCAGAAAGATTTATCTTTATCTGTAGGATTGATGTATGGTACATTTGTGCTTACTGTGTAAGTAAGGACATCTCCTGTTTTTGTTACATTGTCAGTATCAAGAACTTTCTTGTTTACCTGAATAGGTGTTTTCTTTGCGTTTACAATTGCATTTGTTAAATTCGGAACTTCACCAAATCCAACATATGCTGACATAATATTATAGGTATATCCTACTTCTGTTGCCTTTACTAAGTACACACCTGCTTCACTGACTGTCTGTGGATTACTCATCTCTACAAAAGTAACTTTTCCTGCTGCTAATGCCTGAGCTTTTCCTAATTTCTCAGCATCCGTATTTGCAATTAATGCCTCAATTGCTGCCTGTGCATCATCAGCAGCCACTCCATATGCCTCAATATATGCATTTTTCACATCATCATTTACAAAAGCCCAACCTGTTCTCGTTGTCTGATCTGCTTTAATAACCTGTGCATAAGTTAAAGTTGCATTGTCGGCATTATTCACTGTAATTGTTGCAGTAGGTCCATCCGCGAACGCGGTAGATGCCATTGCCAGCACCATAATCGCTGCCACTAATAATGCACCAATCTTTTTAAATAAATTTTTCATAAGGTTTGCTCCTTTCTTTCTCTGCATTTTTCTTTTTCGCCCTTCATCGGCCATTTACAATTAATGTGTTACGATCTCTTTGCTTCTTCCTCCCTTCGTTTATTATTTATAAACAGCAGGAGTGCAGTTGCAAGAATCGCTACACCACTGATCGTAAATCCATAGATTCCCGGTCCACCGGATTCTGGTAAGGAATAAAGTTTAGCATTTTTGATTGTTAAAACTTTATTCTCCAGTGACCACATATTACTTTTCTGTGCCGGATCGCCATTTTCGTCAACAAGTGTTACACTTCCTGTTGCAACTTTGAAGCAGATACTGCTGCCTAATAATGAATATCCTTTCGGAGCAGTTGTCTCTGTCAGCTTGTAGATACCTGCCTTCAGATTATTCAGTTCAATCTCTGAAGTATCATTCTTTACTTCTATGTCATTCTCAAGAGATTTCCAGATGTCACCATCTTTCATCTCTAATTTGAATTTAGCACCTGTTAAAGAATGATTATCTGTATCTGTTTTCTTCAGATCCAGACTGATTACTGCTTCGTTTGTGTAAGATGCAACACCTTTTACACCACCAGATGTATACGTGTAATCTGTTGTAATAACATTTGCTTTTTTTACATCATTACCAAGTGTAAACTTAAGTGATTTATCTGCATCTGATTTAACGTTTTCACAATCTGTCTGGCCATCACCTGTAACAATATCGAATGCCTGAATGAAATATCCATCTGCATTGTCTTCTGTTACCGTATACTCTCCTCTTGGAAGATCCGGCAGCGTAACTGTTCCGCTTGTTTCACCAGCCGGAACTATTACATTTACCTGGCTGTCTGAAACATTCTGACCATTCTTCGCATTCACATTAAATGTAAATGTTCTATCTGTGTCAGATGTTTCCGTTACATTCTTTGTGATCTGAATCTGACCTTTGATGACATGAATCTTATAAATACCATATGGATTGTTGCTATTATCTGGATTATAAGCCTTCTCAGCAGCTCCTACGACATGCTGTTCCCCATCACTTGTGGTGGTGTTCGTTTTACTCTCATCCGTTGATGTCGTCTTTGGATCATAAGTTACTTCCAGATAATACTCTGTATCATCATCCGGTGTTGTTGCCATATTCTCTTTACTGATATTGGTTTGAGTTCCATCTTTCCACTGCAGAGTAATATGATCTTTCGCATCGGCGGCACTTATTGTACCTTTTGAATAAGATGTTTCTGACTCATTAAACAACTGATTCAGAATTGTCTCATCTGTCGGTACTGTATCACCTTTGTAAATCCAAACGTCTTTGTCCTTGACTACTAAGTTAACTTTAACATTAACTGTCGGCTGTGGCAACTCAACATCACCATATCCTGTAGAAATCTTGGATCCCGGAGATACGTTGGTTGTGACATTGTTTCCACCAACGAAATTGTCTTTGGCTTTTACTTTAATTGTTTTGTTCCATTCGCCATTTTTCTTGTTTGGTATTGTCTGATCTGTCCACTGGATCTGATAATTTCCTTTTACCAGAGATACCGTACCACCATTTACTTCAACACCATTATTCAAGTCATCCTGTGTATATAACGTTCCATCATCTTTCAGAAGTTCAAACCTCGGATCAATAATATCTGTGATTGTTGCTCCTGTAATGGAAATGTCCTGAGTGATCGTATTCTGAATATCTTTGAATATGTCTCCCAGCTGCGTTGCATTTTCAGCATTAAATGCACAGTTTTTAGATGCAATTCCTGGATAAGTAGTCCTGCCATATGTTCCACCTTCAAGAAATGCCTTTGCTTTATCTCGAAGTCCAAACCCAATTGTATATACAGTATATCCTTCTTGCTTTATACCTTTTATACTTTCAGTACCATTTGTAATGTTTTCTGCATTCTGCTGCGCAGTAGTGTCCCAACTATTACCAGATCCTGTTGGTTCACCATCAGTAAACAATAATACATACTTAGGTTTTGTATCCCCGCTCATTGTAGCTGCATCCAATTTACTTTTTGCATTTTTAAGACCTACATATGGATCTGTTCCTCCATTTGCTACTAAAGAATCTACAAACCTTGTCAGGTTTTCTTTATTATCTCCCGCTTTCTGTAAATCTTCAGTTTTTCCATGGCTACCATATCCAGCACTACTAAATGCTGTAATACCAATTTTACTATCTGGTGATTTATTCGCTGTATCTGTTATAAACTGTTTTACCGCATTTTGTAATGCTGTAAGTTTCTTTTCTGTTTTTTTCAGATATATTTTGCATCCATTATAAGTTGAATCATCTGCTTTAGTTTGCGACCACCAATCATCACCAATATACCAACCCGTTCTCCCGTAGTAGTTATTATAATTATTATAATATTGCAATTTCACATAGGATTCATCTTTTTTCACATAGTAAAGTGTGCCTGTATTTAATCCAGCTCTACCATCAGTTGTATTTTCTGCAACATAACTATATGAAACAGTTGTTTTATCCATAGAACCAGATACATCCAATACCAACATAATATCCGCTACTGCTTTTTCAGTAGTGGTTATTGTACTTGTACTTGTAGATGCTGCCGTAATATTGATGTCATAAGTTCTCTTATCCCAGTCGTTTACAGTTGCAGTCTTACTGTAATCCATACTGGCTTTAATAATCTCCTCCTGTGTGTAATTCATAATATGATACAACGAATCTGTATTTTTTTCTATCTTTGTCTTGCCATCTGCTTTATAAAGAGTTGCCACTGCTTTATTATCCTCAGATAACGTAACCTTTACAATCCAAGATTCATTTGATGCTTCATAGCCCTCAGGTGCAATATCCTCTGTTAATGTATATGTTCCAGGTCTTAATCTTGTAAAATTAACAAGTCCTGTTTCATCTACGGATGTAGCAGTCTGTGATTCATTGGTTTCTGAATTTACAAGAGTAAATCGAGCACCACTTAACGCATCCTGGCTTTTATTTACTTTTTTTAATACAAGATCTGTTGTAGGTACATTCGTAACTTCAGAAATACGCGCGGAAGGAAGGGTAAATTCCATCTGGCAGTTTGATTCATACGCACCTCGTTCCATATACAGAATAGTCAGGGTATGCTCGTTTTCATCCTTATGTTTAACATAATCCCATAGATTTACTTCCTTTTTAGCTGCCTGATGAATTCCACCTAAATCGATTACAATTTTTTTTCCATCCAAAACAACCCATAAATCATCATCACCTGTAAAGGTATAATTTAATGGACCTACGTAATCTCCAATTTTAAAAGTTACATCATATCTCATTCCAAAAAAGTAATTGTGATTACCATCATCACTCTTTTCACTTCTGGGTACTCCGTCCAATGGGAAGAAATTACTTCCTGCTGTTGCACGCTGATCTCCATTCTTATCAATTACTTTTGTAAGTTTATAAGAATCTCCGTTCTGATCAAAAACTAGTTTGTAATCCTTAATGACTCTTCTTAAATAAGTTTCATTATTATTAATCGTGGCAGTTGCATCTTGATCTACAAAAAATCCTGGCTCGGGGTAATTGAATTTTACTGCTCCCTTTCCATTGTCCTCTACCTCTTTTAATAATCCTCCTATCCTTTTGACATTTTCCTTATAATTATTTACTTCGGCTTCAATTTTGTTTTCGTGTTCATCATAACCAGAATCAACTGTAAAATTATATTTATAAGAATCATAATTGTGATCCATTTTACCTGATGTTATTTTCTGATTACCATTATCACCCTTTGCAGCATCTCCTAACATATTAAATGAATACTGTGTCCACTTTCCAGTATTCTCGTCGTAACCTTCACCAGCCTTAACTGTATAATCATAGAAAGATGTCGGTCCCTGGAAGTTATCATTATGCTTTGGTGTATAATACACTTCTATCGTACTATCCTGTGCAACTTCAATCTTTTTGTCCTTATCAACTTCAGCATCGTTTACTTTTACTTTTGAAACCTCCCAGTTCTTTGCCTTGGTATAATCATTTATCTTTCCGCCAACTAAGATTGTTCTCTCATCAGCTGAATAAATCTCCTTACTAGTCGTATTATCCAGATGCCGAATTATTACTTTAACATTTTCTCCGCCTCTCTGCACAATTACATACGTAGAAAAATGCGTAGTTTCAAACTCAACATTACCATTCTTATCAACGCTTCCGTCCATGTTCTCAACGTTGTCTTCTGCGTCTACATGGTATACGTCTGCATCCTTGATCTTCCTCTCATCATTCAGAGATACAGATACCTTCACTGAAGCACCTGGCTGAATCTCTTCGCCGTCTACCAGGAATTTGATATCGTAGGCGTGGATCTTCTCGATGGCTTTCTTTTCTTTGATCGCTTCTTCGGTGATCTGGTCTTCGGCTTTCTGGCTGAGCTCTACCGGTGTTACGGAAAGCTCTGCGTTGTCCGGAAGGTCTGCCGGATTGGTAAGAGTAACCTTGACATTGACTTCGTCACTCTTGTAATCATATCTGGTGATCTCAGGCTGAATTTCTTCTTCCTGAACATCCTCAGGCTCTTCTGCCTCATCACTGCTGTCAACAACCTGTGCCATATCACTTCTTATGTAAGCCTCGGTTCCTTCCCAGGAAACCTTGTACCAGGTTGCTCCGTCCTCTGCTGTTACGGTATCCAGAAGTGTGAGCTGTGTTCCTGCGTTTACAGTTGCCAGAACCTCTGCCTCGATAGATGGGCTGACACGAAGATTCGTATCGTCTCCCAGAACCTCGATCAGGCTTGTCTCACCATTCTCATCTGCTGCCGGAACCTCATCCGGGCTCGCAATATCCTCTGCCGGTTCTTCCACCACATCCGGATTCTCTGCCGGCGCTTCGGTAGGTTCAGCATCCGGATTCTCCGCCGGCTCCTCAGAAGGCTCTGCCTCAGGAGTTACCTCCGGATTCTCTGCTGCCGGTGTCTCAGGAGAATCCCACATAACGGCAAAAACAGCTGCGTTGCCAGTCTCAACCTGAAGTGTCTGGATCTGTTTGCCCTCGTTGACATTCAGAACCTTCAGATCCTCGTTGGCCTGTAAGGTGTTAACATCAGTATCACCGGTACTGTTGTTATAATGAAGCTTCTCAACGGTTACACTCGTGCTGGCTGCATCGGTAAGCTCCGGTGCTGCCGGTGTCTTGTACTCAAAAGTTACTCTGACTCTGCCGTTCGGCTCGACTCTGTTTCCGTCGCCATCAGCAAAATACACATCATACGCAAAAAAACCTCTCAGGCTGCTGCCCTTGTCTGTAGCTGCTGCTGAAAGCTTCTGAGAAACTGTATCATAAGATACGGATGAATTCTCGTTTACACCGTCAGCCTTCAATGCTGTATTCTGCGGAAGAGCTCCGTCCTCCAGTGCTTCTGCTGTTACTTTAACAGAATCATTTTCATATGTAAGCGTCGATTGCTGCGCCTGTTCCGTTTCCTCCTGGTCAGCGCTGCTTACATCCGGTGTCGATTCTTCGGCCGCTGGTTCAGATGTAATTTCGCCATCTGTAAATATATCCTCCGTTCCATCTCCGAACGCCTCACTCGCGGAGATCGTATATGCACTCGGCATACAGGATACCATCAACGCCAAAGCCACCATAAATGCCAGGAGTTTTCTGATCTTATTATTCCTTAATTTTTTCATACCTTTCCCGCTTTCCTATGTGTGCATTAACGTGTACTGTATTTCTTATTACTTTACTTCTGTTTATATTCCTTTCTCTTAAAAAAGCTTCATGTTTTTAGCCGGTGAGTAAACAGGTTACACCTTTTCAATATTTTACCCTTATGTGATTGTAATATCAATATACCAGGCATTTTTGGTAAGGATATTGACATTATCAGATGCTATCGAGAATCAGTCTTCAACTCCTCCTTCTTAACTTACTCGTTCACTGGTTCTTTTCGTCTGATTTCCCAATAAAATCTGACTATTTGTGGTATTTATTATACAACACTACCAGTTGTTTTGTAAGGCCCGTTTTTTCAAAAAAAAGTGCCTCTGTCACTATTTTAACATGAATTTCTTCAGCTCATCCCGCTTCTTGACATTCAGCTTGCAAAAGATATCCGTAAGGTAATGCTTGACAGTATTAATGGAAATCCCCAGATGCTCTCCGATCTCCTTATTGGTCCATCCCCCACTTGCCAGCATGGCAATAGAAAACTCCATCGTCGACAGCTCCCCCGTAACCTTTCTCCGGTTTTCCGGATTATGAAGCGCCATCCAGCCCCTGCTGAAAGAAATCACACCCTCCGTGATCCGCTGATACGCCTCCGGATCCCGGTTCCGGATACAGGCCTCGATCAGCCCCCGCAAAAGCCCATGATGCTCAATAAAAGGCTCCAGAAACCCATCCATCTTCGCCAGCTCCCAGCTCCGGAGCATCTCCTCCTGTGCCTCCTGCTTATGCTTTCGGTTGATCGCACACACCGCCATCATACAGTGGATATACGTCATACTGATCGGATACGACCTCTCCGCCATAAACAAAGCAGCCTTCCCCATCCCATAAGCACTCCATATCTCCCCGTTAAGATAAGTATGGTGCGCCATCACATACGTGGCAAAAAGCCTCAGCCCCTCAGGAAGCATCCTGCTGTACTCCCCAAAAGCAGGCATCCCATCCGTAGGCAAATGAAGCAAAACCGCCCCCACATACCCCGCCAGAAGACAGGACGCATAAACATCCTTAGGAACCTTCTTCTTCATAGCAATCTTCACACAGGACTGGATCCCCTCCATCCCCCGCTTAGCCGCCGCCACATTCCCCAGCGACAGATTAGAATACCCATACAAAATACACGCCGAAAGCTTCAGCTCAATAACCCTGCTGGACAGATACCCCCTCGTGATCTCACAACACTCCTCCGCCTGCCCCGTAAAATAAAAAAGCTCAGCCCGCGCAATATTCTCAAATCCACATCCACAAACCCCTCAACAACCTCCCGAGCCCTCCCAGGCTCAAAAGACGAATTCAAAAGCGGCAAAACCACATAATCACACATACAACCCACTCTCCTCCAAAACCCAGGCAGCCCCCAAAAGACCACCCTCAAAACCAAACCAAAAAACATCCGAAGCCCTCACACAAACCACATCAACACACATCCGAAGCCCATCACACACCCCTCATCAACACACATCCGAAGCTCATCTCTCAAGCCACATCAGCACACATCCGAAGCTCATCTCTCAAGTCCCACAAAACAGTCACCAAAACTCCGGATATCAATCAACCAGTCAATCAGTCAACCAATCAGGCCAACCATCTTTTTCCATAATTATAATCCAAAATACTCCAAAAATAAATTTAAATATTACACAAAAACACCACACCCTATCCAAAACAGCCTCTATCCCCAATCCCCTCACGACAACCCCCAAAAAAACTCACCCCACCCACATCCAGCGCAGCGCCGATGCCACACCACCTCCCGGCACATCACAAGGAAACTCAGCCCCTGCAGCCATCCAGCGCAGCGCTGATGGCCCACCACCTCCCGTCAGACCACCACACCTCACACCTCCAAAAAACCAGAACGGACAGACTGCCAGCGGGACGGCTGCACGGCAGAAGACTCAGACGCTTAGTATGCCCCGGCGAAACGACCGCACCAGGCACGACCATGCAGCCGCCCCGCTGGCAGTCTGTCCGTTCGTCCCTCCATTCGTCCCTCCCCCACACAAAAAAAGAGCCCCCAGGCCCAAACACCCAGGAACTCTCCCAAAACTCAAATATCCAATTACCATCAATCGTTATCAGTCATCATCCAACACGCAGCCGAAACTTCTGAATCTCCTTCTCACTGGAAACCCTCTCGATCTCAGCACCAAGACTCCTGAGCTTCTCCTCAAAGTTCTCATACCCACGCTGAATATAAACAATATCATCGACAACCGTAACACCCTCTGCAGCAAGCCCCGCAATAACAAGCGCAGCACCCGCACGAAGATCCGGCGCACTCACACGCGCACCCGTAAGCTTCTTCACACCATCAATAATAGCAGAGTTCCCCTCCACCTTAATGTTGGCACCCATACGGGAAAGCTCATCCGCATACTTAAACCGGTTCTCAAAAATACTCTCCGTAACAATACTCGTACCCTCAGCCAAAGCCAGAGTAACTGCGATCTGCGGCTGCATATCCGTCGGATAACCAGGATAAGGCAAAGTCTTTACATGAGTACGATGAAGTTTATGCGGTGCACGAACACGAACCGCATCATCAAACTCCTCAACCTCACAGCCGATCTCCTCAAGCTTGGCAGTCGTAGCCTCCAGATGCTTCGGAATAACATTACGGACCGTAACATCACCACCCGTAGCCGCAGCAGCAAACATAAAAGTACCTGCCTCAATCTGATCCGGAATAATAGAATACTCTGTACGGTGAAGCTTCTCAACACCACGGATACGGATCACATCCGTACCAGCACCCTTAATATTCGCACCCATACTGTTCAGGAAATTGGCCACGTCAACAACATGAGGCTCCCTTGCAGCATTCTCAATAATGGTACGGCCGGCTGCCATAGAAGCAGCCATCATAATATTAATCGTAGCACCAACAGAAACCACATCCAGGAAAATGTGGCTGCCATGAAGATTCTCCGCCTTCGCAACGATCGCACCATGACGGATATCCACATCCGCGCCAAGAGCACGGAAACCTTTCAGATGCTGATCGATCGGTCTGCTGCCGATATTGCATCCGCCAGGAAGCGGAACTTCCGCATGCTTGTACTTGCCAAGCAAAGCACCAAGAAGATAATAAGAAGCACGGATCTTCTTGATATATTCATAATCAACACTGAGATTGCCGATGGTAGAACCGTTGATCTTTACAGTAGATTTATCGACACGCTCAACCTGAGCACCAATCTCTGCAATAGCCTCAAGCAGAACATTGATGTCCCTCACATCTGGCAGATTCTCAATTAATATAGTTTCATCAGTCATAATGGCTGCTGATAATATTGCAAGAGCAGCATTCTTCGCACCTGCAATATCCACTTCTCCAACCAGAGGATTGCCGCCTTTAATCACATACTGTTCCATAACACACCTCTATTATTTTACTCCTCTATGAGCAAGAAACTTTCTCTGAATTTACGACGGAAACATACGTTCCGCAACACCGTTTTTTAGGTCAGTTGTATATTATAACACATATTTCGGATTTGTAAACTATTTCTCTCCCCGTTTCAGTGCATCAAGCACGATCTGAAGGCTTCCCTCCAGATCTTTGTCTTCTTCGTCTACAATAATATCCGCATATTTCTCATACAGCACTGTCCGTTCCTCATAAAGACTCTCCAGTGTCTGCCCTTCTTTCAGAACAACTCCACGGTCTTTCAGATTGCCAAGACGCTTGGACAGCAGCTTCAGAGAAATCTTCAGATATACCACAACTCCTTCTGATTTCAGATGCTGCATTGCCTCATCACAATACACGACACTGCCACCTGTGGCAATGACCGTATTCTCAACCTGGATAGACGCATTCACACGATTCTCCACCGCCTTGAATCCGTCAATTCCATCCTGCTCAATGATCTCACTTAAAGTTCTCTTTTCTTCCTTCTGGATCAGCAGGTCTGAGTCAATAAACTGGTAACCAAGCACTTTCGCAAGTACAACACCGATGCTGCTTTTTCCCGCACCAGGCATCCCTATCAGTGTAATATTATTCATACTGTGTCCTTTCATTTTAACATAGCTGTAACAAAATCTCAACAATCGTTCCTGTGCCGTGTTATTCTCAGCGTTTCTTCTTACCGTTTTTCTTCTTCACGCTGTAGCCAAAAGTTCCCACCTTCCGGCCACCAGCCAGATATTCCCCATGGGAATAAACCAGAAGTCCCGCATCATTGAGATGGAACTTGTTTTTTTTGTCCATATATGCTTCATCCGCATGAACCGCAAGTACATCTGCAAGAAACATATCATGCGATCCCAGTTCCTTCACCTCTCGTACTCTGCACTCGATGGAAACCGGTGCTTCCCCGATCATCGGAGCAGAAACATACTGTGCTTTCTCTTTTGTAAGATTCAGTTTTTCGAATTTGTCAACATCCCGGCCGGACCGGACTCCGCAGAAATCCGTCGCAAAAGCCAGTTTTTCTGTTGTAAGGTTAATAACAAACTCTCCCGTTTTTTTCAGCATTCCATAAGAATAACGGGATGGTCGGACTGAAATATAAGCCATCGCCGGATTCGTACAGACCGTTCCTGTCCACGCAACGGTAATAATATTGTCGTTGCCCTCTCCGTCCGTGACACTGACCATCACTGCCGGCAGCGGATAGATCATATTTCCCGGTTTCCAAATCTGTTTTGCCATTGATCCGGCCTCCTTATGCGTAATCGCTGTTCATCAGCTGAGCAGCCTCCATCATCGCCGGAATCAGCTGTTTCTTTCTGGAAACCACACCTGGCAGACAGAACGCATCTCCGTCCGGCTTCTTCTCAAAAGCGATCTCAGCCATCTGCTGGCTGCCCTCACCATAAAACAGAAGCTCTGTAGATTCCTCCAGAATATTCGTCAGCATAAAGTAAACTCTCGTGATATCGTGACGTCCACACTCGCTGACCATAAACGGCATCAGCTTCTCCTTGATCTCTTTCAGCTCTTCGCTGTCCATGGAACTGATCTGGCCCACACCAAAGGAAACATTGCCCTCGCCAATAAACTTCTTGTAATCCTGGTAAAAAATCTCCTCCGGGGATTTATCTTTCAGATTACTTCCTGCTGAGAACATCTCTCTGGCAAAATCCTCTATCTTAATTCCCGCGATCAGGGCAAGAGCACTGGCAGCGATCTTATCCGTCTGTGTACAGGTCGGTGAACGGAACATCAGCGTATCTGAAATAATGGCCGCACAGAGAAGTCCCGCAATTTTTTCCGGAATCTCCAGACGCTGCTCTCCGTAGATCTCATAAAGGATCGTACCCGTACATCCCACAGGCTCATTACGGAACGCTACCGGTGTCATGGTCTGCAATGTTCCAAGCTTATGATGGTCAATAATCTCAAGAATCTCCGCCTTCTCAATATTATCAACAGCCTGATCCACCTCATTGTGATCTACAAGAACAACTTTTTTCTTGTGCATGTCCAGGAAATTACGCCTGGAAATCGTTCCGATACACTTTCCATGAGGATTGATAACCGGGAACGCTCTGTGGCGGTTTTTGACCATAACATCCTGGATATCATCTGTAAAATCCTCGGTATTAAACGTAACCATGTTATCCCGTTTCATAACATAGCTGACCGGAATACTCTGATTGATCAGACGGGCGATGTTAAAGGTATCATAAGGTGACCGGATGATCACGATATTTTTTTCGTGGGCAAGCTTCACAACCTTCTCGGAAACCACAATGTTCAGCCCTACGATGATACAGCTTACATTCTGGCTGATGGCCTGAAGATGATCCTCCTCACGGTCTCCCATGATGATCATATCGTTCTCCTCAATATAGCTTTCCATCATCTTCGGGTTGGCTGTTCCAACCAGAACACGTCCCTTGACAAAATATCCGTGGCCATTTCCTTCCACCACTTCTCCGCCAACCGTCTCCGCAATCCTCTGATACTGTGTCCGCGCATTGGAAAGCAGATAGCTGTCTGTGGTATCCATATAAGTCTTGGCAATATCTCCGATGGTCACAAGACCTTCCAGGCATCCCTCCTTATCACGGATCGGAAGGGATACGATTCCGTTCTCCTGCATCAGATCCCAGGTATTTTTCAGTGACATGTTTTTGTCTGCCTGGGGACTGAGACGGATATCCATATCCTTGACCTGTGTTCCGATATTTCCCAGATAAGCCGGCGGCTGTACACCAAAACGGTTCAGCACATATCTGGTCTCCTCATTGATCTGACCAGCTCTCTTCGGAATATATCTCTTACTCTGTGTAGTCCTGTTTTTAATATCCGCATAAGCGATCGCCGAACAGATGGAATCCGTATCCGGATTCTTATGTCCGATTACAAATATTCTCTCCTGTTTCTTCATTCACATCCATCCTTTTTCATCCAAAAATATAACAATTAATCAAGTTTGATGTTCGCAAAAAGTGAACCAAGAGATGTGGTTGCCTCTTCTCCTGACTCCGGCAGTTCAAAAGTCTCTTCCTCAACTTCCTTCGCCATCAGATCCGATGCCTCTTTGATACTCAGGCTCAGCTTGCCATCCTTGATCGCAATTACTTTCACCTTAACCTTGTCTCCCACACTTATCGCCTCTGATGGCTTCTTAATTCTTTTTTCGCAGATCTGGGAAATATGAACCAGACCGGAAATTCCGTTTCCAAGATCAACAAACGCACCATAAGGCTGCAGGCTCTCAACCGTTCCCTCTGTCACGAAACCAACCTCAATATTGGAAATCTTGTTTCTGCGCTCCTTCTCTGCTTTCTCACGGAGAAGTTCCTTTGCAGAAAGTACCAGTCTCTTTTTCTCTTTATCTACATCAATTACCTGAACCTGAAGCGGCTTGTTCAGGTACTCTTCTGTATCCTCTACATAATTCAGCGCAAGTTTGGATGCCGGGATAAAACCTCGAACACCTTCCACATAAGCAATGGCTCCGCCGTTTACGATTCCCTTTACAACAACATCCAGTGCTTCCCCGGATTCCTGAAGCTCCTTCAGTTTATCCCATGCAAGTACATCTGCTGCCTCTGCTCTGGAAAGAAGAATATTTCCCTGTCCGTCATCTTTCCTAAGAACGGTTGCCTGGATCTCTTCTCCCGGCTGAACTGCCTCTTTAATATTAAATCCCGGCTCTCTGGAAAATTCCTCTGCCGGAATAAATCCCTCAGCATAATATTTAAGATCAAGAACAACTCCTGTCTCATCCACACTGACCACTGTCCCGGCGATGATATCACCTTCCTCAATTTTCTTAAAAGAAGCCTCCAGCTCCTGCTCAAAATCTTTCATAGACTCCGCCATTTCCTGACCTCCGTTCACGCTTCATCTTTTCATCATTTACTTCCGGCCTTTTTCTTATTCTTTCTGCCGGATTTTCATTTTAATCTTAATTATTATAGCATGGGCAAACCACCGACGCTATTATTTTTTTGAATGCAAAACAGCCTCTTTATACAAAAAAAACTCCGCACATTGGCAGAGGCTACATTTTCTGATATTTTTCCCCATAAAACGAGGAGTGCCCCGGTAGTGGCTTACCGGGGCGATTATTATGAAAAAAATTGTATGTGTAATGATACAGATACACACCATTACAGCGTCTTTCGTAGTGTTCTTTCGAACTGTTATTATAGTATCAGATAAATATGAACAAATTATGAACAGCTCGTGAACTTTTAGCGTATTTGCACAATTTCTTTTCTGTTTTTCCTCTTTTTTTATAAAAACGCCACATTTGCTTTATTGACAAGCGTTCTAAATATTGTACATTTTGTACATTTCCAGTAAACTTAAGAATAATAATCCCAATAAAAGTGCCATTCTGAACGCCTTCCTCCTACTGACGGGAAAGCATACCCTTAATAAACTCGATCGCTTTCTCAAAAATATTCTTTACATCAGACTTTGTAACACCCATATCTTTCAGAGTACTGTATGCATCGCTTACATAACCTTTAATCTGGTCATCACTGATGTCGATTCCTCTGAATTTGCTGATAATATTCACGAGAGAATTCTTATCATCCTCAGAAAGTGTCACACCATAATGATCTGCTGCCTCATCAATTCCCTGTGAAATCTCATCATCAGAAATCTGATTGGAATCAAAAAGCCCTTTTACATAAACAATAATATCGCCAACTTTATCCGGATCAGACGCAAGAGACTCAATCTCGTTATCTTTAAGAATCTCCTCTGCCTGGCTCATAACAGAGCTGGAATCTGATGCCATAACCATCATTGGTGAAGTACATGAGATAATTCCCGCAACGACCAGTGCTGTGATCCTGTTCATTTTTTTCATAATAAATCCCTCCAAAAGAGCCTTGGCTCATTATACGTAATCTGCAACTGTTTCCAGTTCCATAATTTTCAGTTCCCTTTTAACGCCACTCAGTATAACACACCACCCTACCCTTCTGTAAACTGGAATTTTCCCTTTTTTCAATATTTCTGGTCAGACTTTATGTATATCCCGGAAAATATATTCACAATCTTTTCATATTTTCAACAAACTTTCCTAACATCTCCTTTATAGAATAAATATTGTAAATTTTTCATTACTTACTTATGTCTGACACCTCAGACATAACCTCCTTTCTATGACAAGTTATATAGATCCGGGTGGGATACCTCTCCAATTGTCCCGTCCGGAAACGCAAAAAGAACCCGGAACAGCTGCCCGGGTTCTTTTTGTGTAATGTTTTATTTATTATTCTTTTCTTCAGAGATACAGTTGGCAAGCATTGCAAACTGCTCCAGTGTCAGCGCCTCTCCTCTGATATTCAGCGGAAGCCCGCACTTCTCGAATATATTCTCGATCTCTTCTTTTCCAAGGGAAAAATCTCCGGAATTTTTGATGCCGTTTACAAGGGTCTTTCTTCTCTGGTTAAATGACGCACGGATCAGCCTGAACATGAGGCGTTCATCCTGCACCTCAACCGGCGGTTTCTCATAACGTGTCAGTTTGATCACCGCACTTCCTACCTTCGGCCGTGGCATGAAACAGTTCGGCGGCACGTTTGCAACAATCTCCGGCTTCGCATAATACTGGACAGCCAGGGAAAGCGCGCCGTAATCCTTGGTTCCAGGTCCTACCTGCATACGGTCTGCAACCTCTTTCTGTACCATAACCGTAATGGAATCCACAGGAACATTCTTCTCAAAAAGTCCCATAATGATCGGTGTCGTAATATAATACGGCAGGTTCGCAACCACCTTTACAGGCTTTCCGCCATTTTTTTCATTGGCGATCTTTTTGATATCTGTTTTCAGGATATCGTTATTGATCACCGTTACATTATCCCATTCTTTCAGGGTATCCTTAAGAATCGGGATCAGGGAACTGTCGATCTCCACAGCAGCCACTTCTCTGGCCGCTTCCGCAAGATACTGTGTCATGGTTCCGATTCCGGGACCAATCTCCAGTATAAAATCATCCTTCGTAATTCCGGAAGAATCAATGATCTTTTCCAGAACATGTTCATCGATCAGAAAATTCTGACCAAACCTTTTCTGGAAAACAAAATGATACTTTTGAAGGACTTCAATGGTATATTTCGGGTTACCAAGATAAGGTCTGGCCATATTTTTTACCTCTGCTTTTCTGTTTATTTTCAGCTGAAATCCTTTTCAAGAAGTACGGTGAATCCATCACGGTCCACACGCTTCTTGGAGCGTTTGAATAATCCGCCCTGTGCTTTTGCCATGGCATTATCCAGCATGGTCTTCACAGTTCCGATGCACATCGGCTGATCTTCCTTCTGGTTGATTCCGATCAGATTATACAATGCAAGCATGCCCATCTGATCAATGCGGAATCCATTTTCCATGGTATAAACCTTGGCAAAATTAACAAGTTCATCATTTGTAAATACAGGAATATTGATCATGGATGTAAATTTCTTCGCAAGTTTCGGATATCTTGCGATCAGCTTACGCATGCCGATCTTTTCATCCTCAAGGACCACGATCATACTCTTTGTATTTCCATTCATTACTTCATCAAGCTCATCTGCTGTTTCCTGGGAAAGCTGGTTTGCGTTCTCAATAACGAGGAAACCTCCTGCAAGCTTGGATGCAATCTCTGCAATATTTTTTCCGTTAAGGTCTTCCGCAAATATGTAGGCAACCTTGGATGCCTCAATATTCAGCTCTCTGCAGATTGCCGGGATAAGGCTTGAGATCAGTCTTGTCTTTCCTGTTTCTCTGCCGCCCATAACGATCACATTTCCAGTCTGGGAAGTTTTGTCAGCCGCACCTTTCTGTACATCGCAGAGTACATCCACCAGCTGCTCTTTCATTCCCGGAACTGCTACAAAATATGTGAACAGCTGCTTCTCTTCATCTGTAAGCTGTCTCTTTCTGGAAATAATAGTGTTCGGATTGATCTCCGGCTGCATATCCTCGATAAAGCGCTCCAGCTGTTCTTCCTCGCTGAGTTCTTCTTCCTCATCGTCTTCTTCCATATCTTCTGTAAGACTTGAGATAAAATCATCCTCTTCATCGTCTTCCGGCTCATCTTTGAATCCGAAATCATCGTCACTGAATTCTTCTTCCTCATCAAGAGGTGTCTCATCTTCGACAGGTATCACAACATCGTCTGTCAGTTTATCCGCTCTGCGATCGTCACTTTCATCCTCAAGAGAAAAGTCTTCATCCTCAAGGGAAAGATCCTCCGGCATTTCCTTAAGTTGTTCCTCTTCTTTCAGATCATCAAAACCGTCGAATTCGTCCTTGGTATCAGGCTTCTGCACGCCTGTGGGACCATTCAGGAATTCTGCTTCCGCAGCCTGCATATCTTCTTCTGTAACCGGCTCTTCATCTTCATCCAGAACCAGATCCGGAATTCTCCTGTGCGCCGACTCACTTACATCTTCTGCCTGCTGTGCGGAAATCTGTGCCATGATATCCTCAATATCCGCTGCATCCGGCTCCTCTGGAACAAATTCATCTGCCGCGATATCCAGATCTTCTTCGTCTTCTGTTTCCTCGGTTACTTCTGACTGCTGTACATCCGGAGATTTCTCTTCCTCCGGAATATTGATTCCCTGCTCGCTTGCAGCTGCAAGAATGGTATCTTCCAGATTGAATTCCTGCTCTTTCTCAGGTTCCTCGTCTGCTTTTTTATCCTTGGCAACTTCCGCCGCGATCTCATCAATGCTTCCAAAAATTCCGGATGCGTCCGGAATACCGGCAGCACTGCTTGCATTTTCCGGATCTACATTGATCATAGACTTCGGGATCTTAAGCTCCGGCATACGGATCGTTGCTGAAAAATCAGGCTTGCCGTCTTCATTAAGGGGAACTCCTGAAGTTTCCTTCGGTTCCTCCACGGAATCTTCCTCAACGATCTCAGAAAAACTTTCAGCTAATTCCTTTTCCGTCGCCTTCTCTGCTTCCGCCTCTTCCGCTTCCTGATAAGCTTCTTCCTCTTCGTCCTGCGGTTCCTGTGTCCGGGCATTTAACTGTACGGTTCCGGCAGACAGATTATCAATACCGGATGCCAGAAGTTCCTCACCATCTCCAGCCTCAGCAGTTTCTGCCGCCTCTTCTTCAGAAGCGTCTTCTTCGGACTTTTCTTCTGTGGCAGCAGTCTCAGCTTCCGGAGTTTCCTCCTCACCAGACTCCTGATCTGCAGAATCCTTGGCAGCTTCAACAGCTTCTGTCTCAGAAGTTTCTTCTGTGTCATCCTGCTGTTCTTCTTCCACGTCCTCAGTTTCTTCCGCAGCCTTCTTATGACCACCGAAGATATCACGGATTCCCTTGGAAATCTTCTCCTGGAAAGTCTCTGCACTGTTCAGATCACGCTCGTCATCTACCTGGATCGTATCTGTAACCGGTCTGGACTCCTCATATTCAGTTTCTGTAACAGCTTCTGTTTCCTTGCTCTCCCTGATCTCCTGAGCCTTTTCCGGCGGAATCAGTTTCGGGATAAAACGCTGTTCGTATTTCTCTTTTTCTTCTCCTGTGAGAACTCCCATACGCTGTTTCAGGTCAAGGGCTTTCATCACATAAGTTCCGTCATTGAACCAGAGAATCATCTCATTGCAGAGATCCAGGCACTTCTGCTTGTCTCCTGCCTTATAGTAGAGTTTAGCCAGTTCATAGGACCAGCGCTCTGTAAACTCTTTCTCCTTATATTCCTCAAGGATACGGATCTGTTCATTCAGAGATGCATTCTTCGCTCTGGCAATTTTATATCGCAGTATATACTGGCTGTTATCACTACCTGCCACCTCTCTGTACTCGTCAAAGAATTCTGTGGCTTCACTGATCTGTCCCATTTTCAGGGAAACTTCGATCAGACGGTAAAGTATGTTCTTGCCGATCGTCGCTCTGTGATAAGCAAGAAGAAAAATTTCCTTGCTCTCTTCATAGCGCTTGTTAGCTGCGTAGATCTCGCCCACAACACAAAGCGTACGGACATTCTTTACGCGACGCCAGTCAATGCTGTCTACGATCTGCATGGCGCCTTTGTAATCCTGGGCTTCAACCAGCTTGTTGATCTGTCCCAATTTGACGCGAAACTCCTCTTTATCCAAAATATTCACCAACTTTCCATAATCAGAATCAGTTTACCATATGCATACGGGCTTGTCAAAACCCTTTAGGCATATAAACATGCCCCTTTATCACCTGAAAAACCCTGTTTATCTCAAACTGATGACTGACAAAATCATCCAGTCCTGTACAGGTGATCAAAGTCTGAATATCATGTATACTTTCCAGAAGATAAGTCTGCCGGTTACTGTCCAGTTCCGAAAGTACATCATCCAGAAGAAGCACCGGAGTATCCTTGATCTTCTTTTTTACAAGATAGATCTCAGAAAGTTTCAGAGAAAGAGCTGCTGTCCTCTGCTGCCCCTGGGAACCGTATTTCCGGATATCGATCCCGTTTACCTTTACACAGAAATCATCTCTGTGCGGTCCCACAGATGTCAGCTTCATCCGAAGATCCCTGTCCCGGTTCTGCGCCAGTTTCTGTTCAAATTCTGCTGCAGTTACACTTGGTTCATACAGGATCTCCAGTTCTTCCAGCCCACCGGTCAGACCTTTATGGAGGCCTTTTGCAAGTTCATTCAGTTCTTCCACAAACTCTTCTCTTTTTTCAATGATCTTTTTTCCGTAATCTGCCATCTGCATATCCCAGATATCCAACGTACTTTTTAATCCCGGGTTCATATAACAGTCTTTGAGAAGACGGTTTCTCTGGTTCACAATGTGATTATAGCTTGCCAGCTCCGTGATATAAACTCCATCCAGCTGACAAAGCTCTGAATCCAGAAAACGTCTTCTCTCGCCCGGTCCATTCTTGATAATATTAAGATCCTCCGGAGAAAAAAACACAAGATTTACCACACCGAGCAGCTCTCTTGCCTTGCGGATCGGCAGCCCGTTAATGGCAACTCCTTTTGCTTTGTTTTTCCGGAGGTGCATGTCTATTTTGTATGAAAGATCGCCCTTTTTTACCATCATTCGGATATGGGATTCCTCATTCTCGAAGCGGATCATTTCCCGGTCCTTGCTTCCTTTGTGGGATTTACTGGTTCCGGCCAGATAAACCGCCTCCAGAATATTGGTTTTTCCCTGGGCGTTGTCACCGTAGAGAATATTGGTTCCCTGATCAAAATTCATCTCCAGCAACTCATAATTCCTGAAATTATTCAATCTGATGGATTCAATGTACATTCCTTCACCCAATTACATAAATATCTTTTCCATCGTAGGAAATCGTATCTCCCGGATGGATCTTACGGCCACGGCGGTTCTCAACCTCACCGTTTACCAGAACAAGTCCGTCATTGATCGCATATTTTGCCTCAACGCCGTCCTCCACAACTCCTGCCAGCTTCAGAGCTTGGCCAAGTTTGATAAATTCGTCTTTAATTCTGATCTCCAATTTTTTTCCCTCTTAAATTTTCTTTCCTGGATTTGGTTAACACTTTCCAATATATTGCTCAGTGGTGGTAATTAAATACCCCCATTCCCGGCGTTTTCCAAAAGGTGGTATTTTAAATTACCTCCTTCTGGCAGTTTCCGGAGTTTATCCTTTAGTTATCTTGTTTTTGTAATGTGCGTGACCAGCGGACACGCGCCGCCGGCCACATGTTTTTTCAGCATATGGAGAAAAATCTCCTGCTGTCTTTTTGTCCATTATATTGTACAAACTATTATCTTGCCTGATTCTGGTTGATATTTACCGGAAGAATCAGATACGTGTAATTTTCTTCATCATCACGGATAAAGCAGGGAGCTTTCGGGTTCACAAGATAAATTGTTACCGTTTCATCATCAATAACACGAAGGGCATCGATCAGGAATTTCGGGTTAAAACCGATCATAATATCTTTACCCTCTTTTTCAATATCGATCTCTTCATTCATGGAACCCATTGCAGAATCGATCCGAAGTTCCATATCATCATCTGTGATATTAATGATAATTGGTTTCTTGTCAACTTCACGAACCAGCAGCGTTGCACGGTCGATACAATCCAGGAATTCTTTTTTGTTGATTTTGAGTTTCGTCTCGTAATCACTGGAAAGCATCTGGTCAATTCTGAAATATTCTCCTTCAATCAGTCGAGAAACTACCATAGTCTGGTCAAATTCAAACAAAATATGGTTTTTTGTGAAGTAAATACTTACCTGATCGTCAACTTCACCGGAAAGAATCTTGCTTACCTCACTTAAAGTTTTTCCCGGAACTACCACCTTACGGTCAGAATATTCTCTCTTAAGGGGCATTTTTCGGATCGCAATTCGATGTCCATCCAGAGAAACTACCTTCAGACAGTTATTTTTAATCTCAAAAAGTTCACCTGTCATCAGTTTATTATTCTCATTAACAGCGATAGAAAAAATGGTTTGTCTGATCATTTCTTTCAGCGTGTACTGAGAAATTGTCAGCGGTTCATCTTTTTCGATCATTGGTAAATATGCAAAATCTTCTCCGGATTTGCCAGGAATATTGAATTTTGCTTTTTCACAGGTAATCGTTGCTGTATATTTTTCGTCTGTTTTGATGGTAATGTCGTTATCAGGAAGTCGTCGGATGATTTCATAGAATATTTTTGCATCAAGAGCAACCCTTCCTTTTTCTTCAATAGTACCTTCAACAATTGTTTCAATTCCCAGTTCCATATCGTTGGTGGTAAATTTGATCTGGTTTGTTGTTGCATCCATGAGGATACATTCCAGTATTGGCATGGTGGTTTTTGATGGAACTGCTTTGAGTGCGATACTTACACTTTTTAACAGACTTGATTTGGAGCAGATAATTTTCATAATGTGTATAACTCCCTTTCTGGATAAATTGTGGTTTTTATAAATATATTTATAGAAAAAATCCGCCGTAACCGCCGTAGGGGGCCAGATTTTGTGAAAAACTCCCGCGAGGCCGGTGTTTTCAGGGTTTTTCGGGTGGGATAACTTTGTGTAAAAGTGGTAGTTTTGGATGTGAATAACCCGGGGATAAAATTACCGCCGTTTTTTCGCAAAAAAGTTGTACACATCTCTCCACATACAATCAACACGTTATACACCAGTAATGTGGAAAACTTCCCTAACCTTGTGGATTAATCTTCTTTTTCAATATATCAATGGTATTTTTTAAGTTATCGTCGGTCTGCAATTCGTTTTCAATCTTCTCGATACCGTGCATAACAGTAGTATGGTCACGGTTTCCAAGAGCTTTTCCGATATTTTTCAAAGGTGTGGAGATGATTTCGCGGCAGAGATACATAGAAACCTGGCGTGGCATGACGATTTTTGAGTTTCGTTTGTTTCCGCTTAGGTCCGCAGGTGTTACTCCATAATGTTCGGCAACAACGGAGATGATGTATTCTGGTGTGATCACCTTTTTTTCATCCGGAGAAATAATATCTTTCAGTGCCTGTTCTGCAAGTTCAAGTGTAACTTCTTTTTTCTCAAGCTTGGCTCCGGCCATGACCTTGTTGAAAGCACCTTCCAGCTCACGGATGTTGGATTTAATATTGTTGGCAATATATTCTAATATCTCATTAGGTACATTGAGATTTTCAAATTCTGCTTTTTTGCGGAGAATAGCCATACGTGTCTCGTAAGAAGGAGGTGCGATATCGACAGTGAGACCCCATTCAAATCTTGAACGAAGCCTGTCCTCTAATGTTGCAATATCCTTAGGCGGACGATCTGATGAAATAACTATCTGCTTCTTGGATTCGCGCAGAGCATTAAAGGTATGGAAAAACTCTTCCTGAGTACTTTCCTTACCTGCAATGAACTGAATATCATCGATAAGCAGAACGTCAACCTTGCGGTATTTGTCACGGAACTTCTGGTTGGTATTGGTACGGTCATTCTTGATGGATTCTACGAGTTCGTTGGTAAATGCTTCGGAAGTGACATACATTACCTTCTTGGTAGGATCCTTCGTTAAAATATAGTTACCTATTGACTGCATAATATGCGTCTTGCCAAGACCTACGCCTCCGTATATAAAGAGCGGATTGTATATCTCGGCAGGAGATTCGGCAACAGCTACAGCGGCTGCATGTGCGAAGCTGTTGTTATCACCGACGACATATGTGTCAAAGGTATATTTTCTGTTAAGTCCGGCCTTCTCGAACACTTCATCGGAAGGCGCCGCCTTGGTTACGACAGGCTTTGTCCGGCTTACACCGGAGGCTGAGCTTACAAGTCTGTCAATATCTTTGGTCTGGCTTGGAAATATGAATTGGATTTCAAGCTCTAAACCGGTACATTCAGCTACGGCAACCTTCAGAGGAACTGTATATTTCTTGTCTATATAATTAATATAGTTCTGACCCATTCTCTCATCCGGAAGCAGTATAAACAAAACATCGTCATGTGTATCATAAGGCTCAAGAGGCAGCAACCAAGTCTTAAATGATACATCACTGACTTCATGTTCATTCTTGATAGTCTCTAAAATAAGAGGCCATTTTTCTTTAATTTAAGCAATCATCGATATTTCTCCCATTTTGTGTCATTCTAAGTTATT
>ERZ827522.1188-NODE-1188-length-24806-cov-6.062503_pt1 | contig 24806 bp, 15 predicted proteins | sample MGYA00519580_ERZ827522 | MGnify/ENA primary metagenome ERZ827522 (study PRJEB31778, sample SAMEA3449340) | human gut metagenome | biome: human gut; feature: human-associated habitat; material: faeces | place: United Kingdom | collected 2010/2012 ... | reverse complement strand
AGTCCCTTGCGGCGTAGTTCTTATTTAAGCCGTCCAAGTTTTGGGGTGCAGTTCAGATTCCCTGGCGCGCCTTTTGCGTCGGTGCCGATATTGTTTTGTGCCGCTTGCGTTCCTAGCGTTCGTCCACGAGCTTGGCGACGAGGGCTTTGAGCTCGGCCACCTCTCGCTCGAGTTCCTTGACGCGGCGGGCGTTCTCGGTGATGCCCTGGCGGTTGAGCGCGGACTGCTCGGCGGCGTCGTCGGGCATGTACTCGCGATGCTGCTTGGCATCGAAGCTCTCCTCGAACACGCGGCAGCCGTTGCGCTTGATGATGCGTCCCGGCACGCCAACAACGGTGCAGTTGTCGGGCACGTCCTTAACGACGACCGAGTTGCCGCCGATCTTGACGTTGTTGCCGATGCGGATGTTGCCGAGCACCTTGGCGCCCGTGCCCACGGTGACGTTATCGCCGAGCGTTGGGTGGCGCTTGCCGGTCTCGTTGCCGGTACCGCCGAGCGTGACGCCCTGGTAGAGCACGCAGTTGTCACCCACAATGGTGGTCTCGCCGATGACGACGCCCATGGCGTGGTCGATAAAGAAGTGCTTGCCGATCTGCGCGGCGGGATGAATCTCGACGCCGGTGATGTGGCGGGTGATTTGCGAGAGCACACGGGCGAGCGATCGGTGGCCGTGCTCCCAGAGCCAGTGCTCGGGCACGTGGTTCCACTTGGCGTGCAGGCCAGGATAGGAAAGGAAGATGACCAGACCGTTTTGCGCAGCGGGGTCTTGCGCCTGGACGGTCTTGATGTCCTCGCGAATGGTATTGATAAAGCTCACCGGCCGCCCTCCCTTAGCGCCATGGCAATGCGATTCAATAAAGTATAGCGATTCGCTAGGGATTAGGAAGAACAATCTTGGCGGCTTTGCACGACAAGTGTCAGTTATGAGTTATGCAAACTTGCTGGTAATGGAGTCATGCTTTTGTGGGGTTGCGCACGAGGGGGCGCCACAACCGTATACTGGTCAACTTGGACGTATCCGCGCCCACAACTGAGAGGTTTTACTTCATGGGTTTCATCAATTTTATCGCCGAGCTGCTCAAAGACCCGCGCACCGCGATTGCCAGCTGGATCGCCGCCGGCCCGCTTATGGCCTACGGCTGCGTGTTCCTAATCATCTTTATCGAGACGGGTGTGGTGTTCTTCCCGTTCCTTCCCGGTGATTCGCTGCTGTTCGCCTCGGGTTTCTTTGCCCACAATGGTGGCTTTAACATTGTGGCGCTTCTGGCCACCGCGTGGGCCGCCGCCATTTTGGGCGATCAGTGCAACTTTATGATTGGTCACTTCTTTGGCAAAAAGATTATCGCTTCGGGCAAGGTCAAGGCCATGACGCCCGAGCGCATCAAAAAGTCCGAGGACTTCTTGGATAAGTGGGGTCACCTGGCCATCTTCCTGGGCCGCTTCTTCCCGTTTATCCGCACCTTTGTGCCCTTTATCGCCGGCATGGGCGGCATGCACTGGCGCAACTTTGTCATCTTTAACGTGCTGGGTGGCATTGCCTGGTCGACGCTCTTTACACTGCTGGGCTACTTCTTTGGCGGCATCCCCTTTGTGCAGGAGCACTTTGAGTTGCTAATCGTTGGCATCGTTGCCGTGTCGATCATCCCGACCGTGGTCGGTCTGGTTAAGGCTAAGCTGGGCAAAAAGAACGCGTAGCTCGAGCCAGCGCGCAAACCGTGCAGTTGAGGCCCGTCACCGCTTACGGTGGCGGGCCTCTTTAGTTTCGGTCAAATGAAAATACTTTACTTAGTTAAAGAAAAGCGTTTTATCAGACGCGTACGGGGAGTACAATCTCGTGCATGCGAATCGACGTGCTATCGGCTTTGATGCTGTTCGCGTGTCCCGTCCGGCCCTACGCTCCGGGCGTGCGACGTTGCGACGCGGTCGGCCTCGGTCCTTGCGTGCGGGTTCGCGAGTTTGCAACTGTGTATGTAAGGAGCGACATATGACTGTCGAGAAGAAGGATATCGATTGGGGTAGCCTCGGCTTTGGCTACATGAAGACCGATTACAGCTACGAGGCTCATTGGAAGGATGGCGAGTGGGACGAGGGCGGCCTGACCACCGACCACACCCTGCATGTCTCCGAGTGCGGCGGCATCTTCCATTACTGCCAGGAGGTCTTTGAGGGCCTGAAGGCCTACACCGCCGAGGACGGCAGCATCGTCTGCTTCCGCCCCGACATGAACGCCGAGCGTATGTACAACTCTGCGCAGCGCCTCGAGATGCCCCCGTTCCCCAAGGACAAGTTCGTTGAGGCCGTCAAGCAGGTTGTTTCTGCCAACGCCGCCTGGGTTCCGCCCTTTGGTTCCGGCGCGACCCTGTACGTGCGTCCGTTTATGATTGGCTCCGGTGACGTGATCGGCGTGGCTCCCGCTCCTGAGTACACGTTCCGCATTCTCGTGACCCCGGTCGGTCCGTACTTTAAGGGTGGCCTCAAGCCCGTCAAGCTGCGCGTTTCCGAGTATGACCGTGCCGCACCGCACGGCACCGGCAACATCAAGGCCGGCCTGAACTACGCCATGTCCCTTAAGCCCACGATGGAGGCCCATCGCGAGGGCTATGCCGAGAACCTGTATCTCGACTCCGAGTCCCGCACCTATGTCGAGGAGACCGGCGGCGCCAACGTCCTGTTCGTGAAGGAGGATGGCACCCTCGTCGTTCCTCAGTCGCACACCGACTCCATCCTGCCCTCTATCACCCGTCGTTCGCTCGTTCAGGTTGCTCAGGACCTGGGCATGACCGTTGACCAGCGTCCCGTCGAGTGGGCCGAGGTCAAGGCCGGCACCTTTGTGGAGTGCGGCCTGTGCGGCACCGCTGCCGTCATCTCTCCGGTTGGCGAAATCGACAACAAGGTTTACGGCGCCGACGAGACCGTGACCTTCCCGGCTGGCTACACCGAGATCGGCCCTGTGATGAAGAAGCTTCGCGAGACCCTGACTGGCATCCAGTCCGGTGCTGTCGAGGATAAGCACAACTGGGTTTACACCGTCGCGTAATTTGTCTTAGCTGTCCGGCCCGAGGGCAACCTACCTTTCCGGCGCGTCCTCGGACATGAAAGAACCTCCGCTGCGCACTTCGTGCGGCGGAGGTTCTTTCGTCCTGCGGAGTGCGCCGGAAAGGAAGGTCGCGCTTTTGTTTTGGTTCGCGCCATGTGGGGGTGGTGGCGACGTGCATTTTTGCGAGTATTCTGCAATCGAAGGCCCCTGCATACCGACCTCGGGCAAAAAATCGGGAGTTCTCGATGTTTTCTACGGATGATGGGCGGGGTTATGGGCTGGCAGCGTTTGATTTGCAGGGATATTCGCGGTCTTTGGCACTTATCGTGGCGCCCGAAGCCCTTGGTTATGTTGAATACTCCTAAAAATGCACGGCGCTTAGAGGGGGACCTTTGCGAAAAAGGAAACCGCCCCGTCGAAGTATGCACTCGACGGGGCGGTTTATACATTTGGCCGATTAAGGATGCGCTGTCAAACTACTAGAACTTGACGGTCGGGGCCTGGCGGGCTGCTTCGGCGGCCTCGAAGCCCTGGCGCTCCTTAAACTGAAAGATGCCGGCAAAGATGACAGCCGGGAACGTCTGAATGGCGTTGTTGTAGCTGAGCACGCAATCGTTGTAGCTCTGGCGTGCGTAGCTAATCTTGTTCTCGGTATCCTCGAGCGATGCCTGCAGCTGCGTAAAGTTGGTGTTTGCCTTAAGATCGGGGTAGGCTTCGGCTACGGCGAAGAGCTGACGCAGCGCACCGGTCAGCACGTTGTCGGCTTCCATCTTGGCCTCGGGCGTGGTGGCCTTGACGGCGGTGTTACGCGCGCTGATCACGGCGGAGAGCGTCTCCTGCTCGTGCTTGGCGTAGCCCTTGACGGTCTCGACCAGGTTGGGGATCAGGTCGTTGCGGCGCTGCAGCTGCGTATCGATGTTCTGCCAGGCGTTATCAATGCGGTTACGCTTGGTGACCATGTTGTTGTAGATGCCGGCGATGGCGCAGACAATCACAATGACAACAACGATGCCGATGATGACGGTAATCATGATGTCTCCGTTTCGAATGGCCGCGGCGGCATGCGCCAGCTGCCGTTGGTATAACGCTACTAGTATACCCGCAACGTTTTGCCGTGCCGAACTTTCCGGCAAGCGTTATGTTTTCGGCGGGGTCGGCACCGGGGCAAAGCGCGCGAGGTACAGGTGTAAGATATGCGACAGATTGACGAGTGTTGTCTTTGCCCTGAGGATGGCGATACGGATGGACCTTCGCATCAAGAAAACCTATCGTGCCCTGTTCGATGCCTTTACCGAGCTTTTGGAAGAGTATCGGTTTGAGGATTTGACGGTTGCTATGCTTTGCGACCGGGCCATGATTCGCCGCACGACGTTCTATAAGCACTTTCGCGATAAAAACGATTACTTCGCCTTTTATATCGATGAGCTCATGTCGGGCTTGCCGCAAAAACAGCCCGATGAGGCCGGCGCGGTGTCTGCCGAGGACGTGCGCGCGCTTCGGCACGCGATTTTGGACGATGCCATGGATTTGATTCTGGCGCACGAGCGGCTCATGGATAACATTTTGGCAAGCAGCATGTCGGGCATGTTGACCAACGTTATTTGCGACCGCATTGCCCACTCCATCCGCGAGCGTGTGATGAACGTGCTTGCCGAGGATGCCCTGGCCCCCGTGTCACTCGAGACGACGTCTGAGTTTGTCGCCGGCGGTATTATTCGACTTTTCACGATATGGTGGGAATCGGGCCACGATCTTGAGCGCCGACCCGAGATAGCCGACGTGGTCGATGCACTGTTTGAGCGGACCATGACACCGGTGCATCACTAAGGTGGCGGAGAGAGGGGGATTCGAACCCCCGGAACGCTCTCGCGCTCAACGGTTTTCAAGACCGCCGCATTCAACCGCTCTGCCATCTCTCCGTGAGTCGTAATGATAGCATCGTTTTGAATTTGCAACAGGGAAGGCGAACGATGACGATCACCGAAATCGACGAGAAGTTCATGCGCGCGGCGCTGGCCGAGGCGCGCGCCGCCGCGGCGGTGGGCGAGGTGCCCATCGGAGCCGTAGTGGTGCGCGACGGCGAGATTGTCGCGAGGGCGCATAATCGACGCGAGCTCGATCAGGATCCTTCGGCGCACGCAGAATTTGCGGCCCTGTGCGCTGCCGCTCGGTCGCTCGGTCGCTGGCGCCTTTCCGATTGCACGGTCTACGTGACGCTCGAGCCCTGCTGCATGTGTGCGGGGCTTATGGTCAACGCGCGCGTTGGACGCTGTGTGTATGGCGCGGCCGATGCCAAGGCGGGCGCGTTGGGATCCCTATACGATTTGAATGCCGACTCGCGCCTGAATCATCGGTTTAACGTGACGGCTGGGGTCTTGGCGGATGAATGTCGCGAGCTGTTGAGTAGCTATTTTGGCGGTCTGCGCGGAGCGGGCGGCGCTGATTGCGGCTGTGGGGCCGATCTTGAAGCACACGCCGCTCACGCCGCAGCGCTTGCAGGTGCCGGTGAGGATGCTGGCACGGCGGTTGACTTTGGTCCTGCATGCCGCCGACCCCGCCGTGTGCTGTTGGCGATCGACTCCTTTAAGGGCAGCGTTTCGAGCGCGCAGGCGGAGGCGGCGGTTGCCGAAGGCGTGCGCCGCGTTTGGCCCGATGTCGAGGTGCGCGCGTTGCCGCTGGCGGATGGCGGCGAGGGAACGCTCGACGCCATCGACGCGTGCGGCGGTGAGATTGTGACCTGCGAGGTGGCAGGTCCCTTGGGCGATCGCGTGTCTGCCCAGATGCTGGTGGACGACGAGCGCGACTCGGCTGTAATTGAGATGGCCGAGGCGGCGGGTATTGGGTATTCGAGTTGTACGGAGTCGGCGGCGTTGGCGGCTTCGACCTATGGCGTGGGCGAGCTTATGCTTCGCGCAGTTCGCACGGGCGCAAGGACACTCTATATTGGTCTGGGCGGCAGTGCCACCAACGACGGTGGCGCCGGCATGCTGCAGGCGCTGGGCGCGCGCGTGGTCGATGATCAGGGATGCGATGTCGCCCCCGGTCTTGCCGGCCTTGAGCAGGTGGCGAGCGTTGATTTGGCGCCAGCGCTTCGGGCACTGAATGGCATGCGTGTCGTGGTGCTTTCGGATGTCGAGAATCCGCTCGTAGGGCGTCGCGGCGCACTGGCGGTGTTTGGCGGGCAGAAGGGCCTGCCGGCGGATGATGTCGAGGTGCTGCGCAGATACGACGGCTGGATGGTCGGCTACGGTCGCCTGCTCGATGCGGCAATTTTCGAGGCGCGAGCCCAGGGGTTGTTGCGCACACCCGAGAACGCACGGACATTTGGCTCGGTGCTTGGCGTGCCCGGCGCGGGCGCTGCCGGTGGCTTGGGCGCGGCGTTGCTGGCGCTCGGCGCGGAGCTACGCTCGGGTGTGGAGACGGTGCTCGATCTCGTGGGGTTTGACGAGCACGTGCGCGATGTCGACCTGGTCATTACAGGCGAGGGCAATATGGATGAGCAATCCGCCGCCGGTAAGGCGCCGGTGGGCGTGGCGCGCCGTGCCAAGCGGTGTGGCAAACCGGTGATCGCTGTCGTGGGCGGTCGCGCTGACAACCTGGATGGGGTGTGTGAGCGGGGTATTGACTTGGTTTTGCCGATTTGCCGCAAACCCATGGACCTGGAGCAAGCGCTTAATCCGCAGGAAGCCACCACCAACCTTATCTGCGCTGGCGAAGCAGCCGCTCGATCCTACGACCTTGGCCGTATCTAAAACCTATCTCTTTATAAGTTGCGGTGGATTAGTTCCTGTTTGGCGGCTCAGACAGCAAAAACAGGAACTATTCCACCGCAACTTCGAGAATGGCCATTCGAGGTTGGCTGCCTTGGGTCTTTGGTCGGACCGTTTGCCACGAAATGCGGCCATCTACTACGTTAAACCGGCCACCCTCGACCATCCCGGAATTTGCAAAAACAAAACCGCAGGTAGAAAGCTTGCCGATTTTCGAAAAAGCCGGCTATGGTTGACCCTTGCGGCCTAAACGTAGTAGATAGGTCCTTTCTGTGGTGCGGCACCAAGCCGGTCATTTTGGGATGGGACTATTTTGACTACTCATTGGCTGCTCTGGCAATCGGGCTGCAAAAGTAGTCAAAAAAGCTCCGTCCCAAATTAGCTACCTTGCTCTGGCGGGCGGGAGCAGGTAAGATATACCGAGCGCCTAGCGCGTTCGATGGGTTCGGATGACGACATGTTCCGAATCTGGTCAGGTCCGGAAGGAAGCAGCCATAAGGAGCCTCTGTCGGGCATCCGAATCCATCGAGCGCACGGGCGTTTTTTGGTGCCGTGACATGGCCCGGCCGGCGGCGAGGTGTTTGGTGTCTCGCTGGTCCTCGGCTTCGCCTGCGGGATCGCTCGACTACCAAACACCTCGCCGCCGGCCGGGCCCCGTCGTCCAAAAATCATCCGTAAAGGCGCGTTTATCTAATTTAAATCTATCCCTTGTGGAATGCGGCTTGCTGGTGTTGTCTGGGCATTGATGGCTATGTGGTTCAAGAGGCGGCGGTGCTGTTGCTTGAATTTTTGCAGTTAAAGAGGCCCGTTTCCCTGGGTTGGGGAAACGGGCCTCTTTTCTCTCTGGGTTTGTGGATTGGCGAAGGTGGTATGCTCTGGCAGCTATTTTGAGTTCCTGATGCGGCGTGTGGCTGTGGCGGTTATTCCGAGGCCTGCGGCGGCGACTGCTGCGAGTGCGATTGCGCTCGGCGCTGTGTCGCCTGTGTTTGCGAGCTTGCCGGTGGTCGTATTTGCTTGCTTGGTGGAGCTCGATGGAGCGTCTTTGCCGGTCGCGGGCGAGCTGGCGGGCTGCGCCGTCTCGGCCGGTTGCACTGAGCTGGAGGGTTTTGTCGTCTCGGCGGGTTTCGTTATCTCGGGCGAGGTGGTCTTATCTGCCGCGGCCTTTGCCTCTTCGTATGCTTCGCAGGCGTCGTCATAGGCCGCTTGCGCCTTTTCCAAATCGCTGAGGAGCGCATTTTGCTTGGCTTTGTCCTCATCGATGTGGGCTTTAGCTTCCTCTGCCTCACTTTCGAAATACTGAACCTGTTTTTCCTGGCTTTCGAGCCGGCGTTGGTAGCGGTGAAGATCATCTTCACAAGATTCTTCTCGCCTTTGTGCCGTCATGATCTCCATGCGCAACTGCTTAATATGCTCCTTAATAGCTGTGCTGGGCTCCTCGCCGCCGAGTGCTTCAAGTGCCTTATCTAATTCTGCCTGAAGGCCGCTTGTCCGGTTGTGGGCCTCATCGTATTTGGCTTGGGCTGCATCGACGTTCGCTTGCATGGCGGGAAGGGGTTCCCTCCGTTTGGCGGCTTCCGCCACCACCATGTCGTAGAGTTCTTGAAATGCGGCAATGTCATCATCGATTTCCGCAAGTTTCTCGGGACTTGCGGCGTCTTTTGCGGCCTCGAGGGTTTTGAGCGCTTCCTGCATGGCTGCATACGCTTTGTCTTTTGCGGCGGCCGCGTCTTCCGTTTGCAAGGCAACTGCACCGGTGGGGGAGCTGGTTTCTGCCGCGATCGCCGTTGCGGGGGCGATTCCCGCGACAAGTGCCGCGGAAAGGGCGATGCCCACAGTTGCTCGTCTTGCTCTTCTTGCGAGAATGTCGTTCATCTCGGCACCTCATTTCAAGGGTCGGCGACTAACTTGGTAGCACTAATGTAAATATACCATGCTAGTTGACCCGACACTGGCTGGGTGTGCGCGTATACCCCTCTGAAAACTGAATCCCGTTAGAAATGACGAGTTGTTTACGCTTCTTTTGGGGTGGCGGTACTATCATGGTTCGAATTGAATGTGGATGATGATAGGGAGCGCCTATACATGATTGAGCTGCTCAGGCGTTTTGGTGGTAAGTTTCGCCGGTATATGGTGATTGGCCCTGCGTGTAAGCTGATCGAAGTGATCTTTGACCTGCTGACGCCGCTGGTGATTGCCCAGATGATCGATAAGGGTATTGGCGCACACGATGTCAACGCCGTCGTCCACTACGGTATGCTGCTTGGCGCCATGGCTGTGATCGGCATCTCGTTTACGCTCGTCTGCCAAAAGATGGCGGCGCTCACCTCGCAGGGCATGGGCACCGACATTCGTGGCGCGCTCTATCAGCATATCAACAAGCTGAGCTATGCCGAACTCGACCGTTTTGGCACGCCGTCGCTCATCACGCGTATCACCAACGACGTCAACCAGGTGCAGCTCGCTATGGCGCTGGGCGTGCGCATGCTCATCCGCTGGCCCTTCCTGGCGGTGGGCTCCATGTGCGCGGCCCTTGCCATCGACCTTAAGCTCGGCATCATCTTTTTGATCTGCACGCCCGCTATCGGCCTGGTGTTTTGGTTTGTCATGGCGCGCTGCATTCCCTACTACAAGCAGCTGCAGGCAAAGCTCGACCGCATTGCGCTTATCTGCCGCGAGGGGCTTTCGGGCGCCCGCGTGGTTCGCGCCTTTGTGCGTGAGGACCACGAGCGTGAGCGTTTTGCCCAAGCCGCCGATGACCAGGCCAATACCGCCATCGCGGTGGGCAAGCTCTCGTCGGTTCTCAACCCCGTGACGTTTTTGGTGATGAACCTGGGTGTGTGCGCCATCCTGTGGGTGGGCGGCATCCAGGTCAACGTGGGCGAACTCACGCAGGGCCAGGTCATGGCGTTTGTGAACTACATGACGCAGACGCTCACCTCTATCGTGTACGTCGCCAACCTGGTCGTGGTCTTTACCAAGGCGAGCGCCAGCGCGTTGCGTATCAACGAGGTACTCAACTGCGAGCCGAGCATCACCGATGAGGGCAACGAGCCGGTCGCACTGACCGAGCCGAGCGAACTGGCGGGCGGCGCTGCTCCAGTTCCCGCGCTGAGCTTGAGCCATGCGAGCTTCTCGTTTGGCGCCGGCGCGGCAAATGCCGTGAGCGATGTGACTCTGGAACTGCCGCTGGGCAAAACGCTCGGCATTATCGGTGGCACGGGCAGCGGTAAGTCGACCCTCGTTTCGCTTATCCCGCGCCTGTACGATGCGGGCGTGGGCAGCGTGTACGTGATGGGCTCCGACGTGCGCGCCTGGCAGCTCGACCAGCTGCGCCACGTGGTCGCGACCGTTCCGCAGCGTGCGTCGCTGGTGAGCGGCACTATCCGCAGCAACCTGACCTGGCGTGACGAGTCGGCGACCGACGAGGAGCTCTGGGCAGCGCTCGATATGGCGCAGGCGAGCGAGTTCGTGCGCAACAAGCCGAAGGGGCTCGACGCCCCGGTCGAGGCGGGCGGTAAGAACTTTAGCGGTGGCCAGCGCCAGCGTCTGACCATCGCGCGCGCCCTAGTGGGCTCGCCACAGGTTTTGATCATGGACGACTCCGCCTCGGCGCTCGACTTTAAGACCGACGCGGCGCTTCGCCATGCCATTCGCGAGCGCAGTGTGCGCGGTGCCGCCAAGGGCGGGCTGCCGCTCACGACCGTCATCGTAAGCCAGCGCGTCTCGACCGTGCGCGATGCCGACATGATCTGCGTACTCGACCACGGCTCGGTTGCGGGTCTGGGCACGCATGACGAGCTGTACGCGACCTGCCAGCTCTATCGCGAGATTTGCCAGTCGCAGCTGCGCCGCGAGGAGCTCGAGGGCCAGCAGGGGAGTGCGGCGCCCGCGTCCACCCCAGGCGCCCCGACCGCCCCCGCATCTGTCTGCGCAAAGGAGGGCTGCTAAATGAATCCGTACACTTCCTCCGGTTCGGTCGCCACGATGACGGCCAACGTGTCCGGTAACGATAGCCTCAACGACCTGGGCGACGGTCCGCGCCAGCCCGGCGACCCCGAGCGCTATCCCGTGGGTGCGGTGACTCGCCGTCTGATGGGCTACGTTCGTCCGCATCGCATTTCGTTTGTTGCGTCGTTTGTGAGTGCCGCCATCTCCGTGATTCTGCAGCTCTACACGCCTATCCTTATCGGCGAGGGCATCGACCTGATCGTCGCCGCCGGGCAGGTGGACTTCGACGCGCTGCTGCCGCTCGTTACCAAACTCGCGCTCGTCGTGGTAGGTGCCGCGGCCTTCCAGTGGCTGCAGGGCTACTGCGTCAACCGCCTGTCCTACGAAACGGTGCGCGACATGCGCGTGGAGGCGAGCGATAAGCTCAGCCGCATGCCGCTCAGCTTTATCGACAGCCATGCCCACGGCGACCTCATGAGCCGCGTGGTCAACGACGTCGACCAGGTGGGCGACGGTCTGCTGCAGGGCTTCACGCAGCTCTTCACCGGTGTTATTACCATCGTGGGCACGCTCGCGTTTATGCTTTCCATCAACCTGACCATGACGCTCGTGGTGGTACTCGTCACGCCGCTTTCCATTTTTGCAGCCGGTGCTATCGCCAAGCTCTCCAACAAAAGCTTTACGGCACAGCAGCGTATTCAAGGGCAGCTCGGTGGCCATATCGAGGAGTATGTGGGCGAGCAAAAACTGGTGGATGCGTTTGCCTACGGCCCGAACGCCCAAGCGCGCTTCGACGCCCTCAACGCCGAGCTCTATACGGCAGGTGAACGCGCACAGTTTATGGGCTCGCTTTCCAACCCCGGTACGCGCTTTATCAACAACATCATCTATGCCGTGGTCGCCGTGATTGGCTGCGTGGGCGTGATCACGGGCGTGCCCGCTGCGCTCACGGTGGGCGGCGTGCAGATTTTCCTGTCCTATGCCAACCAGTACACCAAGCCGTTCAACGAGGTCACCAACGTCATTACGCAGATTCAGACGGCGTATGCCTCGGCGCGCCGCATGTTTGCGCTGCTCGATGCGCGCGAGCAGGAGCCCGATGCGGCGGATGCCGTGGAACTTGCCGCCCCGCAGGGTGAGGTGACCTTTGAGCATGTGGACTTTAGCTACGTGCCCGACCGCAAGCTGCTGCAGGATATCTGCATCGAGGCCAAGCCCGGCATGCGCTTTGCCCTCGTTGGCCCTACGGGCTGCGGCAAGACGACGCTCATCAATTTGCTGCTGCGATTCTACGATATCGATGCCGGTCGCATCGCAGTCGATGGCCGGTCTTCGCGTGGCTACACGCGCGCAAGCCTGCGCCGCGCCTTTGGCATGGTGCTGCAAGATACCTGGTTGTTCGAGGGCACCGTGGCCGAAAACATCGCCTACGGCTGTCCCGACGCTACGCGCGAGCAGGTTATCGAAGCTGCCAAGCACGCGCACGCGCACAAGTTTATCGTGCAGCTGCCAGGCGGCTACGATACGGTCATCGGCGAGGACGGCGGCACGTTTAGCCAGGGCCAAAAGCAGCTGCTGTGCATTGCGCGCGTCATGCTCACCGACCCGGCTATCTTGCTGCTGGACGAGGCAACGTCGAGTATCGACACGCGCACCGAGCTGCAGGTGCAGGCGGCATTCGACGAGCTCATGGCCGGTCGCACAAGCTTTGTGGTGGCGCACCGCCCGTCGACGATCCGCAACGCCGACTGCATTCTGGTCATGCGCGACGGCCAGATTATCGAGCGTGGCACGCACGACGAGCTGCTGGCGGCAGATGGCTTCTATGCCGAGCTCTACCGCAGTCAGTTTGCCCAGTGAGCAAGCCCGTGGGGCAAATTAATCAATCGACAGACGGTGGTTTACATCTGTCACGTTAGTACTAAGATATTCATCTAATGAATTGCATTAGTGGCTTTAGTTTTGGGGGAAACGAGGCAACGTGACTATGACGTGCTCTTTGGTGGTTAACAGCAAGAGCGGTAATACCAGGATGGTTTCGGGCGCGATCAAGCGCGCTCTGCAGGCTGCGGGCGTTGAGTTTGTCCATGCCGCGGCGTTGAGCGACGATGCGGATGCAGATCAGGTTGCGCTCGAGGCGCAGGGCGCCTGCGCGGCCGACACGGTGCTCGTCGGTTTTTGGTGCGACAAGGGCGCGTGCACGCCTTCGGTTGCCGCGCTGCTCTCCGCTCTGCACGGCAAGCGCGTTTTCCTCTTTGGTACCTGCGGTTTTGGCGCCGACCAGAGCTATTATCAGCAGATTATCGATCGCGTGACCTCCAATTTGGCTGGGGATGCCGAGCTTGCGGGCTGGGCGATGTGCCAGGGCAAGATGGGTCCCGCGGTCAAGCAGCGCTACGAGGCCATGCTCGAGCAAGATCCCGACAACGCCCGCGCTAAGTTGCTGCTCGATAACTGGGTCGCCGCAAAGGATCACCCCACCAAGGAAGATCTGGACAACATGGCTGCAGCCGCCAAAAAGGCCGTGCTGGGGGAGTAGCTCCCATCGCTGACGGCGGTCGGTCCATCTTTCTAAATGAAACGTCCTCCCGGGCGTCGGGGCACGAAGTTCCCTGCTCTACAGTCCTGCGCAAGACGAAGGCCACATTAAGTGGCCTTCTTTGCGTGCGGAACTCGCGATGAACTTCGTGCCCCGCCGTCCGGGAGGACGCCTCTTTATTGATGGGAGGCCTGATAGGTCGATGGTTCCGTGCCCGGATGCGTCCAAAGTGGGACGGGCTTTCCGGATGGGCAGGCTTTCGAAAAATGCGTCCCGGAATTTGCCTTTGGAATGGGACGTAGTTTCCCGTTGAGGTGCTTTGCGGAAAGTGCATCCCACTCTGGGCGGTCGAAGTGGGACACACTTTCCCAAAGGCGCTCCAACGGGAAATTGCGTCCCATTATTCGGTCAAGAAACGGGATGCATTTTCCCAATGAGAGCAAAACCGGAAAATGCATCCCACAATCAGCCCTCAAAGTGGGACGCCGTTTCCCAATGAGGCTCAAGCGGAAAATGCATCCCGGAATTTGCGCTCAAAGTGGGATGCGGTTTCCGGTTGAGGGCCTAAGGGGAAAATGCGTCCCAGAATCGACGCTTGAAATGGGATGCAGTTTCCCGATGAGGCACTCGACGGAAAATACATCCCAGAAATGGCCTTTGAGCTGGGATAAGATTTCCGCGGCATCTCGGATTCTCAAAAATGAGACACGCCGTTGGCGAAAATGAGACACGTGATATCGGGCATCGGATGTATCATTTGCAAAAATGAGTCCACTCCACTCGAATAAAGCGAGGTCCCTCATGTACGTTCCACACCCCCGTATCCGTAGGCTGTCGAAAATCCCGCTTGTTGGGACGGCGGCGCTTGCTGCGTTGATCGCCACGAGCGTCGCCTGCTTCACGGCCACGCCCCAGGTTGCCCAGGCGGCAGACGCGCCCGCAATCACCGATATGACCGAGCAGGATTATCAAGCCCTGGGTCTGGGCACGAGCGAGGACATTCCGGCCGATACCGTTGGCCCCTATTCCACTGATACCCCCACGACGTTTGCCACGCGCAGCGAGGTCTATATGGCAGCTAACGGTAGCCATGGCAATCGCTACACTCTGCGCGACAAGCTCGAGAACGTCGAGCGCGGTGACATTGGCGGCAGCAGCAAACTCACCGATGGCTATGGAAGTGTGTGGGGCGCCGCAAAGTTCTGGCAAAACGTCAACAACTTCGATACGAACAGCGATCTCTACAAGCATAGCGACTACGGTGGCGGCACCTGGTCGTACCTAAGCAACAATGAGTCCTCAACAGTACTCGCCAACGACAACAACGGTTTCTCGGGCATTCACGCCACGAGTGTTGAGTTCTGCAGCGACGCCAGCACGGGCAAAAAGAGCCGCGTTGCCGAGCTCCGTGCCTACGGCGACAGTTCCTTCACGATGATTGACGGCAAGTCATACGCCGGAAAGGTTGAGCTGGTCCTCTACTCGTTTAGCAACGGGCGTACGCGCACTCTCGACACACACCTGCCGGTGACGGTCAACACTAATATGATGTACGAAGGCCGTTTTAAGTACCTGGATGCCGGTTACCTGCAAGAGCACGACGCCGTCTTTGATGTCGAGGCGGGCGATGTCGATGGCGACGGCGTCGACGAGCTTTTTGTCTACGCGGGCTGCTATGTCGACGAGAACGGCGTGCGCAAGGCTGTAGTCGACATGTATGACTTGGAGGGCGGCAACTGGAAGCAAAGCGTCGTCAAGATCGATGCCGGTAACGCCGCGGACTACACCACGCACAACAAGGGCGGGAACGACTCCTGGACGCAGCTTCAGTCAGCTCCTGTCGTTTCGCTAGCGGCCGGCGACCTCGATCGCGATTTTTGCGATGACCTCGCCATCGTGGTCTCGGCACCCTACGGCAAGAAGAATATTGATAAGTCGACGCATTGCGAGCTGTTTTCGTGGGATGCATCCAAGGGTGCGCTCGTCCATGTCGATGCTCTGGGCGACGCGGGCGCAATCTCCCTCTCCGCGAACGGCAAGACCATGGTCGCTGCGAATGCGACGTTCGGCACGTTTGCCGCCTACGATGAAGAAGGAAAGAAGACGGGTGAAACCGTCACGGGCCTTATTCTTGCGGGCTATGACTGGCAACGCAGCGCTTTTGATTACGGCGCTTCTGACGGCAGCAAGGGGCTGTACGGCGCGCTGTACCGCTACGCGTATTTTGACTCGGAGTCTGGCGAGTTCAAGCTTTCCGATTGTAAGGAATACAGAGACGGGCTCCTCGCCTCCTATGGGCTGATGCATGTGCCCAACAGCGCATGGAAGGATAGCGCTCAGGATAAGCGCTGTCCGTGCACCTTGGCGCCTATTGCCCTTGCCACTGCCAACCTTGACGGCCTGTCCGAGCAGCTGGCGGTCGACGAGGTGCTCGTGGGCGGCGATGTGTTCCGCGACTTTGCCTGCAACACGGCACAGAGCGGGGCTCAGGGCTTGGGGTCCATGGTCGGAACCATGAGCATGAGCGGTCAGCAATACAACAGCAGCAACAAGCATGACCACAAGGGTATAGAGCAGGTGTGGATCAGCGACGTCAAGGCGGGCAGCGTCTCGGGTTCGGACCGCTATAACGAGAGCTTTATTGCCGTGGTGGGCAAGCACCGCGACGAGGACCTGCGCAAGAACGATGACTACTATTGGATGACCGCCTCGCATTTTTCGCTCGACGAGAACGGAAAGGTGCGCCGCGGCGAGGAGCAGGTGATTAGCGAGAGCAACCGTCGCGGCACTACCTACGGCACATTTATCTCGCTCGCGCTGCCCGATGTCGACAACGACAGCGTCAAGATCACGTACAAGGACCGCTACAAGGTCTATACCAACCCGCGCGTGCTTGCCGTGCTGCAGGATGCGCCCTATGTTGAGGATCTGGAGCAGGCATACGGCTATCTGGTGTTGGGCGGCACGTCATACGGAGAGGAAAAGGGCACGGGGACATCCCAGGGCTATACCATTGGCGCCGAGTTGGGCGTTGCCGTCGAGGTGCAGACCGGTCCGCCCCTGGTCGCGATGAATGCTTCAGTCGATTTTGCCGCCGAGGGATGCTATGACTACCGGAGCGAGCGCACGGTCAGCGCAAGCGTAAGCTATGAGTCGCATGCCGGCGAGGGTGACAAGGCCGTGCTCTACACGATTCCGATGGTCTATTACGAGTATGAGATCGAAAATGAGGAAACTGGTGGCAAGGGCGTGATGGCGACGCCCGTGTCGCTCGGCGCGCAGACCTCGGTCGTTAATGTCGAGGCCTATGACCGCATTGCCAAACAGCACAATATGACGCCGCTCAGCTACTTTTTGACCAACCGGTCGGGAGAACCCGGAACCTATCAAACGACGCTCAACGGCGAGACTCCCGTTGGGGATTCCTTTGGCCTGGGCAAGCCTGGCGTAACGCGCGCCTACACGCACGATGGGTTTAACGGCGCCGCCGCGCAGTCGGGGGCGAGCATTGAGCAGACCATCGAAGTCGAGGAGGGCAAGGAGCAGGAGCTCGAGCTCGGCTTGACGCTGAACGGCAGCGTTGTCATGGGCGCGAAGCTCGCAAAGCACGAGTTGTTTGGCGGCCTGTGCTTTGGTGCCAACGCCGGCTTTACTACGGGTAACTCCTCGAGTGAATCGACCGAATACGGCGGCACCGTCGACAACCTGCCCGAGGCCGCGCAGGGCAAGTACGGTTTTGTGTGGCGTCTGGGCGTCAACGCGGTGGATGTCGACAAGTTCGAGGCAGACTCGGGCGACAAGCTCGGCACCAAGGACACCGACCAGTTCTGGATCGTGGGCTATGACGTTAAGGACGTCGAGATGCCCGACGCGCCGGCCGTGACGGGCTTTACGGCAAACGCCGTCGATTCGACCAGCGTTACGTTTAGCTGGGACGATGTACTCGCAAACAAGAGTGGCTTTAGCTACGGCGTGGGCATGCTGCAGAGCAATGCGGCGGATGCGGTCGTCAATAGCTGGAAGATTGCCGACAACACGCAGACCTCGCTCAAGTGGGATGGGCTGCAGCCCAATACGGAGTATCGATTCGCCATCGCCGCCGTTAAGAATGGATCCACGACCGAAACAGGTATTCGCTCGGCAATCATCACGGTCAAGACCATGCCCGATGGCATGACGATGACCGTGAGCGGACCTGCAGCGGATGCTGCGGAGGGGTCGGATCTTGGATACGACTCTTCGGTTGAGCGCACGGCGGGAAGCCACCTGACGCTCTCGGCGATTGGCTATGTGAAGCAACTCGGTGCCGACGATAGCGAAACAGGGCTGGCACCGACCTATATGTGGTACCGCAAGGGCCGCGGCGAGACAGAGTTTAAGCTCGTGGGTGCCGATGGCAACCTCGCGGCTGGAACGGCCTCAAAGCTCGAGATTGACCTGACCGCAGACGATGACGGTGCGCAGTATTACTGCCACGTGGGATACAACGACGTGGGCCTCGACACCGGCACGACGCTCGTGAATATCGAGGCCGAGGAGACGGCGCCCACAACGGTGAACGCCACCCCGATCCGCACGCGCCGCCTGTTCTCACAGGCAAGTGCGGGCGCCAAGAAGTTCCTGGACCATACGCTGGTAAACACCGCCGGCCCAACCGATTCCGAAGGCTCAAAGGACCCCGAGACTCCTGAGACCCCGACGAACCCGGACAAGCCCAAGTCCGACAACGGAGCTAAGACCGACACCAAGGTCAAGACTACGACCACAGCGAAGAACCTCGCAAACACCGGCGACCAAACATTCGCCCTAGTCGCCACCGCAGCAGCAGCGGGAGCAACGCTCGTAGTGATAGCCCTCATCATGCTGATCAAGCGCCGCAAGACCCACTAGTAGCCAGTCGAACATATCGACAACCCAAAAACCCGGGTAGCCAAAAAACAGGCCACCCGGGTTTTCTGTTGAGTGGAGACTCCGCAAGCGGAAACTGCATCCCACAATTAGCGCCCAGACCGGGACACATTTTCCGTCAAGCCCTCATCCGGAAAATCCATCCCAGTTTGAGCGCCCAGACCGGGACGCACTTTCCCAAAGGGTCCTCAACGGGAAACTGCGTCCCATAATTAGGCCGAGAAATGGGATGAACTTTCCCAATGAGAGCCAACCGGAAACCACGTCCCAGAATCAGCCCCCAAAGTGGGACGCACTTTCCCAACGAGCCTCAACCGGAAAATACATCCCGGAATCCAGCTGAATAGTGGGACACACTTTCCCAATCGGGTCCCAAGCGGAAACTGCATCCCATTCCAGACAAGAATTCTGGGACACGGTTTCCGGATGCAAAAAGGCCACATGACGTGGCCTTCAACTTATATATGTTCAGCAGATGTCCCCATGACAAGCCGCGTTTCAACACTGAGGCGTCTGCCCGGCGACGCGGAACGTAAGGTTCATCGCGAGTTCCGCACGAGCCGGAGAGCACTTAATGTGCTCTCCGTGCGAGCAGGACTGTCCGAGCAGGGAACCTTACGTTCCGCGCCGCCGGGCAGACGAACCAGTTAAGACGCGCCGCTACTTGATCTTGGTCGTACCCGGCGCCAAGTTGGGGTCGGTCTCGTTGGCCTCGGTCTGGAAGTGCTTGGTGTAGACGTTCTTGCCGTCGCGGAACATCTCGTAGTACTGCATCTTGGCGTAATTTTCGCGCGCCTTGGTGGCGGCAGCGGCAGCGGCGTCGTCACCGGTGACGTTGGAGGAGAGCGCCCAACGCAGGCTGGCGTCCTCGTAGCCCACGGAGTTGATAGCGGGCAGCGACTCGCGCAGCGTCACGTGCGCTTTCTGGTAGTCGGTCAGCGGCGCGCCGATTAGCTGCATGAGCTGGGTGGACAGGTAGTTGGTGGACAGGTCGTCGACCTCGCTTGTCTGGTCGCAGCCGGCAACGTCGTAGTTGGCCCAGATGATGTAGTCGGTCTGCCACAGACGTTCCTGGTGCGTGGCGTCGTCTTCGCCGGTAAACCACTTGTCGTTGAACTTGGACGGGAAGAACGGCTGGTGGTCGCCCCAGAACACCACGACTACCTTACGGTCGAGCTTGCTCAGGGCGTTTAGGAAGTAGCGAAGCGCCTGGTCGGACTGCTCGATGCACGAGACATACTCGTCGACATCGGAGAGCGTGCCGTCCTCGACGGTCTTGGCGTCCAGATCGGTCGTGTCGATATTCAGGTGCATCTGCTTATCGACCGGCAGCAGACCCGTATCGTAGCCCGAGTGGTTCTGCATGGTCACGTCGAAGATAAACTGCGGATCGGCGTTCTGGTCGAGCAGCTCAAGAATCTTGTCGTAGGTAGCCTGGTCGGTCACCATGCCGCGCAAGGTGTCGGCTCCCTGGAAATCGTTGATGGACAGGAACTGGTCAAAGCCAAAGTCCTTGTAGACGTTCTCGCGGTTCCAGTTGGTTGCGTGATTGGGGTGCATAGCCGTGGTGGAATAGCCGAGCGATTTGAACTGCTCTGCCAGGTTCCCGGTCGTTTCCATGTTGTAGATGGTGTAGGGGTACACGCCCGAGCCCAGGTTGGCCATGGAGTTGCCGGTCATAAACTCAAACTCGGTATTGGCGGTGCCGCCGCCGTAGGCGCTCACGTAGAGCTTGCCGCGGCTGAGGCAGTTGGACAGGCTCTTAAAGTACTGCGGGCCCTCGTAGCCGGCGCGCATGTTCTGATAGATCGACAGATCCGAGAAGGTCTCGTTCATGATGGCGATGACCGTGGGCTTCTCGCTGTCGAACTGCTCCTTTGCGGCGGTGCGCTCGTCACTCTTGGCTGCGTCGGACTTGTCGTAGGCCTTGGCGTACTTTTTGAGCGTGGCCTTGGCATCGTCGACGGAGTAGTCGGCGGGTTTGGGCGGCTTGATGGACTGCGCTGCACTAATAAAGGCGGGCAGGTAGCCCTCGCGCCAGTAGCTCTCGAGCGGGCGCCAGGTATAGACGGTGATGCCGAGGGTGTTGTAGTAGTCGATGAGCGTGACGTGCGCGGTCACGCCGCCCAGGCACAGCACGGCGACGAGCAGATTGGTGAGCAGCATGCGCTTGGCGTTGGCGGCGCCCTTCTGACGGTGCGGTGCCACCAGGCCGGCGTACTCGCACAGCAGCATAGCGATGGCGGTAAAGCCCATGGACAGCACGCAGAACAGCGAGATGGAGAAGGTGTAGCCGGTGCCGGCGACCGCGGCGGCGGTGGAGATGGCCGAAAGGTCGCCCGGCTGGATGGGCATGGATTTAAACGTGATGACGAAGAACTCGGCAATGCCCAGGACAAAGAGGGCAAAGGCCAGGACCGCGGGAGCTGCGCCGTGGCGCTGGAACAGGAAGAACAGGCCGACCATGAGCGTGGTGATGATGGCCCACTCGAGCAGGATGCACAGGGGGTAGACCCAGGTAAAGTCGTGGTTGGACGAGACCTCCATGCCCAGCAGCGCAAAGACGCCGGCGAGCAGCAGGCACAGGACGGCGGCGACGAGCGGTTTGCCCACAAAGGCGCCGCGCAAACGAGCGAGCTTGCCGGTGGGGGTGGGCGCATCGGCCGAGGCGAACGCAAAGACGCGCGGGGCGATGCGGTCGCGGGCGATACTGGCCCAAGCGCAGCCGGTGAGGATGGCATTGGTCAGGATGAGCATCACAAAGGCGAGCGGCTCGTTTTGGGCGACGAGGCCAATGGCGCCCCAAATGGTCAAAAAGAGCTGGAACAGGCCGAAGGCGACGCTCCACCCAAGAGCGCTTTTGGCAACGGTGCCCGACTGAGCGCGAATGGTCTTGGCCTCGCGCAAAACAAGGTAGACGGTCGCCGCAAGACCGACGAGCGAGATGGCGGCAGCGAACATGCTGAGACTCCTCACAAACTTAAAACCTACGAAAGCGGGGGTTTACCCGATTGTTACCTAAATATGCGCTGCATTTGCGGGCTGCGCACAATATGCGCTGCATTTGCGGGCTGCGCACAACAACCAGCCATATTAACGCGCATGTGCGGCGGTGTGGCTCAATGTAGTGGCGACCTGCGCGATAATGGACGGGAATTACACGGAAACGTAAAGGCTTCTTAAAGAATTAGCGAGGATGAGGCGATGAACGAGCAGGTTTGCACCAAGGCTGTGGATGCGAACGGTTATCCGGTCGAGACGACGGGCAATGCGGTGCTGGACACGTTGGAGCACCGTTCCTCCACGCGTGTCTTTGCGCGTGATGACGACGACCGCCCCGTGGCGGTGACCGACGAGCAGCGGGCGGCGATTCTGCATGCGGCGAGCCGTGCGCCGTCGGCAGGCGCCATGATGATGTATTCCATCGTAAGCATTCGCGAGCAGGCTACGCTGGACCGCCTCGCCGACCTGTGCGATCACCAGCCCATGATCGCCAAGGCGCCCTGGGCACTAATATTTGTGGTCGATTATGCCAAGTGGATCGATCTGTTTGAGCACGTGGGCTGCTTTGAGCCCGAGTTTGTCGAGCGTACGGGCAAGGCGCCCCGCCGCGCGCCGGGTCTGGGCGACTTTGCCATCGCGGCCCAGGACGCCGTGATCGCTGCGCAAAACGCCGTGGTTGCCGCCGAGGCCCTGGGGCTGGGGAGCTGCTACATCGGCGATATCGTCGAGAATGCCGAGGAAGTTGCCGAGCTGCTGGACTTGCCGCCCTATACCATGCCGCTGTCGATGCTCATCATCGGCACGCCCCGTAAGGAGCGTCCGGCCATTGCGCATCCCGTGGTGAACCTGGTGCACGAGGAGCGCTACTGCCGCGCCGATGCCGCGACCATGGACGCGCAGGTGGCCGAGATGGACGCGATGTTCCGTCCGCATGCCCGCGAGGTGGGGGAGCGCGTCGTGGACATCTATACCCGTAAGCACACGAGTCCCTTTATGGCCGAGATGAGCCGCTCCATGGAGTGGTGGTTCAAAAATTGGCTTGGAAAATGACGAATGTGACAAAGGGAAAGTCCCTTTGTCACATTCCATATCGCCGAGGTGGCTTAAAGGCTGTATAAATGTTTATCTAGCTGGGAAAACAGTGCCATTCAAACATGGGCCGATTACCTATAATTCCTTCGAACATTAAAGTTGGGAGGAAACCGGCTTATGGAACAAAAGGCCAAGGAGGCAGCTTCGCACGCTGCGATTCCCGTGAGCATCTCGGCGATGCTCGTCACGCTGGGCGTGGTGTACGGCGATATCGGCACCAGCCCTATGTATGTAACCAAGGCGCTCGTTGCCGGCAACGGCGGCATCGGAAGCGTCACGGAGGAGTTCGTGCTCGGCGCGCTCTCCCTTGTCGTGTGGACGGTCACGCTGCTGACCACCATCAAGTATGTGCTCATCTCGCTGCGCGCCGATAACCATGGTGAGGGCGGCATCTTTGCCCTGTACAGCCTGGTCAAGCGCTGCGGCAAGTGGCTCATCATCCCCGCCATGCTGGGTGGCGCCGCGCTGCTCGCCGACGGCATCCTGACACCTGCCGTTACCGTTACCACGGCCATCGAGGGCCTGCGCACCATCCCGGCGGTCCATGCCGTGCTGGGCGATGACCAGGGTCGCGTCGTCGCCATTACGCTCGCCATCATCATCGTGCTCTTCTTGGTACAGCGCATCGGTACGGCCAAGATCGGTCACGCCTTTGGCCCCATCATGACGCTGTGGTTCCTGTTCCTGGGCGGCACGGGTCTGTTCTTTGTTTTCCAGCACCCCGCCGTGCTGCTGTGCCTCAACCCGGTGCGCGGCATCGCCTTTTTGCTGAGCCCCAACAACCACGCGGGCATCATGATTCTGGGCAGTTGCTTCCTCGCCACCACCGGTGCCGAGGCGCTCTACTCCGACATGGGCCACGTCGGCCGCGGCAACATCTACGCTACCTGGCCGTTCGTTAAGTGCTGCCTGCTGCTTTCCTATATGGGCCAGGGCGCTTGGCTTATGAACAACGCTGCCAACCCCGAGCTCATGGGCATTGCCGACCTCAACCCGTTCTACCAGATGCTCGCCCCAGGCCTGCGTCCGTTTGCCGTAGGCCTTTCCACCGTTGCGGCCATCATTGCCTCGCAGGCGCTCATCACCGGCGCATTCTCGCTGGTGTCCGAGGCCAGCCGTCTGGACCTCATGCCGCACATGCAGGTCTTCTACCCTGCCGAGACCAAGGGCCAGCTCTACATCCCCATGGTCAACAACGTCATGCTTGTCGGCTGCGTCATCGTGGTGCTGCTGTTCCAGAACTCGGCGCATATGGAAGCCGCGTACGGCCTTGCCATTACGCTGACTATGATGTGCACCACGCTGCTGCTCTTCTTCTACCTGCACGAGGAGCGCAAGCTCAAGGTTGCTCCGTGGATCTTCGCGGCCTTCTTCCTTTTGCTCGAAGGCTTCTTCTTCGTGAGCTCGCTCACCAAGTTCTTCCACGGCGGCTATTTCACCATCCTCATGGCTGCACTCATCATGGGCATTATGGTGTGCTGGTACAACGGCACGGCGGTCGAGCAGCGCCAGTTTACGCTGCTGCCGCTGCGCAGCTACCTGCCGCAGCTCAAGCGCCTGCGCGACGACGACCGTTACGAGCGCATGAGTGACAACGTCGTGTACCTGACCAAGGACACCCATACCGACTACATCGACCGCGATATCGTCTATTCGATCTTGGACAAGCATCCCAAGCGTGCCCGCGCCTGGTGGTTCGTGAATGTCGAGACCATGGACGAACCGCACACCTTTGCCTATTCGGTCGAGACGTTCGGCACCGACTACGTGTTCCGCGTGCACCTGTACCTGGGCTACAAGATCAACCAGCGCGTCAATGCCTACCTGCGTCAGGTTGTTCAGGACCTGGCTGCCACCGGCGAGCTGCCGCCGCAGACGCATGACTACTCGGTCTACAAGGATCCGGGTAACATCGGCACATTCAAGTTCGTCCTGATCCGTAAGCTTCTGGCGCCCGAAAGCGATGTGGAGCCCAGCGAGCGTACGGCCATCACGCTCAAGTACATCATTCGTCGCGCCGCCGGCACGCCCGCGCGTTGGTACGGCCTGGAGAACTCCAACGTGAGCTTTGAGTACGTGCCGCTGTTCACCAAGTTCAAGGCCGTGAACAAGATGCAACGCCTGGCTCCCAACGAGCGGCCGTAGTCGACGCTCGAGGTTTGTCTGCGAACGGGCGGGCTTGTATTGACGGGGATTGAGTCCTGGGAGGAAACCATGGATGCAAAGGTGCTTGACGGTTGCGATCTTGCGACCGAGCTGGTGCGTGAGGTACGCGCCGATGCTGCCGAAGATCGGTTCTTTACGAATCGGGCCAACATGGACATGGCCGACCGCGTGATTTCGATCGTGGTGACGGTGCTTGTCGCGGCGTGCGTGTGCGCACTGCTCTCGCACGTGCTGTTTGTCTAGCGACCGCCGGTTGCAAAGGCTATACACTTGGAACCACCACAAGGGAAACCACCACAAAGGTGCCTGTGAACTGCCTCCCATTTCTTGGACATCGGGAAAT
>ERZ827522.1183-NODE-1183-length-24885-cov-2.957068_pt1 | contig 24885 bp, 19 predicted proteins | sample MGYA00519580_ERZ827522 | MGnify/ENA primary metagenome ERZ827522 (study PRJEB31778, sample SAMEA3449340) | human gut metagenome | biome: human gut; feature: human-associated habitat; material: faeces | place: United Kingdom | collected 2010/2012 ... | reverse complement strand
GTGACGAGCGCCGCGGACCTGGTCTTCGAGGCCGGCGAGTTCTCCAGGTTCAAGAGCGCCAGGTCGTTCGCGGCGTGGCTCGGGCTCACGCCCTCCGAGCACTCCAGCGGCGAGAGCGTGCGGCAGGGCGGCATCACCAAGGCCGGCAACAAGCACCTGAGGCGCGTGCTCGTCGAGTCGGCGTGGCACTACCTCGGCTGCTCGCCGCACTCGAAGGACCTTGCCAAGGGGCAGGTCCCGGACCCCGGCGCGAGGCGCCATGCCGCCAAGGGCGTGAGAAGGCTCGTCGAGAGGCGGCGCGCGATGCTCGAGCGCGGCGTCCACAAGAACAAGGCCAACGTCGCAACCGCCCGCGAGCTCGCGTGCTGGTGCTGGGCGGTGGGCCGCATGGTCGAGAACGGCTAGCCTTCGGGAAGGCCGTCCCGACATAGCAGCACTCACATCCCATCCTGCGGCCATATCCGAGGCCGTTGGGGCTAACCCCAGGCTCTTTTTCTGCGAGCGCCCAAGGCGCCACCCGCGGCACGAGACTGTCGAATCGACCGAGGCAGCCCCAGCCGTAGCAACGGATTGCCCAGCGCGGAGATGCGCCACGGGCGGATATTAAACTGCAAAGACGAGCGTCGGAGAGACACGCCGAGGTCGCCGCAGGAGGGTTGAGATAGAGGAAGGGCCTGACCCAGAAAACCTGGGCCAGGCCCGATTTTGCCTATTGACAATGTCCTGCTCATATTAAAAAAGCCCGTCCCGAAGGACGAGCTTCAATGTTCGGTGGTGGGCCTGACAAGGTTCGAACTTGTGACCTCACGATTATCAGTCGTGCGCTCTGACCAACTGAGCTACAGGCCCATTTTGCGCTTGAAAAAGCCGCTCTTTCGAGCGGCTTTCTAATTCAAATGGTGGTCAGAGAGGGACTTGAACCCCCGACACGGGGATTTTCAATCCCCTGCTCTACCGACTGAGCTACCTGACCGGTTGCGTCAAACGCAGGTATGTATATTACAGACCGGACAACCCGAATGCAAGAACTTTTTTCGATAATTTTAAAGTTAGCCTGTCACCTGGACTAACCTGTTAAACGCTACGAGCATTTAACAGGTTTCGGCATCGGGCAGGGCTATTGAAACACGAGACTCGGCTATTTCGTCGACTCCTCATTGGCGGCACCTGCGGCAAGCATCTGCTCGAACATGCTGGCCGTCGATTTGAAATCGTTCGGCAGCACGACGGTCGAGCCTTTGCCCGATTCGGCAAAGCGGCCCATCATGTCGGCCCACTGGGTGAACATGAACAGCTCGTTTGCCTCCTGGGGCGTCACGCCCGATTCCTTAATGGTCTCGAGGGAATCTTTAATGCCCTGCGCGATAGCCTTGCGCTGATTCGCAATGCCCTCGCCGGCCTTTTCCATGCTTTCTGCCTCAGCAAGCGCCTCAGTGACCTTCTTAATGCGATCGGCTTCCGCCAAATCCTGCGCAGCCAGGCGCACACGTTGGGCGGAGTTGATCTGGTTCATGGAATCTTCGACTTCCTTCGGAAGCGAAATGCGCGTGATGAGCGTGCTCACCAGCGTGAAGCCGTAGGCGGCCATCTGCTCACTCACCGTCGCGTTCACGTCTTTGGCGATGTCGTCTTTCTTAGCGAAGACCTCATCGAGCGAATACGTCGGAATGCTCGAGCGCAATGCGTCGGTAATGAAGTCTTTCATCTGCTCGACGGGTTCCTGCAACATGTAGTAGCTCTTGAAAATGCCCGATTCCATGGGATTGTTGCCCAGCGAGTAATCGACGTGGTACTGCGCGGAAATATCGAGGCCGATGGTCACATTGTCCTCGGTTTTCACATCGATGCTGAAGCCGTTCTTCATGGTTCGCAGGCTCACGGTCGTAGCTTTACGCTCGAAGAACGGAATCTTCACGTGGAAGCCGGCTCCTACAAAGCGATTGAATTTGCCCAGGCGCTCGATGATCACCGCATGCTGCTGTTTTACGATGAACAGACCATCTTTGATGATGGCCGCGATAACCAAAATGAAAATGATGAAGAACACAAGACCGCCAACCATGGTGGCACCTTCCTCTTAGGAGACGATGCCACCATTCTAGCAGGCGCCGACACCTACACCGCATCAAGAGCACGTGAAATATCGCGGCATGCGCGGCTAAACGAAACAAGCCAGCGTGACGCCATTCACGCCAAAAGAAACGACGGTAAGCGACTGCCGAATAAAGCCGAAATGGGACGCGGGCGCATCATGGCCGACGGCCACGGCCTAACCCTAAGACGAAGCGTATCCGCGCCCCACAAGCATCGGCTTTCGCCCAACGCGACCGTCGCCCGCCTCGACCGTCGCCCCTCCGGTTCAGCAACAAAAAAAACGCCGCTTGGCAAAGCGGCGTTTTCGTTAGTCTTTCATTGCGCAGCCGGCCCCGAAAAGCAAGTCGCGCTCCTCTTTGGGAAGCACGCTGCGAGCCTGGTCACGCAGGTTGTTTACGCCAATGAAGAACTGGCGCATCATGACGACCATGAGGTAGCGGCCTTTCGGCGTGAGCGTGATTTCCTCATCGTTGTCCACATCGAACGCACCGCTCATCTTCATGAACATATACTCAGCAGGCAAGCCCGCCGCAACGCTGCAGCCGAAATCGCGCTCCCACTGCTTTTTGTCGAGACGCAAGCCGAACAGCTGCATCATAAAGCGATAGCGCATGCGGTTGCGCTTGCTGAACTCGGCCTTGCCCATAAGCGACATACGACCCGATTCAATAGCCTTATTGTATTCGCGCACGCTGAACGTGTTCACGTACTGCGTATGGCCCAAATACGTCATGCCGCCAGAACCGATAGCCGGGTATTCCTCGTAATCGACGATATACTCATCAATCATCTGGCCATCGCCCGGCGTTTTTGCCGCGGACTCTTCGTCTTCACGCTTATTGAATGTCCACGCGCTGCCATGCACGTAGGGCGAATTCGCGCCGCCGGCGAGCGTCTCGGAAATAATCTCATAGAAACGCTGCTCGCGCTCATAGTCGACCTTGCCGACCGTGCGTGCGAGCGATTTTTCAACCGAAGGCGACGCCATAAGCGGATAGAACGTGGTTTGACCGCTGCCGCCTTCGATGACCATTTCCAAATCGCGACGCAAGATTTCTTCAGTCTGCGCCGGGAAGTTGAAAATCATATCGACGTTGAGCGACTTGAAATACGGCGCAGCAACTTTGATGGATTCGAGGATGCTCTCGCCCGAGCCGTATTTATCGTATCGGTCCATCTGCTTAAGGAGGCCGTTGTCAAAGCTCTGAACGCCCACGCTCAGGCGGTCGACGCGTCCCTGCAGCTTGTCGAGATACGACGGAATAAGATGGTTCGGATTGGTTTCGCACGAAACTTCTTTGATCGAAAACTCGCGCTTGGCCAAATCGATGAAATCGCACAGCTCGTCGATCATGATGGTAGGCGTGCCACCACCGATATAGAGCGAGTCGAAGTCGTAGCCAAGTTCCTTCACCATCATGAGCTCGGCACGCAGGTTCTTGAAGTACGGCACCGCGCGCTTCTCGGAAAACGGGAAGCGATTGAAACTGCAGTACGGACACAGGCGTTCGCAGAACGGAATATGCGCGTACAGCATGTAGCGCTGACCAGCGTTCGGCCCGGGAATACGAGGCTCAGTGCACGGCTTGATGTTCATGAACCGCGTAGCGCAAGAGCGCACGGCGGTGGTAAGCATGCGTTCACTCAGCATGAATTACGCCTCCAGCGCACGAAGCGCGATGTCGTGGCGATATTGCTTGCCCTCGAAGTTGATTTTGTCGCACGCCTCGTAAGCAAGCTCGCGAGCATCTTCGAACGTGTCGGCAAGCGCGACCACGTTGAGCACGCGGCCGCCATTGGTCACGAGCTCGTCGTCTTGATTGAACGCCGTGCCCGCGTGGAACACCGTGACGCCATCGAGCTCTTCGGCTTCTTCAATGCCCAAGATAACCTTGCCCTTTTCATAGCTGCCCGGGTAGCCATCGCTTGCAAGCACCACGCACACAGCAACCTGGTCGGTCCAGCGCAAATCGAGTGCGTCAAGCTTGCCCGTGGCAACCATGTAGAACGCTTCAAGCGCGTCAGACTCCAAACGCGGCATGATGACCTGGGTTTCAGGGTCGCCGAAGCGCGCGTTGAACTCAAGCAGCTTGGGGCCTTCGGCGGTAAGCATGAAACCACCGTAGAGCACGCCCGTGTAGGCGTCGTCGAATTCCTTCGCCGTGGCGGCGGCGGCATTCTGCATGATTTCTTGCATAGCGGCTTCGAGCTCGGAGGTTACGCACGGCACCGGAGAGTACACGCCCGTGTTCGGGCCCAAGTCGCCATCGAATGCGCGCTTGTGGTCTTGCGCGCAGGGCATGGCAAGAGCCTTGCCTTCAGAAAGGAACGCGAGCATGCTGCATTCGGGGCCTTCGAGCATTTCCTCGATAACCACCACGCTGCCCGCTTCGCCAAAGTCGCCCGCAAAGCAATCGCGAACAGCCTCTTCGGCTTCTTCCATATCTTCGGCAACCACGACGCCTTTGCCAGCAGCAAGGCCGTCGGCCTTCACGACAATGGGAGCACCCACCTCGTGCAGATAATCCATAGCTTCATCCTGCGACGTGCACTTTTTGTAGCGTGCCGTGGGAAGGCCATGGGCCAGCATGAATTCCTTCGAGAAGCTTTTGGAACCTTCGAGGCGCGCACCCTGCGCACCAGGGCCGAACACCGCGATGCCCGCCGCGCGAATAGCATCGGCGACGCCAGCGACCAGCGGAGCCTCGGGGCCAATAACCACGAGATCGATGTTCTCGCTGCGTGCGAAGCCGATAACGGCATCAGCATCGTTCATGTCGAGGGGGACGTTTTTCGCAATAGTCGCCGTGCCGCCATTGCCAGGAGCAACGAACAGCGAGTCGAGGCGAGGCGATTTCGCAATGGCCCATGCCAGGGCATGCTCGCGGCCGCCCGAACCAAGCACCAAAACGTTCAAGAATGTTCCTTTCCTAGATATGCATAAACCCGAACGCCGTCATGCGGCGCTCGGGTACGTATCGCAATTGCAGCCCTTATACGGGCCGAAATTTGTCAGCGAAGGCGGCTCCAACACGCCGCTTCGCATACGAAACGGCGCACAGCTTAACCGATTGAGCGGAAGCCGCAGAGCAAATAACCGGCCAAAGGCGCCATCGCATCAAACACGCACGCCGGCCAAAAAGCCGGCGCACCGTGACTACCAACCCCTGGTAAAGGTCTGATCGCGGTCGGGACCAACCGAAATAATGGTGGCCTTCACGCCCGAGAGGCGCTCGAGTTCCTCGATATAGGCCTGCGCGTTTGCCGGCAGGTCCTCGAAGCTCTTAGCCTTCGTGATATCTTCGCCCTTCCAGCCAGGCATGGTCTTGTACACCGGCTTGGCATGGAACAGCACACTTTGCTGCATGGGGAAGTAATCGTACGTTTCGCCGTCGCACTCATAGGCAACGCAAATCTTAAGCTCGTCGAAAGCGGAAAGCACGTCGAGCTTGGTGAGAGCAATGTCGGTAAGGCCATTGACCTCAGCCGCATAACGCGCGATAACCGCGTCGAACCAACCGCAGCGACGCTTGCGACCCGTGGTCACGCCATATTCGTGACCCTCGGCGCACAGCAAATCGCCATCGATGGCATCTTGGCCCTCGCCGCCGTTTTCGGGATACACGAGTTCCGTGGGGAACGGACCGGCGCCAACGCGCGTGACGTAGGCCTTCTGAATGCCGAGCACGCGGTCGATGGCCGTGGGGCCAACGCCCGAACCAGTAGCAGCGCCACCCGCGCAGCACGAAGAACTCGTGACGAACGGATAGGTGCCATGGTCGATGTCGAGCAGCGTGCCCTGCGCGCCCTCGAACAGAATATGCTTGCCCTCGCGCAGCGCGTCGTTGAGCAGCTGAGCGGTTTCGGCCATATGGGGACGAATAATTTCGGCGAAGGGCAAGTAGGCCTCGCAAATCTCGTCGACGGTGAACGTACGCTTGCCGTACACCTTCTCGAGAATGGCATTTTTCACCTCAAGGGCAGCTTCGACCTTCATGCGGAACACATGCTCGTCGAGCAAGTCCTGGATGCGAATGCCGCTGCGGGCAGCCTTGTCCTGATAGCACGGGCCAATGCCGCGGTTGGTGGTGCCGATTTCGTTTTTGCCCAAACGGAACTCGGACGCCTTGTCGAGCTCAATGTGGTAGGGCATGATCACGTGAGCATCGCACGAGATCTTCAGGCGCTCGCACGAAAGGCCCTCGCCTTCGAGCATGCGCATTTCCTCAACGAGAACCTGCGGGTTCACCACAACGCCGTTGCCGATGACCGGCACGGCCTTTTCATACATAATGCCTGATGGAATGAGGTGCAAAGCGAGCTTTTTGTCGCCGTGGATAACAGTGTGGCCGGCATTGTTGCCGCCCTGATAGCGCACCACATAGTCGAAGTCACGAGCGATGAGGTCGGTGACCTTACCTTTTCCTTCGTCGCCCCACTGGGCTCCGACCAACACGACGTTCGGCATAATGGTCCTTTCGTTTGCCGATTCAAATAAAGCAGAACTGAATGATTATATATCTAAAACATGCACGTTCTGAGCCTGTTCGTTAAATGTGCTCACGACCTCCTTATGACAGGTAAAAACGATGACTTGTCGGCTTTGAGCGAGCTCGGTCAAAGCGCGGGCCGCACCTGCGCGACGGTCGTCATCGAAATTCACCAGAATGTCGTCGGCAAGCACGGGAACGGCGGTGCCAACCTCGGGCGCGCACTCGAGCAGCGCGATGCGAAGCGCCAAATAGAGCTGCTGGCATGTGCCAAGCGAGAGCAACCGCGGCGGAAATTGAGCGCCGAACGAATCGATGGCGCACACATCGGAACCGCTCGACGCGACGCCCACCCAGGCTCCAGCGGTCATGAGTTCCATGAGATGCGACGCCCGCTCATATACCTTGGGCTGGCTTTCGGTTCCCCATGCCTCGATAGCGCCTGACACCATGCGCTTGGCAAGCAGGAGTCTCACGAGCTCATGCGCCGAGTCGGTTTGGCGCGTGATAATTTGGGCCCGCTGGGTTTTCAACAGGTCGAGCTCGGAAACGCGCTCTCCATCGGAAAGAATTTGCCGCAGCTGGCCCACGCGCGAAATCATGCCTTCAAGTCGCTCATCAAGGTTGGCGCGCTTTTGCGCAAGCTCAAACGCCGCCGCCTCAACATCGTCGAGTGACGAATCGCTGGCAAGGCCGACGGATTTAAGGCACTCGCAGCGATACGCTTCGCACCTTGCGAGTTCTTCGCCTGCATTGTCGATCCCTGCTTGCGCTTGGCGACGCGCCCGGTCGGCACGAAGCTGGGCTTCGCGAGCATCATGCATGACGCCAAGCTCACGCAACGCCGCGCGGGCCGAAACGACATGAGAGGAAAATCCGAGCTGCGCGAGCGACGCGCGCACCTGATCGGCCACGACCATGACCTCGCCCTCACGCGAGTCATACGTCGATTTGTGCGCGACCATAGTGGCGCGGGCCGAATCGACATCGACATTTGAAGAATGCGGCGTTGGTTTCGCCTTAGCGATAAGCAGAGCGCCCACACCTACGCAGCATACGCTCGCAACCATGGCGAGAATCGCCACGGGCAGGGCATCGGGCACGGCAAGAGCCAGAGCAAACGCCGCCACGGCAAGCAATCCGGCCGCGCAAAATGCCGCGATGGGCGCCGTGCGCGAAGCGCGAGCCTCAGGCGCCTTTTCAGCTTGCGTCGCCGCATCGCGACGGGCCTCCCAAAAACCGCGCGCTTGTTCATACGCCTCGCGCGCCGCCGACAAGCGCTGCGCCGCAGCGTCTTCCTGCTCGGACAGCAATTCGAGCGAAGCGCGCAGGCGAGCCTCGTCCTCCGCCGAAACGTGCGGAGTGGCAGCATAAGCGGCGAGCTCGGCCCGTGCGTCGGCCTCGCATGTGCGCAATTCAGACTGCGCACTGGCCATTTCTTCACGCAGGCGGTGGCGGGCCGAATCGATACGCGAAAGCTCGCCTTTGCACGCCGCCATCGCTTCGATTTTGGAATCGAGCGTCGAGAGCTCACGTTGCAACCGCTCGCGGTCGTCGAGCAACGAGCGCAACTCGACGTCTTCCGCTTTCAGCTCGTCGGCTTGAGCGCGCGTTTCCAGCAAGCGCTCCTTCACGCCTTCGAGCTCACGCTTCAAATTAGGAAACGATTCAGTCTCGGAAGCTGCGCGGCTCATAAGCGCCGCGATGCGCACATCCAAGGCGGAAGCCACATGAGCAGGACTTTCTTTAGTCCCTGAGCCAGCCGTGAGCAATTTCGCCGAAATGTCGGGCGCCGCCTCGAGGGAGCGAAGCTCATCGGCATCAAGCGAGAAGAGCGTTTGGAACGTTTCGCGGTCGATATCGCCGCACACAGCCGCAAGCCACGCATCGTCGCCGATAAGGCCTTCCGCATTGCGGGCTCGCGAAACGCGGCCCACCTCGCCCGTTGCCGCGTCGCAGAACAGAAGCGAACCTTCGCGCGAGGCTGCGCGAGGCTTGTACGCATTGCGCGAACCACGTGCTTCGGGCCAGCCGAACAGCACGCCGCCCACGAATGCTCGAGCGGTTGTTTTGCCTGCCTCCTTAGGACCATACACAACATTGAGGCCCGGCTTGAAGGGCCCGAACGTCCGGTCGATAAAGCGCCCGAACGCCGTCATATGCGCTCGCTGAAGGTATATGCCCGCATGGCTTTCCACTTGAGAATTCGCAGGCACGCAAGCGCTTTCCGATTGCATCAAGCCGCGCGACGCATCAATGCTCAGCTGCGCGGGCGCTTCCTTCTTCGAATGTTGAGCCGCATTCTTCGCCGTCATAGCTGCTCACGCCCCTCTAAAAGCTCGAGGGCCATATCTTCGGCGCGCGCGCACGCGCCTTCAAGCGCCCGATCGATATCCGCCGGCAATGCGAGACCGCGCGCAGCAAATTCGCGCTGCAGATATTCGATGGTTTCCTGCTTGTTGGAGGCAAGCTTCGCCGATTCGCGCAGAAGCGAAGCCTCGAAAAGGCCCGCGGCGCGCATCGCATCCCTATCGAGGGGAGAAGTCGTCTCGTCGATAAGCGCGTCACAGAAAAACGACGGATAGCGTTCATTGAGCTCGTCGCGCATTTCGTCGATATATCCCGGGGTCGCAAGCATCCCATGCAGGGGCGTTGCTCCCACAAGCGTAACCCGTGCAATCATTTCCTCGCATATCACCTGGGAATTCGCATCGAACATAGCCCGAACGCATGCGCCAAGCACATCTTCCGCGCCCGCACAGGTCGACACGTCGACGCGCAACTGCTCCCATTCAACCGATTCGCACGCGATGAATTCAAGCTGGTTGGGCACGCCTTCCTCGAGCGTCACCGCATAGCAACCGCGGTCGCCAACTTCTTTAATATCGCGGCCCTGCGCGCAGCCGCAGAAAGCGATTTTGGTCTCGGCGGCGTTTTTAGGGAAGCGGAAGTTCTTATGAATGTGTCCAAGCGCCCAATAGTCCATGCCCGACGCATACAGGACATCTTCGCTGGTTGGGGCCTTATATGGATCCATCCACAACCCCGTGTGCAACATGCCGACGACAAACGGCACTTGCACGCCGCACGCCGCTTCAGCTGCGGCGCGCGTCATGCCCTCGGCGATATCGTTTTCGGGCGCCTGATTCGAAAAGCTGCGCGCGGCAATGATCGCAACAGGCTCGCCATCGCGCTCATAGACGACATAGCCCGGCCCATCGGAACCAAACATATGCACGTTTTCAGGAAGCTGGTCGCGCAAACCCGCCCACGTTGCATAAGGGTCATGGTTGCCCGCGATGAGATATACGGGGATCTGCGCATCACGTAAGCGCTCGAGCCCCTGCAAGAAATGGCGGTGATGGGCGTAGCTTGGCTTGTCGGTATCGAATTCGTCGCCCGCAAACAGCACGAAATCGACCCCGCGCTCGATCGCCGCATCAACCACGCGGTCGTACGCCTCAGGAATCGCGCGCGTGAGTCGGTCAGCCCATTTCGGAGAAAGATCACGCAAGCCGCGAAAAGGCGCACCCAAATGGATGTCGCCCGAATGAATGAATGTAATACGGTTGGTCATACGCCGAGTTTAGCCCAACAAACAAAGAAATGTCGCGGAGTTCAAACAAGCTCGGCGAAAACACGCTGGGCAACTATTCCGAACAGAAAAGAGCCTTTTCAGCCAAAAGCTGCATTCGCACCAAAAGTCAGCGAGCAAGGCTTCCGGCGAGTGCGATTCGGGCGTTGCCGTGGCGAAGCGTACTTCGGTACGCGAGTCGCGGCGTTAGCCCGAAGCGTGCCGCCAGAAGCCTGCGCAGCGTCGAGTCGTTACGCCGTTCGTAGAACGGCGTAACCCTATATTTGGGATGCGTCGATATAGTTGCCGAACTTAGTGTATTCGGGGTTGAACGACAGGGTGATATCGCGGGTGGCGCCGTTACGGTGCTTGGCAACGATAAGTTCGGCGGTTCCCCAATCGGGGCGGCCGTCGGTCTCGGCCTCCATTTCATCCATGGAGCGGTCGATGAACATAACGATGTCAGCGTCCTGTTCGATGGAGCCTGATTCACGAAGGTCGGAAAGCATGGGGCGTTTGCTGCCACGCATCTCAACGGCACGGGAAAGCTGGGAAAGCGCGAGCAGCGGCATGTCCATTTCCTTCGCGAGCACCTTCAGACCACGAGAGATTTCAGCGACCTCGACGGCGCGGTTGCCATCGCGGCGATTCGATGGCGGCTGCATGAGCTGCAGGTAGTCGACGATAATGAGCCCTTTTTTCTTGTCGCGCAGCTGGCGACGAGCCTTCGCGCGCATTTCGAGCAACGAGAGGCCCGGGGTGTCGTCGATATACAGTTCGAGTCCCGAAAGAGTAGCCGCAGCGTTCATGATGGCGTTCCAGTCGCCTTCCTGCAAATTGCCCGCACGCAACTGGCCCAGGTTCACGCGTGCCTCAGCGCACAAAATACGCTGCACGAGCTGATTGGCGCCCATCTCCAAGCTGAACAAGGCAACCGCGGCACCGGCTTTCGCGGCGTTCGTAGCGACGTTCAAAGCAAACGATGTTTTACCAACACCAGGTCGCGCGGCCAAAATAAGCAGGTCGCCGCCGCGCAAGCCCCAGAATAGCTTGTCGACGTCGGTAAAGCCGGTCGGCGTACCCGCCATATGGTTCTTGTTGTTCACGAGCTCGTCGATTTCGTCGAAAGCCTGCGTGAGCAAATCGGTGATGTTTTGGAACGAAGAAGAAACGCGCTTCTGCGTAACCTCGAACAGCATCTTCTCCGCGTCCTCGATAACTTCGTTGGTATCGTCGGGCGCGTCGTACGCTAACGCGTTGATATTGGTTGACGCATACACCAAATCACGCAGCACACTGTTGCGCTTCACGATTTCGGTATGGTTCTTCCAATTGGTAAGAGCAAGCGTATTGTTGGCAAGTTCGACCAAGTAAGGACGCCCGCCCACAGCCTCGAGCTGGCCTTCAGCAGCCAAGCGATCGGCGAGCGAAATTTGATCGATGGGAATATGGCGCGTGTTGAGCTCAAGGATGCCCGCATAAATAAGCTGATGAGCGGGACGGAAGAAATTCTCGGGCACGAGCTTGGTCGCAATCTCGTCAACAGCATCGGGGTTGAGCATACATGCAGCAAGAACCGATTTCTCGGCTTCAATGTTGTTCGGCAGCGGGCGGCCTGTCGTGCTTTGCAGCTGAGGCGCCTGATCGTCGCGATCAATTTGGTTACGATTGTTCCTGTCTGGCATGATTTCGCCCTTTCGTCTATCTCGCCCATATTATAGAAGCCGCAAGGCAATCGCGGCCAACCCAAGAAAAGATGTCGCTTCAACTCATCAAAACATACAGAGATTAAGAGGACGTCCTTTTAATGGGTCGGAAAAGGCGCTTTTCAGCCAAAAAAAGGGAGCGCGAACGCTCCCTTTTCAATAGCCATTGAGTTTCGCGAAACGGAAACTACTCGGCGGCCTCTTCGGTGGCCTCGGTTTCAGCAGCCTCAGCCTCGACAACGGCCTCTTCAACCTCTTCGACGGCCTTCACGCCGACCATCAGCTGAAGGTCAACATGAATGTCGCGATAGATGTTGAGAGCAACGGTGTGCTCACCAGCGGTCTTGATGGCCTTACGGACATCGAGACGCTTGCGGTCGATTTCGACGCCAGTCTCAGCCAGAACCGCATCAGCGATCATGGAAGTGGTGACGGAACCGAACAGCACGCCCTCTTCGCCGACCTTGGCGTCGACGAAAATCTTCTTGCCCTCGAGCGAAGCCTTCAGGGCCCCAGCGTCGGCGATGCGCTTCTCCTCGCGCTTGGCAATGTTGCCACGGCGCTGCTCGAGCTGCTTGAGATTGCCGGCGGTAGCCAGCACGGCCTTCTTCTGAGGGCCGAGATAGTTATTGAAGAAGCCACGAGCAACTTCGACGACGTCGCCTTCGCCGCCCTTGCCCTGGACCTCGGTAAGCAGGATAACCTTCATTGGTGCCTCCTAGCGATTGCGGCGGTCGCCGCGGCCGCTCACGGCCGGAACCGTGTAGGGCATGAGGGCCATCTCGCGAGCGTTCTTGATCGCGCAAGCGATGTCGCGCTGGTGCTGCATGCAGGCGCCAGTCACGCGACGGGGCTTGATTTTGCCGCGGTCGGTAACGTATTTGCGCAGCATAGCCGTATCTTTGTAGTCGATGTACTGAGCGTCGTCCTTGCAGAACTGGCAGTACTTACGGCGAGGCTGCTTGGTGTATTCAGCCATTGATTTCCTCTTTCAGAACTGTGTCAATAATTGATTGACGGGAGCAGACTAGAACGGAATGTCGTCGTCGTAAACGGACGTATCGATCGCAGGCGCGGCAGCGGGTGCCGGAGCATACGATTGAGCGGGCGCGGCCTGCATGCGCGGGGCAGCCTGTCCGCCGTCACGGCTCGTCATGAATTCGAGCTCGTCGACAACGACTTCAAGCTTGCTGCGCTTGCTGCCATCTTGCGCCTGCCACTGGGACCAGCGCAATTTACCCTCGATAGCGACCTTGCTGCCCTTGCTCAAGAAGCGAGACACGCTTGCGGCGCGGTTGCCGAACATCGTGCAATCTACGAAGTTCGCGTAATCTTCCCACTGCTGGGTCTGAGGGTTGCGGCGACGGTCATTGACAGCCACGCCGAACGAAAGGACCTGGAAACCGCTCGGGGTTTCGCGAAGCTCGGGATCGCGCGTAAGATTGCCCGTGATAACCACTTTGTTGATGCTCATGACAAAATCCTCAATTCTTGAAGTTTGAGAGCAGCTGCTCCCTGCCTACTGGTTGACCGAGATTACTCGCGGTCGGTGCGAACAACGATCTTGTGGCGGACCACCGCGTCGGTGATGCGCAGCACGCGATCGAGCTCCGCGATGTTGGCGGGGTCTGCGTGGAAATCGATGAGGGTGTAGTCGCCCTCGGTCAGGCCGTTGATCTCGTAGGCGAGCTTGCGCTTGCCCCAATCCTCAACGTTGTCGATCTTGCCTTCGCCCTCGGCGATGGTAGCCTCGATACGCTTCATAACGGCGAGACGGGTTTCGTCGCTGATGGTGGGCGCGACGAAGAACAGCAATTCATAAGCCTTCATTGTGTCACCTCCTCTGGACTTAACGGTCCCGGGGCATATGAAGGCGCTGCCCGGGACAGGAAACTTAGCTATGATAACAGCCAAATCCAATCGGGGCAATTGTTGTTTTGCGCCTTTGCCTCAACTCCACGCGTGCGCCACAATTCCCTACGAAGCATGCACGTATTAAGCAGATTAGCGCGCGAATCTTGCCGAGACCTTGCCCGATTCGTGACGTTTTCCTTTGGAAAAGTTGCCAGATTGTGCCGAATCAAACGAGGTTTCCACGCGTTCTCCTTCGCACCTCACTTCAATTCCCTCGCAAAAAACGCCTTATGGTCCAACGAGTACGTGTCATACATGTCATGCAACGTGTGTTTTCAACCGAAACGTTGCAATATCGCAGCTCGACAGGCGCGTTTTGCTATGATTCGGCACGATTTGCAAAACGCCAAAGGCGCATTGAGATTCCCAACACGCTCGCACGCGAGCGACAGAGAGGAGCAAACCATGGCTGACCGCAACGTTGAGAGCGACGAGCTCGGCGTTCCCCAGATCGACGAAACCCTCGAGATTCTGCTGCTGCAGGCAATCGAAGAAGCACAGGACCGCATGGAGGCGGGTTCTGAAGTCGTGCCGTTCACGGCACTGCTCAACGGCGAAACCGTGACCGAAGATACCCACACCGGCACGACCGAGGAATGCTTTGAGTCGGCGCGTAAAACCGTTGAGGCCGCTACGGGCGCTCGCGCATACGTGCTGTGCTACGACGGCTACATCGACACCGATGCCGGTCGCAAAGACGCGATCATCGCCGAAGGCGGCACGGCTGACGGCGGCAAAGGCGTTGCCGTGTGCCTGATGTACGAAGAGGGCGATGACGTTCTTACGTTTGACGAAGAAGTCGTGTATCTCGCCGAAGCGCCGAACTTCCTGGCCGGAGACGAGGAAGTTCCCGCAATTATCGAAGACGAAGAAGTCGACGAATAATTATTTTTAAAAACCTGTTTACCTTTTTGGCTTTTTTGGTATACTGCTTTTTCGCTACGCGCAATACGCATAGCAATCGACGCAATGGAGAGATGTCCGAGCTGGCCGAAGGAGCACGATTGGAAATCGTGTATGCGCCAAAAGCGTATCTGGGGTTCGAATCCCCATCTCTCCGCCAGATAACCTAAGCGCCGTTTCGCACGGCGCTTTTTCATACGACCTTCTTGGTCGCACCCTCGGAGGGGTGGCAGAGTGGTTGAATGCGGCGGTCTCGAAAACCGTTTGGCCCGCAACCCGGGTCACGGGGGTTCGAATCCCCCCTCCTCCGCCAGGTTACATGCTGCAGGCACGGGAAACCGTGCCTGTTTTGTTTTATGACAACAACAAGGGGATTCGAACCGATGAGGTCGATTCGCGCCAGGAAAACAGCCCGGTGGGCTGTTTTCAGCGAATCGCGAGGAGGCTTTAGCCGACGAGGTGAAGCGCGCGCAGCGCGATTCTGAATCCCCCCTCCTCCGCCAGGTTATAAGCTACAGGCACGGGTAACCGTGCCTGTTTTTCTTTTTGTAAGCCCGTTCTGACGAACGGGCTTTTTTCATTTGAGCCGTCCTGACGCTGCGTGCCGCGCGGGCGGCCAAGCTGACTTTCAATCGTCGCTCGCGTACCAAAGTACGCTTCGCTCCTCTTTCAAGCCACCTTCGCTCGCCAGCGCAGCACTCGCTTTCCTTGGTGCGAATGGATCGCTAAGCACGTCCCGGCGCGCACGCGAAGCAAGCACCGCCCTACCCGTTACCTGCTTCCGTTACCTGTTAAATGCTCGTAGCGTTTAACAGGTTTGAGGCCTCATTCAACGACTTAGGCATAGTAGGCCCATTGGAACCGCGAGGTGCGAAGCAAGAATTGCAAAACCTGTTAAACGCTGCGAGCATTTAACAGGTTTGAGCGAGTTTGGGCATGAAGAAAGCGCCCGCAGAAACGGACGCTTATCTGTTTAATTATGCAACGGCGACTTAGAAGGTTACCTTCGGAGCAACTTCTGCACCGGCCTGGGCGTCGAAGCTCGAACGCTCTTTGAAGCCGAACATGCCAGCGAACAGCACGGCAGGGAACGTCTGGATGGCCGTGTTGTACTTCATGACCGTATCGTTGAAACTTTGACGCATGTAACTAATCTTGTCTTCTGTATCGGCCAGCTGAGACTGGAGTTGCTGGAAGTTCTCATTCGCCTTCAGCTCAGGATAAGCCTCAGAAACCGCAAACAGCGACTTCAGCGTACCGCTCAGAGCATTATCGGCTTCCATTTTCGCCTCGGGAGTCGTTGCGTTAGTGACGGCCGAACGCGCAGCGATGACCTTCTCAAGCGTGCCCGACTCATGCGCGGCGTAGCCTTTCACCGTTTCGACCAGATTGGGAATAAGGTCGCAACGTCGCTGCAGCTGCACGTCGATTTGCGCCCAGGCGTTGTCGACCATATTGCGCATTTTCACGAGGTTGTTGTACAGCATGATCGCCGCAATAACGAGCACGACGATAATCGCGAGAATAATTCCAAGTACCATGATTTCGCCTTTCAGACGGAAGTTTCAGCGCCCTGCGCGCCGTGTGTCATCATTATACGAAACCGAACGCTCGCGCAGCGTCTACGTGAGCAACGTTCACCCAAGCGTTGCGTTGGCGTGCCCGCAAGTAACTGCTCCGCAAAGGCGACGCCAAACCCCGGGTCCCAAAGCCCAAGCCCCAGAGCCCGGAACCCCAAACGAGGCCGACAATCCTCGCAGCGCATCCCCATATGCCACACGGCTCCAAACAAGTTGGGCCACGCCACATGTTCCATGATTACCAGATTTTGCGCGGAGCACCGAGATTCGAACCTGCGCCTTGCCCATCGAGCACGCGCACGCCAATAGGAGCAAACGAGCAGCTGCGCGCCCACATGCCCTTCAATTTTGCCGCCGCGACGATATCGGCCGCCTTGCGAATCGAATCTCCGTCTTCCACAACCGCGAACGTCGCAGAACCGCTTCCGCACAAAAGCACCTCGGCCTTGCCCACCGCATCATGCGCAACGCCTGGTTGGGACGCAAGCCACTCGCGCGTCTCGGCAAGCGCGGGAAGCACCTGCTCGGACGCCGCAGCGAGATTATTGAACAACGGCAATTCAGCAGCCGATTCAATTGCGTCGGTCGATTCGGCATGCTGCACGGCCACCAGCTCGTCGAATGCGGCGTATGCGGCTTTCGTAGACACGCCTTCATCAATCTTCACGAGAACCACCGTGCCACGCGCAGGCTCGAACGTGCGCTCGAGCACATCGCCCTTCTCTCCCAGTTGTACACAGCCACCGTGAAGGAAAAACGCCACGTCCGCGCCCAACGCGCGCGCCACGTCAAGGGCGGTCTCGCTCGCAACATCTTCGCCCCACGCGCGGCACAGTCCAGCGATAACGGCCGCCGCGTTCGACGAGCCGCCGCCAAGGCCGGCCTCGAACGGAATATGCTTTTCGATGTGGATGGAGATATGTCCCTGTTCGCGACCGAGCTTTTCGGCGAGCGCCGCCGCGGCCTTGTAGGCGATATTGCTTTCAGGAGCCACATCCAATTCGGGAATACCCTCAAACGTCGTGCACGTCACATCAATCGCGAAATCGCTGAAGCCATCAGGGTTCAGATACGCATCCACGCCATCATCAAGAACAACCGTGACCATATCGTGCAGCGTCAACGCCTGCATGATCGATTTCGCCTGATGGAAGCCATCGGTACGACGCTCGCCAATTTCGAGCTGCAAATTCACCTTCGCGGGGGAAAACACCGTGAGAGTCTGCTTCATGTCATTGCCTTCCTATTTCTCGCCGCGACGCGCTTCGAAGAATTCCGAAAGCACGGCAGCACACTCGCTCGCAAGCACGCCCGACCGAACTTCAAATGTATGGTTGAGCCGCGCATCGGCGTGTATCGAATACAGCGACCCCAATGCGCCCGCCTTCGCGTCGGGAGCGCCGTACACGCATCGCCCAATGCGCGCTTGATGCATAAGGCCCGCGCACATGATGCACGGTTCAAGCGTGACGTATACCGTGCAGTCGGGAAGACGCCAGCGCTCAAGTTCGCGCGACGCCTGCATGATGGCGGAAAACTCCGCATGCGCCGAAGGGTCGGCGTCGGCCTCGCGGTGGTTGCGCGCCTCGGCGATAACCTCACCCTGGCACACCACCACGGCACCTATGGGCACCTCGCCTTCAAATGCCGCGCGTTTTGCCTGTTCAAGGGCTGCACGCATGAAGCGTTCGTCATCTTCGGCAACATCGTCGGCCGACCGCCACGCTTCGGCAAGCGACATGCCCTCATAGCTCCATGCCATGCAAGCTCCTTCCTTCATATATATGCAGTGTGCATTGTAGAGCATGCCCGCGCGCTGCGGGGCTTTTCGCGAATCAGCCACCAAGCTGTGAACGTAGCGTGAATCTGCGGTGCCGCCTTTCCGCAAAATCGAGCACGACAAGTGAGTCGGTTTCGAGGCGCTCCTATAATGAAAAGGTCACGCCTCCCACCTGGAGGCATTTTCTTTGGAACAACATGCGTGTTGAAGGCGACTGTGCCTCTAGCTTCGTGCGCACTTGGCCCAAATCGCTTCGCCGGGGCGCTATAACCGGCCCGAAAACATTGCGGCGCACGCCGCGGAAGGGAGCCTTTGATTTGAAATTAGCTCGACACCAAATAATTATGCTTGTCGTCATGATTTTCGGCACATTCGTGACCGTGCTGAACCAAACCCTGGTCACACCCGCCCTGCCTTCCATTATGACGGAAATGAGCGTCGATGCAGCAACGGCGCAATGGCTCACCACAGGCTTCACCTTGGTCAACGCCATTATGATTCCCATTACCGCTTACCTGATCGACCGCTATTCCACACGCAACCTATTCACGGTGTCGATGCTTATTTTCACCGCCGGTTCGGCGCTTTCGGGCTGGGGCCCCAATTTCCCCGTACTGCTTGCCGGCCGCTTGCTGCAGGCGGCGGGAGCAGGCATTTTGATGCCCATGGTCATGACGGTGCTCATGCTCACCTTCCCGCCTGAACGTCGTGGCTCGGCCATGGGACTGTTCGGCATCGTCATCGCATTCGCGCCCGCCATTGGCCCTTCGGCGGCCGGTTTCGTGATCGACGTCTACAACTGGCACGTGCTGTTCTGGATTGTGGTGGCGCTTTCGGCGGCGGGTATTATCTGCGCCTGGTTCGCGCTGAAAAGCACACCGAAGAATGAGTCGAAAAACCTGCCGCTCGACAAGCCTTCTGTCGCGCTTTCGACCATCGGTTTCGGCGGCCTTCTGTATGGCTTTTCGACCATCGGTTCAAACGGGCTCAACATCGCCGACGCGGCAATCACGCTCGTTGGCGCCATTGTGGTGGTGCTGTTCTTCCGCCGCCAGCTGAAGATGGATCGTCCTATGCTCGAGGTGCGTGTGCTCGCGAACAGGAAATTCCTGGTGGGCACCATTATTGGCATGCTCGTGCAGGGCGCACTTTTAGCAGCAGGCATTCTGATGCCGATTTATCTGCAAAGCTACCTAGGTTATTCGGCGACCGTTTCGGGCTTGGTTATTCTGCCGGGCGCCATCGTGATGGGCGCAATGGGCCCCATTGCCGGACGCCTTTTCGACAAGCACGGCCCGCGCGTGCTGAGCCTCATTGGCACAAGCGCGCTCACCCTCTCGACGCTCGCGTTCGCATTCCTGGGTGACTCGACGGGGCTTATCTACCTCACCATTCTGTACACGGTGCGCATGTTCTCGCTTTCGCTCGTGAACATGCCTATCACCACATGGGCCATGAATGCGCTCGACAACAGCCTCATGAACCATGGTACGTCGGTGAACAATACCCTGCGCCAGGTGGCGGGCTCGTTCGGAACTGCCTTGCTCGTTTCCATTTCCTCTATTGCTACGAATATGAGCGCAGGCGCGACAGACCCCGTGCACGCAGGCATTTTCGGCGTGAATATGGCGTTTGCAGGAGCCACGGTAATGTGCCTTATTGGTTTCGTGCTTACCGTGATTTTCGTGAAAGACAAGCCGAGCGATGCGGCCGAGGCCGACCCCGACAACGCCAAGCGTTCTGTGCTCGAAAGCATCATGAAACGCGACGTGTTCACCCTGCCCGAGAATGCAACGGTTTTCGATGCCGTGAAACTGCTCGTCGACCATCATATTTCGGCAGCACCCATCGTAGATGGCGACGGAAAGCCCATCGCATTCGTCTCGGACGGCGACGTGGCTCGCTTCCTCTCGAAGCGCCACAGCACCTATACCGACCCTGTGGCGCTCATTATGCTCACTGAATCGAGCAGCGATGACTTCGCCGTAAAAGCCGCGAAAGTCATGAAAATGCGCGCGTACGATATCGCAACGCATGGCGTGATTTCGATTGACGTGCACACCGACATTCGCGAGGTGTGCCGCGTGTTGGGCGAGAATCACTTGAAGAAAGTTCCCGTGACTGACGAAGGCCAGCTCGTAGGCGTCATCAACCGAAGCGATATCGCGCATTATTCCATGAGCAAATACCTGGAGCAAAACGAATCAGAGCTGACGCAGACCGCCGCAACGGCATAAGCACCGCAGCAAACGCGACAGCATGCACCGAGAATCGTTGCATCGCAGGCCCGAGCGCTAATTCGTGGTTGCAGTAGAACCCTCGAGATGAACCCGCTGCCGAGGCGATGCAGGAAACCCGCGACAGCGACAAACATACAAATGAACTCGGAATCGTGATGCACGCACGCAATTTCGGCGAACGTCGACGCATTTCCTTGAAGACACCACGCTTTGTGGTATGCTTTCAGGGCTTTGGAGGAATGGCCGAGTGGTTGAAGGCGGCAGTCTTGAAAACTGTTGTGCCGCAAGGTACCGAAAATGCGACCGCGTGCGGCAGGCGTCTTAATGGTTGTGTACTGATTCTCGTTGGCTGCTTCCACATACTCTTTGCTCGAAAGCACCTGCATGCTCCACAACTTCGCCGTCAAGCTGCCAAACACAGCCGCAATAAGCACGCCGATTGCCATGAAGCGCGATTTCAATCGCTCGCGCACTCCGCCGGTCGCAGCACCCATGGGAGAGCTCGTGCCCACCGAAGAAGAGCTCGTACGCGTCTGGAACGGGGTGGCCGAGCCAATCGATGTCACCGATTTCGGCACGGAGCTGCCCGGTTTGATGTTTCGGGCCCTAAAGAAAACGAAAAGCGCCACGCCTGCAACGACGATAACGACAAGCGCGGCCATGATAGCGTAAACCATGCGACACCCTTAGCGAAGACGAACGGTCGAGGAAGTTGGCGCCTTGTGAGAAGGCGCTGCCGCCGCAAACATGTGCGTCGTAATAGGCAGCACGATAAGGGCCATCGCGCAATCGTAGAGCGCGCAAGGAAGCGCACGTTGGCCAAGCGCTTCGATGACCGACACATCAACCGACAAAATATAGAAACCTGCATAAAGCACTTCCACCAGAAGAAAGCACCCCATAGAAATAGCAAGCGAAGCGCCAAGCGTATCGTTGCCGAAGAAACCCGCCGCCCGGCTCGTAAGAAATGCGATAAGCGTATAGAGCCCAGCGCACACGCCGACCGTCGATGTTCCCACAAGGTCCATGGCAAGACCTGCAAAAAATGCCATCACAAGCACCGAATCACGTCGCAGAAGCATGGCAGCAATGCCTACGTAAACCAAAACCAAATCGGGCATTGACCCCAGGATGACAAGATTGGGCGCGAGTACGATTTGCAACACGACAGCGACCACGGCACCCACCACAAGCAGCACCGACTCACGCATGCCTACGCACCGCCTTCGGAGGAACCGCTATCGGAAGACGAAGCATCGCTCGTGCCCGAAAGGTCGCCTTCGGACCCCATGCGAAGAACGACCGTAAGTTCCTCCAGCGGATCGGCGGAGCTGAACGGTTCCACCACAATAGTTCGATCCGACGTTCCCGCCGCATTGATGACGTTCACGACCGTGCCAAGCGCAACGCCGCGGAAATACGAACCGCCCAGACCCGACGTGATAACGACATCGCCCACATTGACTTCGGTCGAGGTATCGAGATCTTCCAAATACAGAAGGCCCGCGATGGAGCCGCGCACCACGCCTTCGGCGCGATTCGACTGCAACACGACTGAAACGCCCGATTGGGGGTCAGAGATCAAACGGACTCGGCATGTGAGCGGCGAAACCTCGATAACCTGACCCACCAAGCCGCTGCCGCCAATAACGGGAAGACCGCACTCAACGCCGGAGGCAGAGCCAACGTTGAGCGTAACCACACGATTCCAGGCATCGGTCCCCTTGCCGATTACGCGACCCGTAACGCCTGAAAAATCGTATTTATCGGACAGGTCGAGCAAACCTTGCAGTCGCTGAGCCTCGCCGCGGTATTCCTCAAGCTCAGCAAGCTGAGCCTTGAGCTGAGCATTCTCGTCGCGAAGCTGCGTGTATGAGGAATCGGAGGCCGTGGCGTTTCGAATCGCATCGCCCGCGGCGTCTTCGGCATAGGCAACGCCCACACCCACAAACTGAAGAGGCGCTGCAACCATGCCCACCCCCGCCTGCACGCTGTGCACGGGGCCGGAAGACTCCTCATTGGAATACACGCTCGAAAGCACGGCGGAAACGATGAGCAGCACAACAAGAAGTGCGGCACCGCCAATCGTTTTCGATGAATCACTGAGCATTTGTTGTTTTCGGGCCATAGGTGTCTAAAGCTCGCTTCCTTCTATAATACGATGCGCCGAGCCTGTTGCAGCCCGGCGCAAAGTGAATCCTATTTCTTGCGCCGCCGTGCGCGGACGCTCATTATTTCGAACGCATCAACGTTTGCTTGAGCGCCGTAGGGGTCTCAAGAACCTTAAGGCAGCCCATGGCGACGTTCGTAAGCGCCGTTTCGCTCGTCCAAACGGGAATCTCGAGGCGCGACGTAAGATAGCGATCGAGGCCAGAAAGCAGGCCGCCGCCGCCCGTGAGCAAAATACCATTCGAAATGATGTCGCTCGCGAGGTCGGGGTTGGTTTTCTTGAACGTTTCTTTGATATGCACAACCATTTCTTCAATGGGAGGCTGAAGCGCCGCACGAACGTCTTCCGACTGAATCGTAACTTCGCGAGGCTGCTCGGTAACGACGTCCTGGCCAGAAATGATCATGTCTTTCTCACGGCCATCTTCGAAGGGAAGAATAGAACCGATTTTGATTTTGATGATTTCGGCAGTGCGCTCGCCCACCTTGATGCCGAGCAGGTCGCGCAGATACATGGCGATTGCCTCATCCATCTTGTTGCCTGCCAAGCGAAGCGACGAAGACGTCACGATGCCTCCGAGGGAAATAACGGCGACTTCGGTAGTACCGCCGCCGATATCGACCACCATGGAGCCGGTAGGTTCGGTAACGGGCAAGTCGGCGCCCATGGCGGCGGCCATGGGTTCCTCGATGAGATACGCCTGGCGAGCGCCCGACTGAATAGCGGCTTCGAACACGGCACGCTTTTCAACCGAAGTGGCGCCGCACGGAATGCAAATAACAATGCGGGGCTTCGCCTGCCACGGATAGCGACGTTCAATGGCCTTGTTGATAAAGGCCGAAAGCATAGCCTCGGTCACGTCGTAATCGGCGATAACGCCATCGCGCAACGGATGCTCCGCCGAAAACGCGTCGGGCGTGTGGTTAATCATCTGCTTGGCTTCATGACCCACTGCGAGCACGCGATGCGTGCTGCGTTCAATGGCGACAACGCTGGGCTCGTTAAGCACAACGCCCTCGCCGGTTATAGCAACAAGCGTGTTCGCGGTGCCCAGATCGATTGCCAAATCGACCGAAGAAGCACCGCCGAAACCGCCGGTAAACTTGCTGAAGAAGTCCATAAACGACATAGAGAGTGTCCTTTTCCGCTTCGTTTTCTCTACGTGTGATAAGCGCGTCGACAATATCGAACATCGCGAATATACCAGCTTGGTATTCTATCACGCGAAAGAGCAGTACTCGCCGCAGGAGAAAGATGCACATAATTCGATAATGCAGGGCACCCATTACATACTCCGCCGAAGCGCACGGCGAACAAAGCGATTGCACCCCGAGATGCCGACGGCACCCCAGGGCACAAACAAAACCATGGCGGGACTTACAAACGAATCGCCCAGGAATTCGTCGCATCAATCGCCTGCGCGACTCGCTCAATAACCTCAGACGAAGGCTCGCTTTCAACGTTGAGGAACACGAGTACCTCGCAGCAATCGGCGCGCTTGCCAATAGCCATAGTCGAGATATTGATGCCCTCTTCGCCCAAAATGGTACCCATGCGGCCTACCTGGCCAGGCTCGTCGGCATACGTAAAAATCAGAGCATGGTCGCCCGGCACCACATCGAGTCGATAACCCAAAATCGAAACAACATGGACCTCTCGATGCGCGCCTGGCACGGTTGCGGAAATCTCCAAGCCATCGGCCTCCATGCTCACAATGGAATCATAGCCACGCGAATCGCTCACCTGCTGGGCCTCCATTTTAATGCCGTGGCGACGCGCCGAAGCATCTGCGTTTTCGGTTGACACGCTCGCCTGACCCTCACGCGACAGCATGCCCGAAAGCGTCGCCGCTGAAAGCACCTGCATATCGCCCGCACATGAACCCGAGGCGACAATAGAAAGCGCCTTGGGAACTTCGCGCGCGAGCTGCGTGAGCACGCTTCCGCACATCTGACATGCAGGAATATAGGCGGCAGCGGCCTCGTCGACCTCTTTGGAAACCATATTCACAACCGTCGGCACCACGAGGCCCTCAAGGCCGTTAGCGACGTAACGTGCGATATTCACGCCGGCGCGCATTTGCGCTTCAAGCGTATTGGCTCCCAAATGGGGAGTGAGCACCGCGCGGTCGAACTCGGCGAGCGGCGTTTCCGCGGAAGGCTCGGCCTCGAGCATATCGATGCCGCACGCAAAAACGCGGCCGGCCGCCATAAAATCGGAAAGGGCCTTTTCGTCAATGACGCCGCCTCGTGCCGTGTTCACGATGACAACGCCATCTTTCATCTGGGCAAACTGTTCAGCTGCAAACATATGGTACGTGCCGTCGGTACGGGGAACATGCACCGTGATGAAATCGGCGATGGGAAGCACTTCGTCCATGGAATCGAACAGCGCGACGCCGAGCTGGCTTGCGCGAGCCGCCGAGCAATACGGG
>ERZ827522.1180-NODE-1180-length-24960-cov-5.002409_pt1 | contig 24960 bp, 17 predicted proteins | sample MGYA00519580_ERZ827522 | MGnify/ENA primary metagenome ERZ827522 (study PRJEB31778, sample SAMEA3449340) | human gut metagenome | biome: human gut; feature: human-associated habitat; material: faeces | place: United Kingdom | collected 2010/2012 ... | reverse complement strand
AGTGCGGCATGCAGGCGTTCATGGCGTCCAGCTCCGCGCCCAGCTGCCCCGGCGTACGGTGAAACATCATCAGCACCGATGGCGAGCCGAACGTCCAGCTCCCCTCGTTGCGGATGCTGATGGCGGGACGGGTCATGCGCGCGGCCGCGCTGCGGTGCAGGCGGCTCATGGCCGCGATGTCGTTATACTGCAGAAAGCTCATGATGAGGTCGCACTCGCCGAGCAGATTGTCCCGCTCGGCGTCCGGCAGCTCGGGGTGTGCCTCAATCCCGGCGAGCAGCAGCGCGCGCAGCTCCAGCATTTTCGGGATCTGCTGCCAGGTGAACATCCGCCGCATCAGCACGAGCAGCGTCAGCGGGTGCGCCTGAAGCGTATCACGCGGGCACGCGTCCAGAAACGCCAGCACCTCCTCCGGGCTGAGCGCCGCGAGCAGGATGCCCGCATCGTCCTGGATCACCTGCAGCACCGCGTCGTAGTCCTCCCCCTTCCGGTAGGCGGCGAGCGCGTGCAGATACTGCCCGTGCGCGGCGTACCACGCGCCGTAGCGGCCGTGATACGCGCGGCGCGTCTGCCCCGGCAGCGCGGCGAACGCCTGTTCGGCACAGACCTTCATCATGTGGTGGAAGCGGTAGCTCACACCGTCCGGCAGGCGGGTGACGAAGGCATTCTGCTCCGTGAGCATGGTCAGGATGCGATCGGTGTCCGGGTCGCCGGTGACAAAGCGCGCCATCGGCGCGGTGAACTCATCCGCCAGCCCCATGACGGCCAGAAATTCCTGCTGCCGGGGCGAGAGCGGCTCGATCATGGCGGCGGAAAACATGGTGTAAATGTCCGAGTGCTGGTCCGGCAGCGCGCCGCGCTCGGAGAGCGTGCGCAGGTTCAGGTACACGGCCGAAAACCACCCCTCGCTCGCATGCAGCAGCGTTTCGACCTGCGCATCGGTCAGGTCCGTACCGCAGCGGTGCGCGTAGATGGACAGCTCCGTGTGGTTGAGCCGCAGATGCTCGGCCCCGATCGGGTAGACCCGGCTGCCCAGCCGCACGACGGCGTCGCTGGGGAGGAAGCGGTCGCGGCTCGCCACGATCAGGTGCACGTTCTCCGGCAGGCGGTTGACGAGCGTGCACAAAAACTCCGTGATGCGCCCGTCGGTCAAAAGGTGAAAATCGTCAATGAAGATGTACACGCTTCCGCGCCCGGCCAGCCCGTGGCAGAGATCGTCCACCAGCAGGCTCGCACCGGCGGCATCGTCCGGGCAGGCGTAGCCGCGCAGCAGCGGAATTCTCGCGTGTTCGAACGCGTCCTGCACGCTTTTCCAGAAGATGGCCAGATGGTCGGAATAGACGCTGATGCGCACGATGGCCGCGTCCTCGGCCTTCGCCCGCCCGGCGAGATACCAGTTCACGGCCGTCGTCTTGCCGTAGCCCATGGGGGCGACCACGGTCGTCAGCGCGCAGCGGGAGATGGGGCGCAGCCGCTCCTGCAGGCGCTCGGAGATGTAGATCGTGTTCAGGGTCCATTTCGGCCTTGGCATAGCAGAGCTCTCCCTTCCGGAGCATTCCATATTGATTATTTTTATTGTACCATGCCCGGCGCATGCATGGCAAGCGCGGCAGTCCATTCGGACTGCCGCGCTCGCGCGTTTTGGGTCAAGAGTGGTGGAAGATAGAAAGCTCAGGTTGCGGCAGCGCTCGCCGCCGGTCTGCGTGCGCCGCTGCAGCGCCGGGATGCGCAGCAGCTCGTTGTCATCGACCGGCTTGATGAGACAGTCGTGCGCGCCCGACAGAAAGGCCTGGTGCATGGCCTCACCGTGCACGCGCTCCGTGAGCAGCAGCAGCGCGCCGTCGGCCTCCGCCAGCAGGATCTTCATGGCGCGGCCTCCTTCGCTTCCGACGTGAAGGAATTCCACAGGTGCTCAAAGACGGTGGTCATCTCCGCCGTCAGCGCATCCGGGTCGAGGTTCGGCTCGGTCAGGTAGCGCTTGAGGTTCTGAATGAGCCCGCCGACGGTGAACGTTGCCAGCGTGTCGGCCAGCGCGGGGCTGTCCGTCACGGCGCCGCAGTAGGCGCGCACGCGCCGGCTGGAGCTGGCGAAAACATGCTCGCTGATGATCTCAAAAATGATCGGCAGCGACTTGCTGCGCAGGCCCATGCGGATGAGCGCCGGGTGCTCGTCTACAAAGGCGATGAGCGCGCGCCACGAGCGCTGAAAATGCTCGACCGGCGAATCGGTCGCGGCGTCGGCCTCGCTCTCGATCTGCCACTGGATCTCGTTGAGGTAAAAGCGCAGGAAGTCGTACTTATCTTCAAAATGCGAGTAGAACGTCGGGCGGCGGATGAGCGCCCGGGCGCACAGCTCGTTGACGGTGATGTCGTCGAACGTCTCCTCGGCCATCAGCGCCTCAAACGCCGCCATGAGCGCGCTGTAGGTTTTCTGCACGCGCAGATCTTTCTTTTTTTCCATGATTCCGCACTCCTTTACGCCCATCGTATCATATCGAACAAACGACACGGGAAGAACAAGTGGTAAATATCTTACATAATCACGATAACTGACATTTGTAATTTATCATGTTTCAGCTTATCTTTCTGTTATCAAAAAGTCAACTCCCGCGTTTTTGTCGGGGCAAGGAGTGGTGATCCCATTATGAACAAGAAACCGTCCCCGCTGCATCGTGCATCGGAATGGATCGTCGACCATTACCGGCTGTTTTTCATCGTGTTCGCCGTGCTGCTGGTCTTTTCCGCGGTCGCGTCCGGCTGGGTGAAGGTCGAAAACGACGTCGCGGCCTATCTGCCGGCCGATTCCGAGGTGCGGCAGGGACTGGACATCATGGAGCAGGAGTTTCAGACCTACGGGTCGGCAAAAATCCTCCTGCGAGACACGGACGCGGACACTGCCGCGGCCATGGCAGAGCAAATCTGTGCGGTCGACGGGGTGGACAGCTGCACGTACACGATGAATGACGCGGGCAGTGCGCTGCTGTCCGTCAGCCTGTCAGACCTCGAGGGCTCGGACGCGTGCGCGCAGACCGTGCAGGCCCTGCGCGACCTGCTCGACGGCAGCGGCGCGTACATCTATTCCACCGAAGGCTACAGCATCTCCGACCAGATCAACGGCGAGGTGCGCGGCCTGCTCGTCATCGTGGCGATTATCCTCGTCACGGTGCTCACGTTCACGTCCTCTACGTATGCCGAGGTGCCCATCCTGCTGATCACGTTCCTCGCGGCGGCGCTCATCAACAAGGGCACGAACTTCGTCTTCGGCACGATCTCGTTCGTGTCCAACGCCGTGGCCATCCTCTTGCAGCTGGCCATGTCGGTGGACTACGCCATCATCTTCTGCAACCGCTATAAGCAGGCGCACGAGACCCTGCCGGTGCGCGAAGCGGTCATCGAGTCGCTGGCCAAATCCATTACCGTCATCAGCTCCTCGAGCCTGACGACCATTGCGGGCCTCGTCGCCATGACGTTCATGAAATTCGGCCTCGGGCGCGACCTCGGCATCGTGCTCATCAAGGCGATCTTGATCAGCCTGCTGACGGTGTTTCTGCTCATGCCGGGGCTGCTGCTCAAGCTTGGCCCGGCCATGGATAAGACGAAGCACCGCAACTTCGTGCCGAAGATCTCGGGCGTTGGCCGCCTCGCGTGGCGGACGCGCCGTGTGGTGCCGCTCGTGTTTGCGGCCGTGCTGGTCGTGGCGTGCATCGGCGCCAACCATGTGAGCTATGTCTACAGCGAAGCGCCGCTCAAAACGCACAACGCGGACGCCAACCGCACCGCGTCGCAGGCAATCACGGCGGACTTCGGCGACGAGACGGTGCTGGCCGTCGTCGTCCCGGCCGGGGATTATACCCAGGAGGCCGCGCTGCTCGATGCCCTTTCGGCTCTGCCGGAGGTCAAGAGCGCCGTCGGCATTGCGGGCACGGAGGCGGCCGGGGGCTACCGGCTGGCGGACGCGGTCGATTACCGGACGTTCGCGCAGCTCAGCGGCGTGGACAGCACGAGCGCGCAGGCGCTCTTCGCGCTCTACGCGGCCGAAAACGGCGCCGCGCAGACGGCCGCGCAGGATCTGAGCGGCTATCAGGTGCCGCTGCTGAAGCTGTTCGAATTCCTGAATGACAAGATCGCCGACGGCACCGTTACGCTCAGCGACGCGCAGGCGGCGCAGGTCACGGCGCTCAGTGATCAGCTCGCGCGCGCCAGCGCGCAGCTCGAGGGCACGTCGTACCATCGTCTCGTGCTCACGCTTGCCGCGGCCTCGGACGGGGACGAGACGTTTGCCCTGCTCGACCGCATCCACGCCGTCGTGCACCAGTACTACCCCACCGACAGCTATCTCGTCGGCGACGCCATGTCCGCCTACGGGGCCGAGCAAACGTTCACGCAGGACAACGTCATGGTCAGCGCCATGTCCATCCTCATGGTCATGCTCGTGCTCGTGCTGCTGTTTGCGTTCCGCTCGCTCGGCATGCCCATTTTGCTCACGCTTGTCATTCAGGGCAGCATCTGGATCAACTTCGGCATCACGGTGCTCACGGGCGAGTATGTGCTCTTCATGGTCTATCTCGTGGCCAGCGCCATCCAGATGGGCTGCAACGTGGACTATGCCATCGTCGTCGCCTCGCACTATACCGAGGCGCGCAGCGAGCAGGGCCCGCGCGAGGCCATGATCACGGCGCTGAACCTCGCCTTCCCGACCATCATCACCTCCGGCACGATGCTCATCTCCGCCGGTCTGCTCATCGGCGCGCGTGTCTCGTCCGGCGCGGTGGCCGGCATGGGCCGGTTCGTGGGTGTCGGGTCGCTCATCACGGTGTTTCTTGTGCTGTTCGTGCTGCCGCAGCTTCTGCTGTTGGGTGACACCTTCGTGCGCCGGACCGCGCTGCCCGCGCAGCGCCGCCTGCCGCTGACCTCGGCGAGCCGCGCGGCCCGCTGGGTGCTGCTTGCGGCGGCCGTGTTCGTCATGGCCGTGTCGCCGTGGAGCGCTGTGCGCACGCAGCAGGAGCGGGCCGACCGCGTGGAGGCTGACACCCAGCTGTGCGACAGCGCCCGCTCGCTTGGTGAGCTGGCGGCCTCGCTCGGCGCGCAGCAGGAGACGTATGACGCGCTCAAGCTCTCGTTTGCCACGGGCGTCGTGACGGACAACGTCGGCCAGAGCCAGCTCCAGAGCGGGCAGGCGGAGTATGACGCCGGCAGCGAGAAGCTCGCCGCGGCCAAGGCACAGTATGCCGCCGGGCAGGCGCAGCTCGAGCAGGGCAAGGCGGACTACGCCGCCGGACAGGAGCAGCTTGCCGCGGCGAAGGAGGAATACGCCGCCGGGCAGGCGCAGCTCGCCAGGATCCAGCCGGTGTACGATGCGGTGCACCCGGCCTACCAGCGCTATCTCGACCGGCAGGCGGAGTATGACGCGGCGGTCGCGGACGGAGACCTTGCCAGGGCCGCGCTGCTCTGGCCGGGCGTGACGGCGCAAAAGCAGCTCTATGAGACGCAGCTGCTCGGCACTGGGTACTCCATCGAGTCGCTCGTGCAGGCGTATGAGGCCGGGCAGGCAAAGCTCTCTGAGGGCGCGGTGCAGATCGCCGCGGCGGAGCAGCAGCTGCAGGATGCACAGGCGCAGCTCGTCGCCGGGCAGCAGGCGCTCGACGCTGCGGCGGCCGAGATCGCGGCCGGGCAGAGCAAGCTCGACACGGCGGCGGGCACTCTGGCCTCCGGCCGTCAGACACTGGCGGCGAACCGGCAGCAGCTGGCGCAGGATCTCGCAGAGCTCGCCCCGTATGAGGACGACACCGAGCGGCTGGAGCAGGGCATCGCCGTGCTCATGCAGGACGAGACGCTGCGCGCACGCGCCGGTTCCGCCGCGAGCTATGGCGACATCTGCGCGCTCGCGCAGGACCTCTACACGGCGGACATGGACACCGCGCGCACGGAGGCGGCGGTCTGGACGGGCATCTGCATCGTGCTGTTCGCGGCCGGTGCGCTTGCGCTCACAGGCGTGTGCCTCGGCCACGGGAGAGGAAAGGCCGCGGCGTGGTGCACGGCGCTGGCGGCGATCCTGTCCGTCGGCTGCCTGATCGCCATGCTGGCCGCCGGTCACGGCGCGCTGCGCACGCTGTGCCTGTGCGCAGCGCTGGCGCTGCTCGTGCTGGCATTCGTGGCCGCCGGGCTCACGCTCCGGCAGCGCGCGGCCAAGGCGCAGTAAGGGCGTAAGGGAAAGAAAGGATCGGGGTGCAGGCAACTGCCTGCACCCCGAGTTTGCTTTTGCGCTGCGGTGTGCTATAATGGGCCATCCCGGTCGAAAGGAATTGCGATCCCAATGGTCAAAGTGCTCTTTATCTGCCACGGCAACATCTGCCGCAGCCCCATGGCGGAGTATCTGCTCAAGGAAATGGTGCGTCAGCAGGGGCTTGCGGCGCAGTTTCAGATCGCCTCGGCGGCGACGAGCCGCGAGGAGATCGGCAACGACGTCTACCCGCCCGCGCGCGCCGAGCTGCGCGCCCACGACATCCCGGTCGGTCACCGCGCCGCCGTGCAGGTCACGCCGCGCGACTACGATGCCTATGACTGGCTGCTGACGATGGACGAGAACAACGCGCGCAACCTCCGCCGCATCCTCCCGCACGACCCGGACGGCAAGATCCGCCCGCTGCTGTCGTTCGCGGGGCTGCAGCGCGGCATCGCCGACCCGTGGTATACGGACGATTTCGGCACGACGTATGACGATCTCGTGCTCGGCTGCACGGCGTTTCTGGACGCGCTGCGCCGCCGCGGCGATATTTAAAAGAATGACCGCCCCGGACGGGGTGGTCATTTTCTCATGGGATGCATTCACACCGACCAGCGTCGGCGGTCAAACAGCGCGATCGTCACGGCGACGGCGGCGGCGAAAAACACCAGCGCCGGCCACGGCAGCCCCAGCACCCGCGGCAGCGGGGCAAGGCACGTGATGGCTGCGCAAAACAGCAGCGAGCAGTCCAGCAACGCAAAGATGAGCCGGTTCAGCAGCTTCGACTGCGCGGCGCGCGCCGCGTCCGACCACGACTTTTTCACGTTGACGGTCAGCTGCCCGGCGTTGGCCTTGCTCAGAAATGCCGACAGCTGCGTCGGCAGCACCGTGAGCTTTTCGCCAGAACGGGCGAGCTGCTGCGCAAGCGTTTTGACCTTCTTTTCAATGTGCTCGCGGCTCAGGGCGGTGTTCTTGACGTACTCCGCCACGATCTCGATGACGTTCGCGTCCGGCGACACGCTTGTGAGCATGCCCTGAATGACGAGCAGGCTGCGCCCGAGCATCGTCAGCGAGGCGGGCACGGACACGCCGTATTCGTTCAGGATCTGCACGAACTCGTCCACAAGCACGCCCATGTCCATATCGGCCATCGGCATGGACTCGTACTTGTGCAGGAAGATGCCGATGCGCTCCGTGAGCGCCTGCTGGTCGGGTGCGCGGTCATACCGGCCGAGCGCGAGCAGCGTCTGCGTCAGGGCGGGCACGTCCTGGTCATAGATCGTGCGGATGATGCCCATGTACAGCTCCGCCTCGCGCGGGCTGATGCGGCCCATCATGCCGAGGTCGAGCCAGATGATCTTCCCACCCTGCACGCGGATATTGCCGGGGTGGGGGTCTGCGTGGAAGAAGCGGTAGACCGTGATCTGGCGGATATAGTTGTGCACGAGCTTGACGGCGATCTCGTTGAGATCATAGCCGTCGGCGCGCAGACCGTCGGCATCGTCGATCTGGTGGCCGGCGATGTACTCCATGACGAGCACGTTTTTTGTGCACCACTTCGGGAACGTGGCCGGGCAGTCGGCGTAGGCCACACCGTCGTTGAGGCGCTTGAACTCGGCGATGTTGTTCGCCTCGATCGTAAAGTCGAGCTCCTCCTGCACGGTGTGCCAGATCTCGTCGAGCACGGCGTGAAAATCCAGCGCGCTCGCGAGCGGCGTGTATTTGAGCAGCGCGGCGGCGCGCTTGAGCAGGCGCACGTCACGGCTCATGATGTCGTACAGGTCCGGGCGCTGCACCTTCACGACCACGCGCTGGCCGTCCGTGAGCGTCGCGGCGTGCACCTGCGCGATGGAGGCCGAGCCGAGCGGCCGGATGCCGATGTCCGAAAAGACCTCCTGCCACGGGCGGGCGTAGGCCTGCGTGAGAATGTCCTCCACCTCGGTCAGCGGCATGGGCGTCACGTCCGTGCGCAGCGTCTCGAGCGCGGCACAGTATTCTTTGGGCAGAATGTCCGAACGCATGGACAGAATTTGTCCGAATTTGACAAACGTCGGCCCGAGGTCCACGAAAATATCGCGCACCTTCTCCGGCGTCAGCCCCTGAACGAGGTGATGCTTTTGCAGTATGGCGACGATCTCGGCGAAGCGCTTGGCCTCGTCGAGCTGCGCGGCGGGGCCGGCCATCAGCCCTCTTCCTTCATGGCCAGCAGCTTCTGCAGCAGCGCCTCACGCTCGTCGGCGCTCATGGCGTCCACGTCCACGGCGGGCTTTTCGGCCTCGTCCTTCGCTACGGCCTGCTTGCAGGTGCGCTTGAGCTCCTCGTTGAGCACGCGGCCCTTTTCCACGGTCACTTCGCCGCGGGCGACGCACTCGTCGAGCAGCTTACCGAGCTTTTCGCAGCCGAGGTCGGCCGCGCCCACGGAGGCGACGATCAGCTTGCGCAGATAGCTTTCAATAGAATCCATAATCCATACACTCCTTATCTTATCTTGTGCACTTTGCGGTATCGTATGCCCGGTCTCGGGCGGGGATCACGAGTCGGCGTCGGCCGCGGCGGCCGCGTCGAGCAGCGCCATGACCCGGCGGTAGAACAGGCGCGTGCGCACGACGCCGGTGTTCATCACGCCGCCGATCGCGGCCAGGTGGTCGAGATTCTCGACCGGCAGCACCTGCCACACGCCGCGCGCCGGCGTCTGCCCGGGCACAAAGTCCGCGTGCGGCGCACCGCCGGGGTGCTGGGCGGAGATCGTGTTGACCAGCCCGTCGTTCGGCAGCCAGCCGCGCGGCATGCCCGCGCCATCGCGCCCCATCGCGGTCGAAAACGGCCAGAGCAGCGGCGTTATGGCCGTGTCGGGCTTCTGGTCGTGCGTGAGCAGGCGCGGCAGCGTCCGGCAGCAGGGGATGGAGAAATACCACGTGTCCGGCAGCGTCCGGATGCGCGCATTGAGTGCGCGCGCGCCTGCGGGGCGCAGGTCGTCAAAGGCGTTGTCGCCCGCCGGCAGCGGGTTTTGCGCCAGCATGCGCAGCGCCGCCGTCGTGAGCGGCTCGTCCGGGTCGCGCCGGATGCCGAACTGGTCGAGCCGGAAGTCATATACGCCCTTGAACGCCGAGATGCCGAGTGCGCGCGCCGCACCCAGAAACAGCGTTGAGAGCGCGTTGGCCGCGTCCGGCTGCACGTCGAGAAACGTGGACCCGTCGTGCGGCGCGGCGATGGCCACCAGCGCGTGCACCCAGCCCGCCTTGCCGCCGGTGAACAACGGCGAGGGCGCCTCACCCGCGGCCTCGGCCGCTTGCACCTCCTCCGGGCAGCCGTGCGCGAGCAGCTGTAGGAGCAGCCGCGCCGTCGCGCCGCCGAAGCTGTGGCCCACGAGGTCGATGGGCCTGTCCGCGCCCCAATCGGGCACGAGCGGGGCCGGATACGCCGTGCCGAAGCGCGCGTGGCCGAAGTGCTGCGCGTGCGCGATGCCGTAGTCGGCGGTGCCGCCGGTGAGCTCGGCATAGAGCTCGCACGCGCGGTCCCACGCGCTCGAGATGATGCCCACCGAGGCGGCGCGGCAGTCATACCCGCAGGCGTTGAGATAACCCAGCACGTCGCCCGCTGCGAGCCCCCAGTAGGGCACCGCGCGGTAGAGCGCGTCGCGCGCGCCCCAGCCCAGCAGGCCGTGCACGAACACGGTCGGGTACGGTGTGCGGCCGCCGGACGCTGCGTCCGGCAGCAGGCACGCGCCCACTTCCAGCGTCTGCTGCAGCAGCTGCTGCGGTGTCTTCATGGCGCGTCTCCTCCTGAATGAAAATACTGTTATTAATATAGCACACCCGAACGGGAGCGTCAATGCTGCGGCACGGCGGCGTAAAATGACGGAAATGCACAGGTACGCCCCAAAAGAATTGTGCACAAATGCCAAAAGTAAAAAAATTCTGAAAACGGGGTTGACTTCATCGGCTAAAAGCGCTAAAGTAGGCACATCTTCACTACAGGAGGCCGCAAACATGCGTCTGGTCCGATTTGCAAGCGCATATTCCTACTATTACTTTATCGAGGGTAATAGTCGTTTGTGCTGCGATCATACCAGAACCATCTGAGACTTCCCGATCCGGTTTTGACAAGGCTGCACAGACGACTGTGTGGCTTTTTTCTTTGCCGGAACTTACATTTAGGAGGAGAAAACACATGAACATCAAGAAAATCACTGCTCTGCTCTGCGCCGTGGTCATGGTCCTCTCTCTGGCTGCCTGCGGCGGCAGCGGCGACAAGGCCGAGAATAAGCACTACACCGTCGGCATCTGCCAGCTTGTGCAGCACGACGCGCTCGACGCGGCCACCAAGGGCTTCCGCGACGCCATCACTGACGCCCTCGGCGCCGACAACGTCACCTTCGACGAGCAGAACGCCGCCGGTGACAGCGCCACCTGCGCCACCATCTGCAACGGCTTTGTGTCCAGCGGCGTGGATCTGATCCTTGCCAACGCGACCGGCGCGCTGCAGGCTGCGGCCGCCGCCACGAAGGACATCCCGATCCTCGGCACGGCCGTCACGGAGTACGGCGTTGCGCTCGGCATCGACAACTTCTCCGGCACGGTCGGCGGCAATATCTCCGGCACGTCCGACCTCGCGCCGCTCGATCAGCAGGCGGCCATGATCACGGAGCTGTTCCCGGATGCCAAGAACGTCGGCATCATCTACTGCTCCGGCGAGCCGAACTCCGTCTACCAGGCGGACGTCGTCAAGGCCGCGCTTGAAAAGGCCGGCTGCACCGTCACCATCTACACCTTCGCCGATACGAACGACGTCGTCTCCGTCACCGGCACGGCGAGTGACGCCAACGACGTCCTCTACGTCCCGACCGACAACACCGCCGCCTCCTGCGCCGAGGCCATCAAGGGCGCTGCCACGAAGCCCATCGTCGCCGGCGAGGAGGGCATCTGCAAGGGCTGCGGCGTTGCGACGCTGTCCATCGACTACTACGAGCTCGGCCGCACCACCGGCGAGATGGCCGTGAAGATCCTCAAGGGCGAGGCCGACATCTCCACCATGGCCATCGAGTACTACCCGAACCCGGTCAAGAAGTACAATCCCGAGATGGCCAGCCTCTACAACCTCACCATCCCGAGCGACTACGCGGCCATCGGCTGATCATTCGAACAAATTCCCGGCTCCCTGCCGCAGTTTCTGCGGCAGGGATACTCTACACGATGAGGTAATTTTATGAATTCACTGGTTCTTGCGTCCCTGAGCCTGCCGAATCTGGTTTCGCGTCTGCCCGGCGGCGTCGCCCAGGGCATCATCTGGGGCATCATGGCCCTGGGCGTGTACATCACGTTCCGCCTGCTCGACGTCGCCGATCTGACGGTCGACGGGTCGTTCACCACCGGCGGCGCTGTGACGGTCATGCTCATCATCGCCGGCTGGCCGGCATGGGCGGCGCTGCTCGCGGCCGTGGTCGCGGGTCTGCTCGCGGGTCTCGTGACCGGCCTGCTGCACACGAAGCTCGGCATCCCGGCCATCCTCGCCGGCATCCTGACGCAGTTCGCGCTCTACTCGATCAACTTGCGCATCATGAGCATGAAGGCCAACACCCCGGTCAACCCGGATAAGTACAGCCTGTTTCTGACGCTGCGCAGCGTGCCCGGCGCGATCTGGAAGGGTCTGCTGCTCGCGGCCGTGCTCATCGCGCTCCTCTACTGGTACTTCGGCACCGAGCAGGGCAGCGCCATCCGCGCCACGGGCGCCAACCCGTCGATGAGCCGCGCGCAGGGCATCAACATCAATGCCATGAAGGTGCTCGGCCTGTCGCTCTCAAACGGCATGGTCGCGCTCTCCGGCGGCCTGATGGCGCAGTACCAGGGCTTTGCCGATATCAACATGGGCCGCGGCGCCATCGTCATCGGTCTCGCCGCCGTCATCATCGGCGAGGTGCTGTGCGACGCGTTCTTCCGCAAGGGCTGCAACTTCTCCGTGCGCCTGAGCTTTGTCATCCTCGGCGGCATCGTGTATTACCTCGTCATGGTGCTCATCCTCTGGCTCAAGCTCGACCCGAACGACCTCAAGCTCTTCACCGCCGTGATCGTGGCCGCGTTCCTGGCCGTACCGTATCTCAAGGGGCAGGCCAAGAGCTCGTTCCACCGCCTGAAGAAGGGAGGTAAGTGATATGCTGACATTAGACCATATCTCCAAAACCTTCAACCCCGGCACCATCAATGAAAAGCGGGCGCTCGACGGGCTGTCGCTGCACCTGAATCCGGGCGATTTCGTGACCGTCATCGGCGGCAACGGCGCCGGCAAATCCACCATGCTCAACGCCGTTGCGGGCGTCTGGCCGGTGGACGACGGGCGCATCATCCTCGACGGCGTGGACGTGACCGCCATGCCGGAGTACCGCCGCGCGCAGTACATCGGCCGCGTGTTCCAGGACCCCATGATGGGCACGGCCGCGAACATGCAGATCGAGGAGAACCTCGCCCTCGCCGCGCGCCGCGGCAAGAAGCGCACGCTGCGCTGGGGCGTCACGAAGGCGGAGCGCGAGGAATATCATGAGAAGCTCAAGAGCTTCGGTCTCGGCCTTGAGGACCGCATGACGGCGAAGGTCGGCCTGCTCTCCGGCGGCCAGCGCCAGGCGCTGACGCTGCTCATGGCCTCCCTGCAGAAGCCGAAGCTGCTCCTGCTCGACGAGCACACCGCGGCGCTCGACCCCGCGACGGCGGCCAAGGTGCTCGAGCTCTCGGACCGCATCGTGCGCGAAAACCAGCTCACCGCCATGATGATCACCCACAACATGAAAGACGCCATCGTGCACGGCAACCGTCTGATCATGATGAACGAGGGACACATCATCCTTGACATTTCCGGTGAGGAGAAAAAGAAGCTCACGAAGCAGGACCTGCTCGAAAAGTTCGCCGAGGTGGCGGGCGCGCAGGTCGAGTCCGACGAAGTGCTCCTGAGCTGACACGCAGACATCCCGATCCATCGGAAATTGAGAAAAGAGAAGCATCTCCGGCGCTGAAACGCACAGCGCCGGAGATTTTTCTTTTTCTGCCGCGCGTTTCCGCCCGTGCAGCAGTACCCACGAAAACCACCAAATAACGGGCGGAAAGTTTGTGCAGTTTTTTTGTCGGAAAATGCACACAAATGCCGAAATTTATGCTACCCTTTTCATGCGAAATTTTTTGTTTTTGCGGGTTTGTCGAGGGTTCAGGAGGATAGGGTCCGTGGTTTTCAGCAGCCTGTCGTTTTTGTTTTGCTTCTTTCCGGCTTTTCTGCTGGTGTATTATCTGACACCGTCGCGCCCGGCCGGCGCGCGCAATGCCGTGCTGCTGGTGGGGAGCTGTGTGTTTTATATCATCGGGCTGGACGGTCAGTGGGCGTACTTTGCGCTGCTGGCCGCATCTGTGCTGGTCAACTACGGGCTGGGTTTTGCCATCACGCGCGACAAGCCGCGCGCAAAGCTGTGGCTCATCGTGGGCCTGTGCTACAATTTCCTGTGGCTGTTCCTATTTAAATATCTCAACTTCCTGCTCACCGGCGTCAACGGCGTGCTCGGCTGGGTGTCCGGCGGCAAGGCGGCCGTGCCGCTGCTGGGCTGGGCGCTGCCGGTCGGCATCAGCTTTTATACGTTTTCCGCCGGCGGCTATCTCATCGACGTTTACCGCGGCACCGTCGCGCCGGAGCGCTCACTGCTTACGTTCGGCACATACCTGACCATGTTCCCGAAGCTCGTCTCCGGCCCGATCGCGAGCTATGCGCAGCTGCAGCCGGAGTTCGGCGCGCGCGATGTATCGCTGCGGCAGGCGGTGGACGGGCTGAAGCTGTTCGTGTTCGGCATGGCGCTCAAGATCCTGCTCGCCAACCAGCTCGGCGGCCTCTGGAGCGATGTGACCACGATCGGTTTTGAGAGCCTCTCGACGCCGCTGGCGTGGATGGCCGCGTTCGCGTACTCGTTCCAACTCTATTTTGACTTCTGGGGCTATTCGCTCATGGCCATCGGCATCGGCCGGATGCTTGGCTTCCACCTGCCGGAGAACTTCCGCTGTCCGTACCTCGCGCTGAGCATGACGGAGTTCTGGCGCCGGTGGCACATCACACTGGGCACGTGGTTCCGCGAGTATCTGTATTTCCCGCTCGGTGGCAGCCGCTGCAGCCGCAGGCGCATGATTTTTAACCTGCTGGTCGTCTGGGTCGCGACCGGGCTCTGGCACGGCGCGCACCTGAACTTCCTGCTCTGGGGCCTCGGCCTGTTTGGAATCCTCACGGTCGAAAAGCTCTGGCTCAAGAAATATCTCGACCGCTGGCCGGTGCTCGGGCACCTGTACATGCTCGTGCTCATTCCGCTGTCGTGGGCGGTGTTCTCCGTGTCGAACCTCGGGCAGCTCGGCGCGTATTTCGGCCGGCTGCTGCCGCTGTTTTCGCACGCGGCGGCCTACCCGCTCGATTTTCTCAAGTATGGTAAGACCTACGGGGTGTTCCTCGTGCTCGGCCTCGTGTGCTCGACGTCGCTGCCGGCGTATGTGTACCGCCGGCTCAAGGGCACGTGGGCAGGGGCGGTCATTCTGGCCGTGCTGTTCTGGCTGTGCCTGTTCTGCCTGAGCAAGGGCATGAACGACCCCTTTATGTACTTCCGATTCTAAGGAGCGCTGACGTATGAAACGCATCAAACCGCAACATTTCCTCATCCTGCTGCTGGTGGCCGCCATCGCGGCGGCGCCGTTTCTCATCCGCGGCCTGATCGACCGCAGCAGTGTCGGCAAGCAGCCGGCCGCGGCCGTCACGGCGGCGCCGGAGGAGACCGCCGAGCCGACGCCCACGCCGGAGCCGACGCCGCTTCAGTTCACGACCGTGGATGCCTCGTATTTTGACGACGCGCTTTTCATCGGCGACTCGCGCACCGTCGGCATCGCCGAATACGGCAGCCTGAAAAACGCGACGTATTTTGCCGACGTCGGCCTGAATGTCTACGTCGCACAGACGAAGGCCATCGCCGTGAAAAATGTCGGCACCGTCACGCTGCCGCAGCTGCTGAGTCAGAAGACGTTCGGCAAGGTCTACATTATGCTCGGCATCAACGAGCTCGGCAACGACCTCGACGACATCACGGCCAAGTTCTCCTCGCTCATCGACACCGTGCGCGCCGCGCAGCCGGACGCCATCATCTTCGTCGAGGCGAACCTGCACGTCGGCCCCTCGCGCTCGAGCACGGACGCAACGTTCAATAACCCCCGCATTGACAAGCTCAATGAAAAGCTCGCCGCCCTCGCCGACGGTAAGACGATCTTCTACATCGACATCAACGAGCTCTTCGACGACGAAAACGGCAATCTGCGTGCCGATGCCAGCGGCGACAGCACCCATGTCTACGCCAAGTATGACCTTGACTGGTGCGACTGGCTGTGCACGAAGGCGATCGTTCGCTGAAAAAATAGGACAAAGGCCAGCCGGAAACCGCTTCCGGCTGGCCTTTGTCGTGATAGATCTGGATATATCACTTATGTTTTCCGTTTTTCTCCCTCGACGCGGTAGCGCGCATCAGCGCTTGAGGATGTACCACACAAACGCGCCGCAGGTAATGATCATACCGCCACCAACTGCTGCAAAGATCATGTGACTGCCTCCTTTCCCCCGATGTCCCGGCCGGGGTCCGGACGGGATCTGTGAAGATACTTTATTATAAGGAATCTATGCGCTAAGTTTCCGGAAAACAGCGGCCCAAACGCTGCGCAGCCGTTAAGAAGGCGGAAAAGAATGCGCCTGAGGCTGCAAAGACCGTCGCGTTTGGACAGACAATGTGCTATGCTGACAGTGGAGCCGAGACGGCTGTTCGGAAAGAAGGGTGCTTATGCAGAAAGCATGGAAGCGCATGCCGCAGTGGTTGCGCGATACGATCATGTTCATTTTCATCATGGGCTGCGCCGTCGGCGTGTGCGAGCTGCTGTCTGCCTGCTATGACGACAACAACCCGTTTGCCACCTCCGTGTTCATTCTGGCGGTGGTGCTCGTCTCGCGCTTTACAACCGGGTACTGGCCCGGTATTCTGGCGTCGGCCGTCGGTGTGGTGAGCGTGAACTATCTGTTTACTTACCCGTTTCACGAATTCAACATGTCGATCGACGGCTACCCGCTGACATTTGCGGTCATGCTGGTCGTGAGCATTCTCGTGAGCACGCTCACGACGCAGATCAAGCGGCAGGAGCAGCTGCGCTACGAGGCGGAACGGGACCGCATGCGCGCCAATCTCCTGCGCAGCGTGTCGCACGATATCCGCACGCCGCTGACGGCCATCATGGGCCTGAGCGCGACCGTGGAGGAAAACGAGGCGCTCACGGACGAGGGGCACGGCATGGTCGAGGAGATCCACCAGAACGCGCAGTGGCTGCTGCACCTGTCGGAGAACATCCTGTCCGTTACGCGCTTTTGCGATGAAGGCGTCGTGATTGAGAAATCGGACGAGGTCGTCGAGGAGATCGTCGGTAGTGCGATCCGGCGCTTTCGCAAAAATTGCAAGACCGATATCCCCATCACGGTCTCGAAGCCGGAGGAGATCCTGCTCGTGCCGATGGACGCCACGCTCATCGAGCAGGTGCTGCTCAACCTGCTGGAGAACGTCGCCAAGCACAGCCCGTCGGCGACGGAGATCTTCATTGAGATCCGCAAAGATGCCCGCCGCATCTGGCTGACCGTGGCCGATAACGGCGACGGCATCCCGCCGCAGCTGCTCGGTGTGCTCTTTGACGGCTATCTGCCGCTCGGCGCGGTGGAGGCGTCCGACCGCAGCCGCCATATGGGCATCGGACTGAGCGTCTGCCGCGCGATCGTGCGCGCGCACGGCGGCGAGATTTATGCAAGAAACAAGATCGACGGCGGTGCGGAGTTCCGCTTCTGGCTGCCGGCGGAGGAGGAATCGAACACATGATCCGTGATAAAATCATCATCGTCGAGGACGATCCCGGCATCAGCAAGTACCTGCAGGCGGCGCTGCGCTCGCACGGGTATGATATCCTGCTGGCGCCTGACGGTAAGACCGCGCTGGAGATGATCGCCTCGCACTGCCCGGATGTGCTGCTGCTGGATCTCGGCCTGCCGGATATGGACGGCAGCGAGATCATCCGCTCCGTGCGCACCTGGAGCCGGATGCCGATCATCATCATCTCGGCCCGCAGCGCGGAGATCGACAAGGCGGCCGCGCTCGATATGGGCGCAGACGATTACCTGACCAAGCCTTTCGGCACGGTGGAGCTGCTCGCGCGCATCCGCACGGCGCTGCGCCACACGCGCACCGACGGCACGAGTGACGGCCTGGCCATGACGGGCGAGTACCGTGTCGGCGACTTGTGCATCGACTACAACAAGCACCGCGTCTTTCTCGCCGGCGAGGACACGCACCTGACGCCGAACGAGTACAAGATCGTGGCGCTGCTCGGCCGGCACGCCGGGCAGGTGCTCACCTACAAGTCCATGATGAAGGAGCTCTGGGGCCCCGGCGTCGGCGGGGACAACAAGCTCCTGCGTGTGCACATGGCGAACATCCGCCGCAAGATCGAGCCGAACCCGGTCGAGCCGCAGTATATCTTCACGGAGGTCGGCGTCGGCTACCGCATGGCCGACAGCCATTAAGTCCATAATAAAAAGCTCCCGGAGCAGTGCTCCGGGAGCTTTTTTGCAGTTTGCTGCGGCTTAGTCCGCCGTGATCGTCACGGTGCGGGAGATGGACTTTGCCATGTCGTTGCCGCCGAAGATATAGGCGGTCTGGCGGTAGGTGCCGGCCTCGGTGGGCGCCTTGCTGCTGACATACAGCTTGTGCGCGGCCGTGAAGCCGATGTAGCGGTAGTGCACGCCGTCCTGATTGTCGGCGGCGCTGTCACCGCGCATGAGCGTGGCATTGAGGGTATCGGCCTTGAGCGCGCTGGCGGCATAGGTCGTCTCGCTGTTGTTCCAGCTCAGGCTCGCGCCGGAGGTGTGCATTTTCACGACGAGCACGCCGGTGCCGACGCCGGGGTTGTAATTCGGGTTCGAGGCGATGGCCGTCACGAGGTACATGCCCGCGCGGTTCGGCGAACCGAAGGCCACGCGCGTGCTGTCAAACACGCTGGGCAGGCTGTTGAGCGTGTCGACCAGCTTCGTGAACGCAGTGATATCCACGCCGATGAGCTTCAGAAAATCGGCCGCGCCATCCAGCAGTTTTTGATTGTCCTTCAGGAATGCACGCAGTTCGCCGACGGTCGTGCCGTCCTGCAGCGCTTCGGCGAGCGTTTTGCCGAGAATGGGCTTGACGATCGGGTCGAGCATTTTCAGCGCGGTCTCGGATACCATACTCTCCGGGAGCTGCACGTAGACGATGCCGGACAGGCCGCTCGTCACGCCGCTGTAGACCTTGAAGATGCTGAAGGTGTCCTCCGGGTTCGTGGTCACATACTGCTGCGTGGTCAGGGTCTCACCGGCGGAGATGGCGGCCGCCTGCACCTTGACGCGCACATTGGCCTTGTCGACCGTGAGCGTGCCCTCGGCTGCGTCACAGCCGTGGTAGTCCGCCGTGGTCGGGAAGCTCGCGCGCACCTGCTGGTTTTCACCGGCGCCGATGCTCGACGCGGTGTAGGTGAGGGCCCCGAAGCGCGCACTGCCGCCCTCGATCGGGAACCAGAGTTCCGGGGAGAGTTTGTTCGTGCTTGTGTTCGGCAGGTAGCCTTTGGTCTTATATTCGATGACCATGCTCTTGGCTGCGGCTTCCTTGCTCACGGTGGTCTGCGACCAGTCGACGAGCTTGTCGAGAATCTGCGTGCGCATGGCGGCGGCGTCCTTTGTGTAGGTGACGGACACGCCCTCCTTGAGCACGATCTTCGCCTGCGTGCGCGCGTCGGTCAGCGTCATGGTGACGATGGTGTCCACGCCGTTTGCGGTGAGCTTCACCTGATAGGTGCCTACGCCGATGGCCGGGAATTCATACGGAAGAATTTTGACCTTTTCCCAGCCGCCCTCGAGCGGTACATAGGCGCTGATTTTCGATGAAATCTTCGCCTTGGCCTCATAGGTCACGGTCACGGACGCGGCGTCCGCATCGGGCAGCACAACGGCGGCGATGGCGGCGCGCAGCGCATCGAAGTCGATGCTGCTGTCAGTCTTGTAGGGGATATTGACCTGATAGGTCTCGCCAGAAGTCTCCGGTGTGTTGGCCGGTTCCTCCGGTGTGTCAGCCGGGGTGGTGTCCGGGGTCTGCGCCGGCGTATCGGCCGGGGTATCCGTGTCCGCATCCGCGGGCTGCGCCAGCTTCGTGAACGTGTAGACCTCCGTCGTGCCCTTCAGGCGCACGGCGTAGTCCTGCGCGGGAGACTGGCTGTCCAGCGCGGGATAGCTCACGCCGAGCACATCCAGCGCGGGGAAGCCCGCCTTTCCCGCCGTGAGCGCGGGGATGATGCCGGCGGTGGTGCCGGTCACGGACACCCATTTGGTCGCGCCGCCGGACAGCGTGCTGGTCGCTTTGTACTCCCATTCCTGCGTACCGACATCGCTGTAGTTGCTCAGCAGCGTCTGGCTGAGCAGGTCATTGACGTCCGCGTCGTCGGGGATGTAGGCCGCGCCGTCGTGCACGTCCGGCACGACGTCCGCGGCAAAGGCCGGGATCTGGAACGCGGCGAGCTGGCCGAATAGCAGTACGGCCAACAGGACCGCAAGGATCCGTGTTATGTTTTTGTGGGTTGTCATTGCAAAAAACCTCCTGTCTGTGGTCTTTGAGGACAGCCTGTATTATAGGACGTATTTCGACAAATTTCAACATTTCTGATAAAAATGTGACACATTATCTCACCTGTATAAAAAATCCTCGCCCGCAAGTGCGCGGACGAGGAAAATGCTTGGTATTTCAGGATTATTTGCCCAGTTCGGCGAGCATTTTGCTGCGGATGCCTTCGGTGAGGTCGGTCGTTTTCGTGGCCTTGACGGTCTCGGCCGGGATGATCTCGCGGATGCGCACATACACGTGCGAGCGCCGCCAGGGGACGTTGTGCGCGATGCGCTCCGTGCCCTCGATCGTTGCGACGACGATGGGGACATTGGCCTTCTGCGCGATCTTGAGTGAGCCGGCGTGCCAGGGCAGCAGCTCGCCGCTTTTGCTGCGCGTGCCCTCGGGATAGATGGCAAACGAGCACTCATGCGCGCGGATGAGGTCAGCCGCGGCATTGATCGTGGTCAGGGCGTTGCGCGCGTTCTCGCGGTCGATCGGCAGGAAGCAGCACCGGCGTACGAACGGGCCGATGACGAACTTGCGCATGTTCGACGGCTTGGACACGAACGCCAGCCGCCAGCGCCGCAGCACCCACCACTGCACCATGGGGTCAAAGTTCGAGCGGTGGTTGCTCACAAACAGATATTCCGTGTCCGTCGGCACCTTTTCGAGGCCCTCCACGTGGATCTTCACGCGGCAGAGCGCGAGGATCCAGCCGTCGAGCGCCATGGTCAGCGCGTGATAAAACGGGCTGATGTGCGTATACATTTTGTTCGGCCCCGCAAACCACGTGCAGATAAACATCAGCAGCACGTACACGAGGTTCGCTGCCGCAAAGCAGCCGATCAGGATCGGCAGCAGCCACCAGTAGCTCAGCGCGGGGGATAAAAAATAAATCCACGCTGTGCTGAGCACGGCGGGAATGAGCAGCAGATAATAAAGCACGAACGGACACCTTCAAGCATATTAAATATTAAAATATTGCCAATAGTCATTGACGATAAACTTCCAAATACATTATAATTGCATCGGAATACCGTGTCAATGAACGAGATGTAAACTTGCACGGATTCCGAAAACATTCCGATTGGAGATAGGATGGGATAAGATGATCGTATTAAAATGGGTGTTCCCGGTGTTCCTGGCGGTGCTCGCCATCGTGCACCTCATCAGCTGCTGGCGCGGCGATGACGACCTGCGCAAGCCGACCAAGGTCGCGCTGATGCCGGTCGTCGCGCTGACCTACCTCGCCTTTTCCTGCACGCCGTCGCTTTGGGTGGTCGCCGGCCTGCTGTTTGGCTGCCTGGGCGATCTGTTTCTGCTCTGGCCGCTCAAGAAAAAGTTCTTTGTCCTCGGCACGTCCTCGTTCTTCCTGGGTCACGTGTGCTACCTGATTTTTATCTACACGCACTATGTCATTCGCGTCGGCTGGGTCTGGATCGTCGTGATCAGCGCGGTCTACGCCGCCGGTGCCGCGTTTGTGTACGCCAACAGCTGCAGAAACATTCCGCGCGCGCTGCGTCCGCTGTCGCTGGCATATATGCTCATGCTCTGCGTGCTGAGCGTGAGCCTCATCCTGCCGCTGCTGACGGCGTTCTGGTGGGGAAAGCTCGTGGCGTTTTTCGGCGCGACGTTCTTCCTCGCGTCCGACGGCGCGCTGTGCGACATGCTCTTTGTCAAGAAGGCCGAGCCCACGAAGCAGAACTTCGTCATCATGCTCACGTACATCCTCGCGCAGACGCTGCTGGCCGTCGGTTTCGCAGCCTGCCCATAATCACCTGAAAAGCTAGATACTTCAAGGGTAACGGGGCACTCCGATACGGAGTGTCCCGTTTTTTGTACAGTGATGGGAAAATCTTAAAAATTTTGTTATTTTCTCTTTACACCGGGCGAAAAATGCAATACAATGCGTGCATCTACAGGAGGTCTCGGGGGGAAAAAGAGAACATGACGAAAGAGAAGGAAACGGAAAACAGATCGGAACGCGAGCGGTTTCTTGACCGGATGCTCAAGGAAATCCTCAGCGGGCAGCGCAAACCGGGCGACCGGCTGCCGACGGAGAGTGAACTGGCCGAGCAGTACGGTCTGCGCAAGACGAACGTGCACCTCGGTCTGCAGGAGCTGGAGCGGCTGGGTTTTTTGCGGGTCGTGCCCCGGCACGCGACCTATGTCGCGCCCTACTGGGAGCAGGCGAATCTGGAGACGCTGGCCGCCATCATGACGCACGGCGGCAAGCCGCAGCCGGAACTGGTGGATGCGTTTCTGGAGCTGCGCGAAATGGTCGCGCTCGGCTGGTTCCGCTGGATGGGCCGCAACCCCAAAACGGAGCAGATGCGGCACCTGTACGGGCTGCTCGAGCGGATGGAGGCCATCGCCTACGCACCGGACGGCGAGAAGGACAAGCCGGAATTTCTGGACCTGGTCAATCACTTTCTGGTGTGCATGTTTGCCGAGTCGGACAACATGATCTTCCGCGTCCTGCTGCGCTCGTCGCGCGAGCTTGCGCACGTGACGTATTACATCGTGGCGTACACGCTGGACATGCGCGAGCTGTGCAGGACGTACCGCACGGTGCTCGACGGGCTGACAAGTGGGCACGCATCGGAGGCGATCGACTACTGGTGCGGCTGGAGCGACAAGGTCACGGTGCAGTACCGCGAGGCCCTGCTGCGGCTCGAAAGTGAATAAGCAATGCCATACCCCGGCGGGACGAAGAACCCCGCCGGGGTATGGCGCTATTTGTGAACTTTTCGCGCCGCGGTTGCGCTCGGCACGCGCTTGTGTTAAAATCAGGGAAAGAAAACTGGAAGGGAGCGAGCCCATGAAGCTGACATTTATCCGCGCCGACCACGAGGTGACCGGCAGCTGCACTTTGCTTGAGATCGGCGGGCACTATGGCCTGATCGACTGCGGCATGGAGCAGGGGCGGGACCTGTTTGAGAACATCGCCATCCCCGTCCCGGCGGCGCAGATCGAGTTTGTGCTCGTCACGCACGCGCACATGGACCACACCGGCCACCTGCCGCTGCTGTATAAGCAGGGCTTCCGCGGCACGGTCTACGCCACGGAGGCGACGTGCGACCTGTGCGGCATCATGCTGCGCGACGCGGCGCACATCCAGATGTCCGAGGCCGAGTGGAAGGGGCGCAAGGCCGCCCGCGCCGGCCAGCCGGCACCCGAGCCGTTGTATACGCTCGAGGACGTGGAGGGCGTGCTGCGCCTGCTGCGCCCGTGCGGCTACGGCAAGCGCATCCAGGTCGGCGAGAACATCATCATCCGCTTCACGGATGTCGGCCACCTGCTCGGCAGCGCGTGCATCGAGACGTGGCTCACCGAGGGCGGCGCGGAAAAGAAGATCGTCTTTTCCGGCGACATCGGCAACACCGATCAGCCCATCATCCGCGACCCGCAGACCGTCTCGGGCGCGGACTACGTGCTCATCGAGTCGACCTACGGCGACCGCAGTCACGGCCCGCGCGTGGATTATCTGGCCGCGCTCGCGGACTGCATCCAGCGCACGCTCGACCGCGGCGGCAACGTCGTCATCCCGTCGTTCGCCGTCGGTCGCACGCAGGAGCTGCTGTATTTCATCCGCCAGATCAAGGACGCCGGCATGGTGCACGGGCACCCGCACTTCCCCGTGTATGTGGACAGCCCGCTCGCCAACGAGGCCACGCGCGTTTTCCTGCAGACGGACACGAGCTTTCTCGACGACGAGGCCTGCGCACTCATCCGCAGCGGCGTCAATCCGCTGTATTTTGACGACCTGCGCACCGCCGTCACGAAAGAGGACTCCATGGCGCTCAACACCGACAAGACGCCCAAGGTCATCCTCTCCTCGAGCGGCATGTGTGACGCCGGCCGCATCCGTCACCATCTGAAGTATAACCTCTGGCGGCCGGAGTGCACGGTGCTGTTTGTGGGTTATCAGGCGGTCGGCACGCTCGGCCGCAAGCTGCACGACGGCGCCGAGAGCGTGAAGATCTTCGGCGACGAGATCGCCGTGCACGCGGAGATCACCGTTCTGCCAGGCGTGAGCGGCCATGCGGATAAGCAGGGGCTGCTGGACTGGATCAACGCCATGGAGCAAAAGCCTGCGCACGTGTTCGTCAACCACGGTGACGACGATGCCTGCACGGCGTTCGCCGCCTGCCTGCGCAGCGAGTATGGTTATGACGCGGACGCGCCCTACAGCGGCAGCGAGTTTGACCTCACCGCGGGGGCCTATACGTATGTAGCCCCGCCGCGGCCCATCCATCATGACGAGGCGCGGCAGGCGGCCGCTGCCGGCAAGCGCCGCGAGAGCCCGGCCTACGCGCGGCTGCAGCGCGCGCTCGGTGAGCTCACGGCCCTTGTGCGCCGCTGCGCCGGCTGCCCGAACAAGGGGCTGAACGCTTTCGCCGAGGAGCTCGAGCGGCTCACCGCCCGCTGGCGCGACCGCCTCGCCCCGTGAGCATGCAATCCATATAGACCAGACATGTAGCGACCGCCCTGCCGGACACCTGGCAGGGCGGTTTTGCACTTAAATTTTCCCGCGCGCCCGGCCGACCAGATACATCCCGACCGTGCCGATGCCCAGCAGGACGATGTTCACGATCGGCACGATGTTTGTCTGCAGCGCGTCGGTCTCAAACGCGTTCTGCGCCAGAAACAGCGCGCCCGCCCCGGCTGCCGCTGCGCACAGGAGCACGAGCGCGGGCGGGTTCTTCTGCGCGAACAGCCGCCCGTCGTGCGTTCCCGCCGCGCGCAGACAGTTGACCGCCAGCGTCAGCAGCATCGACACGAGCACAAAGTCCGGCAGCACCCACAGCCCGATCACGAGCGCGCCGAAGCGCTCGACCGCGTGAAACAGGCTCACGTTGCGCAGCATGGTGAAAAACGGGTGGTTGAGCTTGGCCGTCAGCTCCGCGCCGAGAATGTCGATCGTGAACGCGCTCAGCAGCGTCACGAGCACGCAGATGCGCACGCACCACCACGCGGCTGCGCGTCCCAATATCCGGCGCAGATGTACACCTGCCCCGTCAACAGTCTTTCTT
>ERZ827522.1172-NODE-1172-length-25166-cov-15.097328_pt1 | contig 25166 bp, 25 predicted proteins | sample MGYA00519580_ERZ827522 | MGnify/ENA primary metagenome ERZ827522 (study PRJEB31778, sample SAMEA3449340) | human gut metagenome | biome: human gut; feature: human-associated habitat; material: faeces | place: United Kingdom | collected 2010/2012 ... | reverse complement strand
CGGTAGGTTTTAAGTGGTACGCAAAAGAAATTGCAACCGATGAGCACTATATCTTATCCGATACAAAATATGAGTTCGATACCGAATATCAAGGACAAGATGTAAAGGTTATTGATATTAAAGTCAATAATGGTGAGGTTATTAAAAACAATCTCATTTATGGTTCTGTTAAGGGCTTAAAGATTGACCGAGAAACACAGGAAGTAATCAAGGGTGCAACCTTTGGTTTGTTTAAATCAGACACTACCGAATTTGCAAAAGACAACGCAATCTTAACTGCTGTTACCGATGAAAACGGCATCTTCAACTTTAGCAACATTCCTTACGGTGAATACCTTATCAAAGAAATCAAACCTGCCGACGGCTATCTTGATAATGAAGATGTATTTACTGTAACAATCAAAGATAACGAGGAAGTGGTTGAACTTACTGCAATCAATGATAAAGTACCCAAACTAAAGACAACAGCAACCGTCAATGGTAAAAAGGAAGCAGTTGCAAAAGGCGAAATATCCATAAAAGATACTGTTGAGTACAAGCATTTAGTACCTAATACCGAATATGTTATCAAAGGCACATTGATGGATAAAGCCACAGGCAAGCCGTTTATGGTGAAAGGTAAAGAGGTTACTTCAACTGTGAAATTCACGCCGGACAAAGCAAACGGAACTGTTGAAGTAGAATTCACTTTTGATGCATCTAATATTAAAAAGTCTACTGACCTTGTAGTTTTCGAATCCTTGTATCGTGATAATGTTGAGATTGCTGTTCACGCTGATTTAAAGGATAAAGGACAAACTGTGACTATAGTCCCTCCTGCCCCTAAAACTCCTAAAACAAGTGACAATAGAAATCTTGGCACTTGGATTGGTCTTGGCGGTGTTGGATTGGGTGCCGGCATTGCAGCACTCCTGCTTAAACTAAAAATGAAAAAAGATGAGGACGAATAATGAAACGAGTATATATTTGTGCTCCACTTTCAGATAATCCAAATCAAGATGTGATTGAAGCTGTTCGTTTCGGCGAATATGCAATGAAGGAATGCGGTTCGGCTCCGGTCGTTCCGCATTTTTACATCTTAATGGTTAATCCAAAAAATGATAAAGAAACCGAGCAAAGAAAATTGGCTAATTTTAGTTTTTTATGGATGGTCGATGAACTTTGGGTATTCGGTGATTCTTGGACAGATGAAATGATGGAGGAAATATCAAGAGCTGAAATGCTCAAAATCCCGATCAGATATCATTCTGACAATAAAGTAAAATCAATTCTAAAGAAATATGGAGGTATATCAAATGAATAAACTTGTAAGTAAATTCAATAAAAAGCAGTTTGCTGTATTTGTAGTTACCCTTATATGTGTTTGCTTATTTACAGCTACGACTGTTTATGCAGCAGGCGATGTTTCAACAGCGATTACAAGTACATGGAACGCTGCTAAAGCACAAATCAAAACTGTTGTAAACAATGTTGTGTTTCCTGTGGTAGATACAGTCCTTGCGATTCTTTTCTTTGTGAAAATCGGCACGGCGTATTTCGATTACAGAAAACATGGTCAATTCGAGTTTACAGCACCGGCTATTCTTTTCGCTTGTCTAATCTTTACACTCACAGCTCCACTTTATATTTGGGGCATCGTTGGCATGTAAATGAAATGAGAAGTAGACAGGAGGTGGACTTATGTTTGACTGGCTCGGAGATATAATCTCCGGTATGGGTGATGCGATAGGAAATGCCTTTACGGGCATTTCCGATTCAATCATTGATGCCATTCTAAACAGATTTATTCAATGGCTTTTCAAGTCAATATATGATGGGATCGCTAATTTCTTTACGCAAATTTCAAATATGGGTACAGAAATTTTTGATTTGTCATGGGTACAAGCTGTTGTTAAATTGTTCTCTTTATTCGGTTGGAGCCTATTTGTAGTAGGCGTTGTTGTATCTGCATTTGATCTTGCAATCGAATATCAAACCGGCAGAGCAAATATTAAAACAACAGCGCTTAATTGGATTAAAGGTTTTATGGCAGTTTCTTTATTTACGATTACGCCAATTGAGTTATACAAATTTTGTGTTTCTCTGCAAAATACATTTGCTAAAGACTTGGTAACGATAGCTGCAGGAGAGCAATATGTTTCTCTCGGCAGCCTTGCCACTAAAGTTCTTGTATCCTCATTTAATCCTGGCGGAGCTATGATCACAGCAGGACTTTTTGAACTTGTTACGCTGATTGCATTAGGATTCTGTGTATTTAAGATTTTCTTTGATAATATCAAGCGTGGCGGAATACTTCTTATACAGCTTGCAGTCGGCAGTTTGTATATGTTTTCTATTCCGAGAGGTTATGGTGACGGATTTAATAATTGGGTGAAACAAGTATTTGCATTGTGCTTAACCGCCTTTTTACAAACTACACTTCTGTTCCTCGGTTTGCTTTCATGGAGTACAAATATGCTACTTGCTATTGGTATTATGATGAGTGCTGCTGAAGTACCGAGAATAGCACAGCAATTTGGCTTGGATACAAGTGTTAAGGTCAATGTTATGAGTGCGGTTCATATGGGAACATCTGCTGTTAATCTTGTAAAGGCTGTTGGAAAATAAGGAGGTAAAAATGAATTTTACAGGAATGATAAGTAAAATCAATCATATTATCGTTTCAGATCCAAGCTATGATAAAAATGTTTGGTGCAGATATGAAAACGATCATTTCAATGCAAATAACTGGACTGCTGATATTCAACTTCAAGATGTGGATGAGACAATTGAGGGTTACTATATCACAGGAACGGATATAGGCATTATGTTACACCATCCAAGTGTAAATGCAAGGATGGAGCAAGATAGAATCCGGTTTCCGTCAATTTACAAGTTAAATAAATACACTATTGGCATGGACAGAGCTTGCGTATCTATTGGAGTTAATGAAAAAGCAAGTGAAATTGCAAATGAAAAAAATTCATCTGAATATGGAACAGCTCTTCATACTTTGACAGATGGACAATTCGGCATGGTATATGAAGGGGTAGATAAAGATGGAAACATTGGCTTTATCCATATATCAGGCTACATCGACAATGATGCCGGATATACGAATTCTGATATCGTTAATTATATTACCAACAATCTTCAAATTACGGGTTTGACTCTTGTTGGCACTGAAGAAGATGAGTGTATTCACGATGAACAAGGCATGGGAGGAATTTGATTGAAAAAACAGTATATCTATCCCCAAAACATGAGGGCATCTGCAACTTTGTGGCTGTGGTCATTAAAGGATTTTGTTGTAGTTATAATCGGTGCTTTATTTTCAGCTATTGTATTGGCAACAACAAAACTGATGATTCCGGCTGTACTTGTCGGAACTTATGCTCTTTTATCAATTCGTGCGGACGGAACAACAATGCTTGATTTCATTAAATATGGAATCAAGTTTTTTATTTCAACACAACAATATTACGAATGGGGTTTGAAAGACGAAACATTCTCCAAACAGAATAAAACAAAAGTAGGTGATGAAAATGGCAAAAAAGAAAAGTAAAAATACGGTTCAAGACCTTATTGGTATTGAAACATTTACAAAAAGAGGTATAAAAACAGCTCACGGTGAGCTTGTTTATTACCTTATCAGTCCAACGAATATTTCTGTTCTTTCAAAAGAAAATATCGAAATCAAAATATGGCATTTAATGCAAGTGCTATCGGCTCAGCCTAATATTGAAATCTCCTGCATTGATTCATGCGAAAGGTTTGATGATAATAAAAACTTTATGCTTGATCGACTGGCTAATGAGCAGAATTCAAGTGTTAGGAAATGTCTTGAAAAAGATATTGATTATCTTGATAACATTCAAATTGAAATGTCAACAGCTCGACAATTCATGATGGCTGTTCGTTTTAGAAAAGAAAAAGAAGAACAGAAATTCAATCAGATTAACCGAGTGGAAAAAGCAATTGCCGAACAAGGCTTTGAAGTTAAACGAATGAATAAAGATGATATTAAGCGCTTTCTTGCTATTTACTTCGGAGCTTCAATGCAAGGCGAATTGATTCCCGATGTTGACGGAGAGGATGGATTTGATGAAGAAAAACTCAAAAAGGCGGTGCTATAAAATGGTTCAATTGTTTTTAACTATATTTATGATTGTTACATATGCATTAGCGGCTGCGATACTTACTTATGTGAGCATTTGCAGTATTGAAGATTCAAAGGATCAACAGCAATTTGAAACAATTGCTAAATCCATTGAGGAGCAAAACGAAGATGGAGATACAGACACTACAAATAAGCTTTATGATTTGATGCTTAGAAATAAGGATTGTGTCGGTTGGTTAAAGGTTGCGAATACGGATATTGATTATCCTGTTATGCTTACCAAAGATGAACCGGAATACTATTTACGCCGTAATTTCAATAAGTCATATTCATATATGGGAACGCCTTTTATGGATGCCAACTGTAATATCGGTATTTCAAAAAATCTTATTATTTACGGTCATAATATGAAGAACGGCAAAATGTTTGCATCTCTTATGAAATTTAAGAACAAAGAATATTTTGACAAACACCAAAGTGTCGAATTCATCACACCTAATGAAAAGGCAATTTATCATATTGTATGTGTTGCTAAAGTTAAGGCTGATGATTCATGGTATTCGTTTATTGAAGATTCGGGTGAATCCCATTACAACGAAAGAATTAAGGAGTTGTATTCAAAATCGTTGTATCACTCAGATTATGAATTTGGTTACGATGATGAGTTCTTGACATTGTCCACTTGTGAGTATTCTCAAAATGACGGAAGGCTTATCGTTGTAGCTGTTAAGGAAGGAGCGAACAGTAATGTTTAAGAAAAAGAATAAAGAATTAACCGAAGAAGAAAAGGAAGTAATTCGTACAAAATCATTTTTTGATATGATTCTGCCAGCTACAATAAAATTCTCAACAGACCATTATGTATGCGGTGACAGTTACAGATGCGTATGGGCAATCAAGGAATATCCGCCTACTACGGAAGAACTTGCTTTGTTTTCTACTCTTGCGGACAGAAACAATTTAACTATTCATCTGTACTCTCGCATGGTTGATGCTATTGAGCAAAGGAAAATCATACAAAATGCTACAAGAAAAAACAAACTTTCAACCGGTTCAAACGATGTTCAAGAAAATATTACAGCCGAGGGCAATCTTGAAGATGTTGTTAATTTGATTGCAGAGCTTAGAAAAAATAAAGAGCCGTTGCTACATTGTGCTGTATTTCTTGAATTAAAGGCTGACAGTATGCAAAAACTTCGTGAGTTGCAATCCGAAATTCAAATGGAACTTACAAGGTCAAAGATGTCTGTTGATAGGCTTACACTAAGACAAAAGGAAGGTTTTTTAACTGTATTGCCTGTCGGATACAATATCTTTAGAGAACAGTTTGAGCGTGTACTCCCTGCAAGTTCGGTTGCGAATTTGTATCCATTTAACTATTCGGGCAAAACGGATCCTAAAGGCTTGTTTATCGGCAGAGATAAATACGGCACAAATATTCTTGTTGATTTTGATAGGCGTGCCGAAGATAAAACCAACTCAAATTGTTTGATCCTCGGTAACTCCGGTCAAGGCAAGTCATTCCTTTTGAAACTCATTCTTACAAATTTCAGAGAATCGGGCAAAAGAGTTATTTCACTTGATCCCGAAGCGGAATACGAAGAATTGACGAAGGCTCTCGGCGGTTGCTATATCGACTTCATGAGTGGCGAATATATTATCAACCCTCTTGAGCCCAAGTCCTTTGGTGATGCCGATAAGGAATACGATCAATTTACACCCGAAGCGTTCCGAAGAGTAACAAGATTAAGTCAACATATTGCCTACTTGAAAGACTTCTTCAGAGCATATAAAGACTTCTCGGATGAACAACTTGATACATTGGAGATTATACTTTCTAAATTGTATCAAAACTTCGGTATAACCAACTATACCGATTACGACAAGTTAAAGCCTACAGATTATCCGATTATGGAAGATTTATATGCTCTGCTTGAAAAGGAATACAAGGGTTATCAACATAATCAAAAGAATATTTATCGTGAAGAAACATTACAAGAACTTTGTCTTGGACTTCATTCTATGTGTGTAGGTACGGAATCAAAGTATTTTAACGGTCACACAAATATTATTGATGATACTTTCCTTTGCTTTGGTGTTAAAGGTTTGATGGATACTAACCGCAGACTTAAGGATGCAATGCTTTTTAATGTTCTTTCATATATGACAAATGAATTGCTCGGCAAAGGCAATACCGTAGCTGCTATTGATGAACTATATCTATTCCTTACTAATATGACGGCTATTGAATACATACGAAATGCATCAAAGCGTGTTCGTAAAAAGGAAAGCTCGGTTATTCTTGCAAGTCAGAATATCGACGACTTTTTAATTGAGGGCGTTAAGGAATATACAAAACCGCTTTTCTCGATTCCGACACATCAATTTTTGTTTAATGCAGGAAGTGTTGAGCCTAAGGTTTATATGGATGTACTGCAAATTGAAGAGTCTGAATTTGAGAGGATTCGTTATCCCGAACGAGGTACTTGTTTATTCCGTTGCGGTAATGAGCGATACTTACTTCAAGTTATCGCACCTGAGTTCAAGCAAATTATGTTTGGCAAAGCCGGAGGAAGATAATATTTATTATACAATTAAATATTTTTATGATATAATAAAAAAGATGAATCAAATTTGAATGGAGGTATGGTATCTCAATGGAAACAAAAAATTTTTTATATACTGTGGTTCTAACAACAACAGTATTTGCAGCACTTATTACAGCAATAACGAATATAATAATTTCTTTAATGAATAGTTATAGATTAAAGCACATTGAAATACAAAAAAAGATAAATGAAATTGACAAATATCGATATTGTAGATTGTATGAATTAGTAGCAAATTGGCATAAATATGATTCTGAAATCAAAGAAAAATCAGTCGACAAAATTGCATTTTATAAATTGTTTAATCTGTTTATGGACGATTTGGGGCGTTATGAAATTGCAAAACCGTTACTTGATAAGTGTTATATTGATAAATTGGAAAAGCAAAAAATTGAATGTCAATATTTACTAAATGATTTAATTGAAGCTGAAACACCAGATGGTACACATTCAAAGGATTTTCCAATTATAAAAGAAAAGTATTTTGCAAGCGGAATGGAGTTTTCGGAATTGCTTAAAAACGCTATTAACAACCAGCTTGAATCATTATTAATAAAAAGCAATAGTATATGATGATTTTCAAGCTTAATGAAGTGAATTAAAATTTAAAAATATGATTATTCTTCAAAGTGAAGATTGATTGAATTTTTCATTTTATAAGGGAGGTGTTTATGTGGCAGTAAGTGCCGCAACAGTTGCTAAAATCACATCAGCAGTAGCAAGTGATAAAAATGCAAGGAAAGTTATAGAAGTTATTATCGGTTCAATTATTGGACTTTTGCTTATTCCTTTGATTGTATATATGGGTATTATTGGCAATATGGATTCTATCGAAATAGACACTAACCAAGTACAGCAATCAATAGTTCAAAATATGTCAGCAGAAGAAAAAGCCAAGCTACAGCACATTGAGGATGTAATGACCGGCATATCAAAAGAATGCTCAAAGCGAAAACTAAAAAGCATTGTAGGTAAAAAGGCACAGGCGGTTTACGCTTGTGCCTTTTATGATATCGAGAAGTATGATAATAATTTCATTTCAAAACTTGTAGATTGTTTTGAACAGGCAAAGGACGACAACGAACTACTTAATATGTTGAATTCCGCTTTCGGTACGAATATATCAGCCGAGGATTTCAGTCACTTAATGTCTGTAATTTCAAATACTGTTATCGATATTGATTTGAGTAACACAGATAAGAATAATCTTAATTTAGTTAAATGGGCACAAATGGCTTATGACAATAAATGGGGTTATGTTTGGGGTTCACACGGAGATGTTTTAACTTCAAGTGAACTTAAAAGGCTTAAAAAGGTTTTCGGTGCTAATGTTACTGATAAGGAGGATTATATCAAGTCACATTGGCTCGGAAGACGAACTTCTGACTGCGTTGGATTAATTAAAGGCTATGGTTGGTATGATGAGACAAGCGGAATTATTAAATACGGAACAAATGAGATGAAAGATGTAACTGCTGATGGTATGTTTAATGCTGCTGTTGAGAAAGGACCTATAAGCACCATGCCTGATATACCCGGTATAGCGGTATGGCATCAAGGACATATAGGTGTGTATATCGGAAACGGTTATGTGATTCACGCAGCAAATACATACGATGGTGTAATCAAAACTCCGATTACTTCAAGCGGCTGGACTCATTGGCTCAAAGTTCCGTATATTAACTATATTGAAGAAACGGAGGCAAATTCAAATTGAATATTTCAAACGAAAGGCAAAATGAAATTCTTGGCAATGTTCTTGATTGGTTTTCAGAACATTATGAGCAAGAAGAATTGCTCAACATATTACACGAAAAACTTGGAATGACTGATAGTGAGATCGATTTCTTTGGGTTTGATTTTGATACCGATATTGAAAATGAAAAAGATCTCTCAATCGTCCATTTCCATAATGATGATGAAGATTATTGTTTGACAACTGATGCACCATTTTATCTTTGGGAAGCTGCTAATGCATATGTTAATACAATTAAGGATGTTAAAGACCGATGGAGTCTTGACAGTATTACCGAAAACATTGCTGATGGCACAATGACAGACGAACGCATTTATCCGATACTTTGCAAGTCAATGGCACCGGATGGAAATATTGTATCTGTGGTTGACTTTAATCTTTCAGACAATGAATTATTTATCAAGTACAACAGAGATGATTTTTGGTATAAGTTTCATCTAGACGATATTTGTGATGCATATAATCAAGCAACATCAACGCCGGGATTAAGTCAAGTAATGCAAAAGCGAATGTTTCTTGAAAGCATTGCTGAAAAGGATTTACAAATAAATCCGGATGAGACGAATGCTTTAGGCATTCCAAATATGTAAACGAAAAGCGGTATCAATCACGATACCGCTGATTTTTTATTAAGGAGGTATTATTTTGGTTATAAATACAGTTATGAGAAGAAAAGATTCGCAAGTCGATTTACAAAAATGTATGGTCGAAAAAGTAATTGAAATATCACAGGCGGAATTTTCAGCTTTGTGTAATGGCTTGCTTGAAGATAAGGATTACATATCAAAATATAAAGATCTTATGAGAGTTGACAATAACGGTATAACACATTGTCTGCTTGTTTTAGGCTCTGATACCGAAGATGGAATTCTCATAAACAGCGAAGGCTATAATTATGCTCGTTATTCAGCATATATTCCTAATATTAGGCAGAGCGTAACACTTGAACAATTCCCGGCTCTTGAATCATTCAATAAGCGAATGGTTGAAGTAACCAACAGCATAATGAACCAAGCAATCGCAAGCTGTGAAGAATTGGGAAATCCCGAATACAGAGTTAATATTAACAAATACAACCGAGTCGGAGAACCTGCCGTGTATCCTGCATTGATTGATGATATGCTTCGGGATTTAGGTAATGTCGATGAAACAATTCTATACTCCGATAGTATTGACTTAATGCTTAACAGTAAAGCAATTGACATCCCTTTTGATTATTCCGATGAGGATTTTACAGACATTGAAATTTTATGTGCAAGACATGTGCTTTGGCTTTATGGCGGTGAAGGTGAAAAAATGAATTTAAGTGGCAAGGCATTCTTGAATGTTGATTTTTCGGGCAAGGATTTGAATGGTGCTGATTTTGAGAATTGCAAGTTTTATCACTGTACTTTTGATAATGCGTCGCTTGTTAACTGTAATCTGCAAAATGCGTTGTTCAGTAACTGTTCTCTGTATAATGTAACAGCTGAAGAAGCAGAATTGCAAAATGCACGATTCTTTTCTTGTAACCTTGCCAAGGCATTTTTCACACATAGTAATTTCAATGAAGCTGTACTTAAAAGCTGTCAAACAACTAATTCAAGTTTTATGAACTGTTGTATAGAAAATATTGCATTAGAGGAAACGGACTTAGCTAATGATGAAATGTTTGACAGCGAATTAGATTGGATTAAAAATGACATTCCGGATTTTGAGCCGAATATGTGAGGTGGCAGTAATGGATAACTTGAATAAAAAGGCAAGGCTTATTGATGATTGGTCTTGGATTCTATATGAAGATGGTTCGGGACACATTGAGAACTCAGAAGGTAAGCAATTTTGCAGTTTCGATTATACAACACAAGAGGTTAAGGACTTAAATAACCGATGGCAGTTTATGAATGAATATCCATACAGGACTCCGTGGGAAATGTTTAAGACCGATGTTGAAAACACGCTTGTTTCAAATGGTCTTGCTTCATATAACGATACTGTAAAATCAATTGCCAAACTGGAAGAAAAGTTGAATATCAATAAGGATTTTCGATTATTCAATGATAACCAATTTGTAGATTGGAAATCATATTATGATTTATCCAAAGTAGAAAAAGCATTATCGGATATGGAGGCTGCAATGAAAACTACAAACAGTTTTGATCTTTCAATTGCAGACAGATTATGCGATTCGTATCCTGTAGAGGCGGTTTGCACAATGCTTACAGACAGCCAAAAAGAAATATTGATTTTGGGCGTAGAGTTTGAGCGTGATTTCGGTAATGATGTATCAGAAAACATATATGGGATATATAAGGCAATAACTGATGAAAATACAATGTTAAATGATACTCAACCTGAAATGACTATGTGAGGTGATGTTATGAAAAGGAATATATCCATTCCAATTGATGAAGAACGACTGACTACATTACGGATATATATGGAACAGAAAAATGTAGATCTTGAAGAGGAATTAACCAAGGCTATTGACTCTCTGTACCTAAAATATGTTCCGATAGCAGTTCGTGATTTTTTTGCTATGCGTGATGAAACTATACAAGCGACTAAGAAAAAGAAATCAACGAAATCGGCAATCAAAAATGAGGAGGTATGAACATGAGTGATAACGAACAAAAAGAAAGAATTGGCATCAGCATAGATAGTGTCACTCTCACAAAGGTGGACGCACAATTAAAAAAGTCCGGTGTAAAAAGCAGAAGTGAATACATTAATATTGCAGTTGATGCTTATCTTGATTTTCTAAATAATGAAACCATTCGCAATGTGGTTGCACCCATGTTTGAAACCGTTGTTAGTGCAAAAATCGAAGATTCTGAAAATCGAATTGCACGAATCATTTTCAAATTGGCTGTGGAGCTTTCAATGCTAATGCATATCACGGCAGTAAACGGAAATATAAGTGAGGCAAAAATGAAAGAACTTCGCCGACTTTGTACGGAAGAAGTAAGCAGACTCGGAGGGCAGATTTCCTTTGAGAATGCCTATCGTTTTCAGAATGAATAATGGCTCAGCTTATTGTTAAAAGTCCATATTTGCCACCGAATTCGACCGGTAAAATAGAGGGTTATTTACGATATATTTCAACTCGTGAAGGTGTTGAAAAAATCAAACAAAAAGACTCAATGGCTTATTCGGATGAAGATAGAAAAGATATAATCAATGAACTGTTGAAGCGATATCCGGATTCGGTTGATTTTCTTGAATATAAAGATTTTGAGAAAAATCCAAGCAGAGAAAATGCTGATGAGTTAATAACTCAAATCACGGAATCTCACGCTGATTTTTTTAGCGACAGAGGTACATATTTGAAATATATATCGGAGCGACCAAGAGTTCAAATTGTTTCTAAAACAGGCTTGTTTTCTGATGCTGAAATGGATTTGAATATTTCTCGTATATCAAGAGAAATATCAGAAAGCCAAAGCAATGTATGGACTCATATTATATCCTTAAAAAGAGAGGATGCTCAGCGACTTGGATATGACAGCGTTGAAAATTGGATACCGCTATTAAGAAGCGAACGAAATTTCATAGCACAGCAAATGAACATTAAGCCTGATAACTTTAGATGGTATGCTGCTTTTCATAACGAATCCCATCATCCCCATGTTCATATGGTTGCTTATTCGGTTGAACCTAATGAGGCATTCTTAAACGCTGACGGAATATCTAACATTAAAGGTGAATTAACCAAGCATATTTTCCGTCAGGATTTGATGTGTCTTTATGATAAACAAAACGAAAGCAGAGATAATTTACGACAAGTCGGAGAACAACAGATTTATGATATTATCAAGCAAGTGAATTCACGATTGTATGATAATCCAAAGATAGAAGCTTTGTTGGTTTCTTTATCGGAGTACCTTTCTGATTATGAAGGTAAAAAGGTCTATGGCTATTTCAGCACAAAGGGTAAACGCATAGTAAATTCCATCATAGATGAAATGGAAAAAGATCCAATAATTTCTGATTTGTATGAGACATGGTATTCATATAAAGAACAGATAATTGATATTTACAGCAATCAAAAGCTGGTTCGTTTTCCCCTATCGCAGAATAAGGATTTCAAGACGATAAAGAATGCTATTATAAAAGCTGCTGCCAATTTATCCATTGAACCGATTGATGAAAAAGAATATGAAAAAGATTCCATATTTCAGCCTGATATACCAAACGACTGCTATGTGGAAAAAAGGGAAGCAGTTGAGGAAACGGCAATCAATAATATTGTCACAGATAATGAAATCAAGCATAGCGAAGACTATCTTAGTTTAAAGGCAAGTGCTGAGCGTGGCAATGTATGGGGACAATATAAAATGGCAAAGTATCTGCTTGATGATTCAAACTTGGAATATAATCCAACTTTGGCACTATCATACATGTACAAATCTGCTTCCCAAGGATTATCAATAGCCGAATATATGCTTGGCAAATTACTTATTGTCGGAGCGGATGTTGAGCAGGATGTTTTGACTGGAATTGCATGGTTAGAAAAAGCGGCAAGCGAAAGGAACTCATTTGCACTATACTTCTTAGGCAAAACATATTTACAGGGCATATATGTTGAACAGGATATAGATAAAGCAATAACCTATCTATATCTTGCATCTGAGGAAAGCAACCATTTTGCCGAATACACTCTTGGTAAGTTACTTGTAAATGGAAAAGTAGTTCAACAGGATGTTTCTGCCGGTTTGGACTTTATAAAGGATTCCGCAGATGGCAATTTCAAGCCTGCACAATACTACTATGGAAAGTTATTGTTTATGGGCGAGTTCATAGATAAAAACATTCCTTTAGCTATAGAGTATTTGACTGCTTGTGTTGATGACGATGACAAATATGCATCATATCTTCTTGGTCGAATATATCAAACCGAGCAAGGATATGTCGATTATAAAAAAGCTATTGAATACTTTGTTCATTCAGCCGATAACGGCAATGATTTCGCCTATTACCAGCTTGGCAAAATGTATTTATATGGTTTAGGTGTCGATTCAAATCTGTCGCAAGCGGTTTCTTTATTGCAGATTTCCGCTGATATGAACAATCAATATGCTCAACTTTTATTAAAACGCATATCTGAAGGCAAGATCCATTCTTGCAGTTCTGCTTGCTTAAGTCTTTTTTATCAACTTGGTAGGTTATTCAAAAACAATGTAGATAATCGCCGTAAGGCAGACAGTATTAAAAATGACAAGAAGTTAATGAGTAAAATTCAAGAAAAGAAAATTGCTCACGGCTTGAAAATGTAGAAAAGTACATTTAATTGGACTGTAATCGGCATGATTATTGCAGAGATTATTTGTTTGTGCTATTATTCAATCGTAGGGAGCTTCCGCCCTACATAAATGCTTAAATCCCTTATTTAAGCATAACAATAAGAAGTCATCATTCAATTGGTGACTTCTTTCTTTTTTTAAGGAGGTAAAATGAACGATATAAATATAATGCCACTTATCATGGCATTCGTTATTATGGCAGTTATTCTTGGCGGTATTACTATAGTCAGTCACATATACTCTCTTAACAGAATTAAAAGTAAGACAGTTGGAGATGGTCAACACGGAACGGCACGGTGGGCCACAAAGGCTGAAATAAGGCGTGCTTATGAGCACATCGTTTATACACCTGAGAAATGGAGAAAAGAGGCAAAAAGGGGCGTACAACCGTCAACAAGCGATGGAAAGGCTTTGCCACAAGGATTACTTGTAGGGAGAGATAAAACAGGAGCTTTAATTGATACAGGAGATGTTCATGCACTTATGATTGGCGCTGCCGGTGTAGGTAAAACGGCGTTTTGGTTATATCCCGAAATCGAATATTGTTGTGCTTGCGGAATGTCATTTCTTTCTACTGATACAAAAGGTGATGTTATGCGTAACTATGCAACAATAGCAGAGAAGTATTATGGATATAAAATAAGTGTAATAGACTTGCGTAACCCTACAAGGAGTAACGGCAACAATCTATTACACTTGGTTAATAAGTACTATGACCTTTATCGTGAGAATCCAGACTCGTTGATGTATAAAGCCAAAGCTGAAAAGTACGCAAAGATTATCGCTAAGACAATCATAATGTCCGGTATGGATGGGGCCTCATTCGGACAAAACGCATATTTCTATGATGCTGCAGAAGGATTGCTTACAGCGACAATTCTTTTAGTCGCTGAATTCTGCCAAGCCGATGAGCGTCATATTGTATCTGTATTTAAGATTATACAGGAACTGCTTGCCCCTTCTAATATGAAAGGTAAAAACAAATTTCAAGCGCTCGTTGAGCTTTTACCGGATGAGCATAAAGCGAAATGGTTTGCAGGAGCAGCGCTTAATACTTCAGAGCAGAGCATGTCCTCAGTAATGTCTACTGCTCTTTCTCGTCTTAATTCATTTCTTGACTCGGAACTCGAACAGATTCTTTGTTTTGACACCGAAATTGATGCAGAGGAATTTTGCAATCAAAAAAGTGCAATATTTCTTATTATGCCAGAGGAAGATCCAAACAAATTTTTTATGATATCACTTATCATTCAGCAACTATACAGAGAAATTCTTTCGGTTGCTGATGAGCAAGGTGGCAAATTAAAGAATCGCTGTGTATTCTTGTGCGATGAGTACGGAACATTACCAAAGATTGAATCAGCTGAGATGATGTTCTCTGCATCTCGTTCTCGAAGACTTCAAATCGTTGCGATTATCCAATCATTGCAACAGCTTGAAAAGAACTACGGCAAGGAAGGTGCTGCAATTATAGTTGATAATACTCAGCTCACTATATTTGGTGGCTTTGCTCCAAATTCTGTTACTGCCGAGTCAATGTCAAAGGCTCTTGGCAGCAGGACTGTTATGAGCGGCTCAGTCAGTCGAAGTGTTAATGATCCTTCACAGTCACTTCAAATGATTGAACGACCTTTAATGACTGCCGATGAGCTTAAATCAATGCCCAAAGGACAATTTATTGTTATGAAAACAGGCGTTTATCCTATGAAGGTGAAATTGCAATTATTCTTCAAGTGGGGTATTAAATTTGAAGAAGCATACGCTGTTAATGAACGAGGCAATCGTATGGTTAAGTATGCATCGTCAAAAAAACTAATAAGCAGTATACTCGAAAAATATCCACATACTTCAAACAAAGAAAATCGACCATATGCACCTCCGGGTGAATACAGTGAAAGTTCTGCACCGCCTGTTAGCGTTGCTATTTTGAACGCTGTTAAGCAAGAACTTGATAAACATGATACTGAATTAAGAACACAGAGTACATTTGAACAAATTAGAAATACAATAAAAGCTAACTAATATTTGCTTTTTCCTGTCTAAAGTGCTATACTCGGTATATATTGGAAACAGAAGGAGGAAAGCGTCCATGCCAAGATCGCAGCGTGTCTTGTCCACGGAAAACCGCTGCACATCACCGGGGAAAACTACCGTATCTGCGGTGACCACGGCTGCGACAATCATAGCTACCATTGATATGGAACACACACTGACACAACTTCCATTCTGGTCATCCTTGACCGAACAGGAGCAAGAAACGCTACGCCGAAGTGCCTTTGTCCGTCATTATGAAAAGGGCGCGTTTATACACAGCAGCGACACCGAATGTCTCGGAATGCTGTTTGTTCTTTCCGGCGAAATTCGCGCCTATCTTCTTTCCGAGGAAGGGCGAGAAGTCACATTGTTCCGGCTGTATCCAGGTGAATTATGCGTGCTTTCTGCCTCCTGTGTGATCAGTCAAATCACCTTTGATACGCAAATGACCGCAGGAATGGATACAGAGGTTCTGATTATCCCTGCAAATATCATTGCTGCGATCAAGGAGAAAAATCTATATGTCCGCTGCTTCCTCTATGAGTTGGCAACGAAACGGTTTTCTGATGTGATGTGGGCGATGCAGCAGATCATGTTCAAGGGGCTGGATCAGCGGCTGGCAGAATTTCTCTTTGCCGAAGCGGAACGTACCGGCTCCGACACGATACGTATGACCCATGAGCAGATCGCCCAGCACATCAGCTCGGCACGGGAGGCAGTGGCACGGATGCTCAAAAGCTTCTCGGAGGACGGACTGGTGGAGCTGAAGCGTGGTGCAATCACGCTGCGGGATAAGAACAGACTAAATCGTCTAAAATAAAAAGGAATGTGACTTCGTCACAGAAGAAAATCATAGATTTGCTACAATAAAAGAAGAAAAACAGGAAGGAGTATCCACCATGAAAGAAACGAAATACGCAGGTACACAAACCGAAAAAAATCTTCGCTCCGCCTTTTCGGGCGAATCCGAAGCAAGAAACAAATACACCTATTTCGCATCGGTTGCGAAGAAAGAGGGTTATGAACAGATGTCCGCTCTCTTCCTCAAAACAGCCGAAAATGAAAAAGAGCACGCAAAAATGTGGTTCAAGGAACTTTCGGGTCTCGGCGATACAAGCGAAAATCTCGCCAATGCCGCCGCAGGCGAAAATTACGAATGGACTGATATGTACGCAGGCTTTGCAAAAACTGCCGAAGAGGAGGGCTTTACGGAACTCGCCGCAAAATTCAGAGCTGTGGCAGAGATAGAAAAGCACCACGAGGAAAGATACCGTGCACTGCTTAAAAATATCGAAACCGCACAGGTATTTGAAAAGAGCGAAGTAAAGGTTTGGGAATGCCGCAACTGCGGTCATATCGTAGTAGGAACAAAGGCTCCCGAGGTTTGCCCGGTATGTGCTCATCCGCAGAGTTTCTTTGAAATTCACGCAGAAAATTATTAATAAAATTCATTTATCGGTATCGGAATAAAAATATCCGATACCGATTTTTATTTTGCCTATTGATATTTTTTTCACAATGTGATATACTATAAATGAACGAACGGTCATTCACTTACAAATTATTTGTTTATCTATGGAACCGATTTTATAACACAAGGGAAATATATTAAATGCAAACGGAAGAACAGCACAACAAAAGAAAAATCGAGATTATGGAAAAATGCTACGAGTGCTACGCAGAGCACGGCTTAACCGGTACGGGAATACAAATGCTCGCCGACGCTTGCGGCTGTACCAAAGGCAATCTATATTCATATTTTAAGAATTTAGACGAACTGATTATAGAGTCCACAGACTACTGTATGACAAAGGTCGAGGACGATTTTATGGCGAAAGCCCCCACCGACCCGCAGGATGTAATGAGATTTATAAACGAAATCCCATATTGGACAGCCGAAAAACACGGAAAAAAGTACCGCCTTATGTACCAGGTTTACACCCATCCCAAATATATAGAATACGGAAAGAAATTTTTTCAGGGAGTAAACGAGCGATACACGGCATATGCTAAATTGTTGGAGCCGAAAATCGGAATTCCGTACGATATAATAACTCCCCTTATTTTTATACTTGTTCGTGCCTGCGTACACTACGCTATGTTTGAGGACGAATACTACCTAAAAAGCCAACTTGAGGTATTAAGGCAGAGCGTTATGCTCTTTATCGAAAAATATAAGACAAACAACAAACCCGAATGATTACAAGGAGAAAAATCATGGCTAAAAAACTATTCAGCGTAAAATCAAAAATTACGGCACTCGCTCTGTCCGTACTGCTTCTTATCGGCACGGTGCCGATTCAGGTATCGGCGGCGCAAACATCTTCAGATGTTACTTTACTCAACGGTATGAACAAGGATGCGGATATAAAATTCGTCGAGTTCGGCAATAGCGATAAACAGCTGGCGGTAATGCTTGTGGATGATAAAGGAGAGGAAGCATACTTCAGACAGCTTTGCCAAAGCATTATTACGGATGAAACAAGCGTTTCAATTCCCCGCAGCATTAAAGATGACAATACAACGGACTTACAGCCGTTCGTTTATTCTCAAAGCGAATCTCCGTCAAAAAATGACATAATCATCACTTGGACAGATGCCGATAAAAAATTCGATTCAAATATAACGGCAGAAGAAATCGCAGGTTCTATGAGAATAAGTATTGCCGTTATGAACAGTGAAAGCCACGATTTTCCTTTCGGTGCATACAACATAAGTGTGGGCAAAAATGCGAATGAGGGCAATAATGTCTGTTACTATAAATCACGTGTGACAAAGCTCGGCGATAAAATACTCATCACCTGGGCAGTGTGCAAGAATGTTGAAAATAACAACGGATGTTTCTCAATAGAGGGAATGTACTACAATCCGACCGATAATACATTTTCCACCGACACAAACGAAAAGGACAATAACGGCAAGCTTTTACCAATGTCCTTTGTCAAAAATCGAAACTACATTTCGGATTATTCGGTAGCCGACATTAACGGCAAAACCGCCGTGCTTTTCCAAGAGGCGACCGAAGGCACACCACGCATGGCCGTCGAAATGTATACCTCCGTTATAAACCCGGAGGGCACTTTCCCCTTTACCGTTAAGGAGTCGGATAAAAACAGAGATTTGAATTTAGCCGTGTCGAACACTGTCACCAATCTTGTTCCGTCAGGCAAGTACACCTCTTTGGTAGAATCGAGTATGCCGTGTCTTACTTACTACTGTAACGGCAATCTCTATACAGTTTCACCCGCAAACGGCACGCCCGAAGGCTGGAGAACCGCTCCGTTTCTCGATGTGTCCGAAACGGGCGATACAAAATATTCGTTCATTATAAAGAACAATGTTGTGCAATATATATCAGCATTGCAACTCACTCCGCTTAAAACAAACCTTAAAGAAGTGACCTACGGCGGAAAAACTTACACAAAAACCGAGGACGAAAAATGGATTGACAAGGACGGCAAAACCGCCGAACTTTATCAGCACGATATTCGTCTTTACTACAAAGGAGCAGACGATAATCAAATGAGCCTTCTTCCGCTCCCCCTCCTTGATACAGACGAAAACTTTATCACCTGTATGCCGTCGTTCGTTATCGACAGCAAAAACAGACTCGCTACCATATGGGCATACGGTAAGCCAAGCGAAAGTTATATCAATCTGTACCATACAATATACTCTCAAGAGAATTTGCTAAAGGCAAATTACAGGGCAGTAAACGAAGCGACAGCGAGAGCCAATGCTTTGAACAAGGGCGATTACTCTGACTTTTCGGCAGTAGAAAACGCAATCAACTCCGTGGTTTACGATAAAACATACAAGGAACAGACAACAGTAAACGCCTATGCCGATGCAATCGAAAACGCAATTAACTCTTTGACACTGCGAAGTGCCGATTATACCGAAGTAAACGCCGCAATTTCGAGAGCGAACGAACTGGATGAAAACTTATACAAAGATTTTACCGCCGTTGAAAATGCTATAAATGCCGTTGACCGAACAAAGAACTTTAAGGAGCAGACTGAGGTTGACGATATGGCAAGAGCGATTAACGATGCAATCGCCGCACTCGAATATAAGGATGCAGATTACTCCGAGACAGACAAGGCGATTGCCAAAGCAAACGCTCTGAATCCCGACGATTACAAGGATTTCTCCGCTGTAGACTCCGCTGTCAACGCTGTTGTCCGTGGTAAGAACATTACCGAGCAGAGCGAAGTAGATGCAATGGCGAAAGCAATCGAAGATGCGATTGCAGCTTTACAATATAAGGATGCGGACTATACAAAGGTTGATGTAGCCATTGCCAAGGCAAATGCCCTGAAGAAGGATGAGTATAAGGACTTCTCTGGTGTGGAAGCCGCTGTCAACGCTGTTGTGCGTGGCAAGAACATTACCGAGCAGAGCGAAGTAGATGCAATGGCACAGGCTATTGAAGATGCGATTGCAGCCCTGCAATACAAAGACGCTGACTACACTAAGGTTGATGCAGCCATTACCAAGGCAAATGCCCTGAAGAAGGACGAGTATAAGGACTTCTCCGCTGTAGAAGCCGCTGTCAACGCTGTTGTCCGTGGCAAGAAAATTACTGAGCAGAGCGAAGTGGATAAGATGGCGAAGGCTATCGAAGATGCGATTGCTGCCCTGCAGTACAAGGATGCTGACTACACCAAGGTTGATGCAGCCATTGCCAAGGCAAATGCTTTGAAGAAGGATGACTACAAGGACTTCTCTGGTGTGGACACCGCTGTCAAGGCTGTTATCCGTGGCAAGAACATTACGGAGCAATCCGAAGTGGATAAGATGGCGAAGGCTATCGAAGATGCGATTGCTGCCCTGAAATACAAGGATGCTGATTACACAAAGGTTGATGCAGCCATTGCCAAAGCAGATGCTTTGAATAAGAATGACTACAAGGATTTCTCCGGTGTGGAAGCTGCTGTCAAAGCTGTTGTCCGTGGTAAAAATATTACGGAGCAATCCGAAGTAGACAAGATGGCAAAGACTATCGAAGATGCGATTGCTGCTCTTGAGAAAAAACCTGCCAGTACCAAACCGGGAACATCCGATAAGAGTCCGCTGACTGGCAATACAAGCAACCTTGCACTGTGGATTTCCCTACTGTTAGCCAGCGGCGGCGCAACCCTTGCTACAACGGTTGCCAGCAGAAAGAAAAAGTACAACAGATAATTGAATAGCATTCCCTTGCTCAATCTTTTAAGCAAGACAAAAGCGTCGTAGAAATACGGCGCTTTTTTGTTACCTAATTATTGAATAGAATATACGAGACTTGAGTTTGGATTAAATCTGATTGAATAATTAGCTTTTATATTCTTCGTCATTAAATTGCACAGTACCCTGCTGTAAAAGTTGATGCGGATTTAGAGTTTCTTTCGACACCTCATTGTAAGGTTCACAATTCCTCATACGAATTTGCGGTTCTAAGCAAAAATAAAATTCTGAGAGATTTTTGAGAGACGCAAAGTCTGAAAAACGGCTTAAATAGGCGGTTTTGAAAAAAGATTGCGAGCCTCTGACTCCGTCATTTAAGGTTCGAATCCTTATACCTCTGCCATCACCTCGGAACATTCGTGTTCCGAGGCTTTTTTATGCCCGAATACTGATTTTTACGGCGGTATTCGGGCATTTTTTCTTTGCCTTAAAATATTGTGAGAGCTTTTGAGAGATTCTAAGAGACAGCAAATTTCAAAATTCCAAATCCGTTTTGGTGCGATTTAGAGCATTTATGACTGAGACTTTTGAGAGACATCGCTCAAATCAAAATCGTAACACGAATTGAAATTAGCAAAAAATTTGAGAGACATTTCAAAAAATAAAGAGGGCTTAAAGTAATAAAACTTTAAACCCTCTTTTTTAAGTTTGCCCTTTTATATTGTTTATCCATCAAAAATGCAAAGGTAGCTATCAAAAGGATTACTTATCTGACAAGTTTATATGGTGGAAAGTACGCTCCCTACTGATAACAGGAACTTCAGAGGGTAGACAAACAGATTGACTTTCTGTCCGCTTTTTGATATAATTAGTTAGTCATTGCTAACTGATTGTATCATACTTATAAACGGACTTTTATTCAACATTTATCAAGATTCACGATTCACGGCTGCTGTTTTAAATAGAAAACTACCGGGGTGGGCAAAGCGGTATGCTGAAAGCCTCGTTCCCGCTGGCCTATATCGAGTGTGTAAAATTGGAGGTGTAATATGTCATTCTTTGAAAACACCCGCAAGCCTGTGGGCTTTGGCGGGAAAATCATGGTCGCCATGATGAACATGGGACACAGTCCTGTGGCACGGTGGGGACTTCGCTTTTTAGAGCTTACTCCGGACGCTAAGGTGCTGGATTGCGGCTGCGGTGGAGGGGCGAACATCAAGAGACTTCTGAAAAAATGTCCGCAGGGCATCGTGAAAGGCATCGACTATTCACCTGTCAGCGTGGAGAAATCCAAAAAGGTCAACGAAGCCGCCATCGCGGAGGATCGCTGCGCCGTTCTGCATGGCAGTGTGGCGGATATGGAGTTTGCGGACGAACGCTTCGACGCTGTAACGGCCTTTGAAACCGTCTATTTCTGGCCTGATCTGCCGCAATGCTTCCGGGAGATTTATCGAGTGCTGAAGCCCGGTGGGACATTTCTCATCTGCAACGAAAGCAACGGCGATACGGACAAGGATGAGAAGTGGACGGAGATCATCGGCGGCATGATCATCTACAAAGACATTGAATTAAAGGCATATCTGGAGCAGGCGGGGTTTCACGATGTGCAGATACACAAAAAGAAAAGCTGGCTCTGTATCACAGCGCGGAAGTGAGGGAGAAGCAGACAGATGAAGGACAACGAGCTTCTATTCGACCGCAAAAGCCATGTGCTGTATTCAAAGCCTTGCAAGAAAGAGATACAGGCGAAAATCGCCATGCACTATCCAAAAGCAGAACGGGAAACAGTATGGGAACAGGTACAACGGCAGTATGTGGACTTCCTCTCCGACTGGCGCACGGATCTCGGCGGTAAGAAGAATTTTCACAACGGCGTAGGCGGCACCTACGACTGCATCGCCATCATGAGCTATTATGTGGTCTGCAAAGCAGTTACCTCGTTCCGTGAAATCGAAGAGGTGGAGGAAAATCTGATTCTTCCGACTTTCCGCAAACTGAAATTTGTGGACTGCAACAAGCCGTTCTGGAGGAGGCTGATGTATAAGGCGTTTGTTCGTGCGAAAAGCGGCTGCGACAAATGGCACGATTACGAGATGTCAGTTGCGCCTTATGAAACCGACAAGCCTATTTATTATGAATTTACGGCGTGCCCGGCAGCGGAGTTTGCTATCCGGCACGGTCTTACGGATATTATGCCCGCCCTGTGTAATGTGGACTTTGCGTCTATGGAGCTGCTCCACGCAAAGCTTATACGGGCGACTACCTGCGTGAACGGCTGCCGGTGCGACTATACCATCTGCGGCGACCGGGATCCGTATATAAAAGAACATCCCGAATATCGGGATGAAGCGGGCTTCAGAAGGAACAAATAAAAACGCAATGTAAAGGCGGTGAGACAAATGGAAACCTTTCTCGGAATACTGATTCCCTTTCTTGGCACAACGCTGGGCTCAGCCTGCGTGTTTTTTATGAAACAGTCACTTAGTGATTTGGTGCGGCGATCTCTTGCCGGCTTTGCCGCCGGTGTGATGGTGGCAGCATCCATCTGGAGCTTGCTGATCCCCGCCATTGAGCAGTCGGAGGATATGGGAAAGCTCTCCTTTCTTCCCGCCTTTATCGGATTTTGGGTCGGCGTGCTGTTTTTGCTCCTGCTTGACCGTTTGATTCCCCATCTTCATGTGGGAAGTGAACAGGCCGAGGGTCCGAAAAGCAAACTCGGGCGCACCACCATGATGATGCTGGCGGTGACCTTACATAACATTCCGGAGGGAATGGCGGTCGGCGTGGTGTATGCAGGCTTTCTTTCGGGAAATACGCAAATTACTGCGGCAAGCGCACTGGTGCTGTCCCTCGGCATTGCCATTCAGAATTTTCCCGAAGGTGCGATTATCTCCATGCCGCTCCGGGCGGAGGGGGTACGCAAGGGCCGAGCGTTTCTCGGCGGCGTGCTTTCCGGCGTTGTCGAGCCTATCGGCGCGGTGCTGACGCTTCTCGCGGCGCAGTTTGTGATCCCGGCGTTGCCGTATCTGCTGAGCTTTGCAGCGGGCGCCATGCTCTATGTAGTGGTAGAGGAGTTGATTCCGGAAATGTCGCAGGGGGAGCACTCTAATATCGGTACAGTTTTCTTTGCGGTTGGGTTTAGTTTAATGATGGTTTTGGATGTTGCACTTGGCTGATGATAGATGAAAGGAATCTACAACATTTTGAAGTATATACAGATGAATCATATGGCGCATACTGGAAATGCAGAAAAGATTCAAAATATGTTTGGCATTTCAATCTGCAAGAAAACATCCAGAGGAATGTTTTAAATGCGTTTGAAATATGAAAAAGAGGTAAAAGCTAGAGAACAGGCAGTCGGCTGGAGAATTTAGATATTTTTTTGGAAGCATCTCATCACAAAAATAAAAACCATTATGATATTCTTTTTTACGTGAAGAAAACATAAGGAGAAAGTTATGGAAAACATGAAACTAAATAACGGATACATGATTCCTGAAATTGGTTACGGAACATGGCAGTCACCAGACAGTGAAGTTACTGTCAATGGTGTGAAGGCTGCAATTGCTTGTGGGTACCGTCATATTGATACTGCTGCAGCATATAAAAATGAAGAAAGTGTTGGAGAAGGAATCAAAGAAAGCGGCATTGCTAGAAAAGATTTATTTGTGACAAGCAAAGTATGGAATACACAGCGTGGATATGAAAAAACAATTGCGGCATTTGAAAAGACATTGTCTGATCTGGATTTGGATTATCTAGATTTATATTTGATTCACTGGCCTGCTTCTAAAAAAGACTATGAAAACTGGGAAGAAATCAATCTTGAAACTTGGAGAGCAATGACAGATCTTTATAAGGCTGGAAAAATCAAAGCCATTGGTGTTTCTAACTTTAAACCGCATCATCTAGAAGCATTAATGAAGACAGAAGTAAAGCCAATGGTAAATCAGATTCTTCTCCACATCAGTAATACGCCGATGGAGTTAGTAGAATATTGCCGGAAGAATAATATTGTCGTGGAAGCATACTCACCAATTGCGCATGGTGAAATATTGAATCAACCAGAGATAACTACGATTGCAAAGAAGTATGGTGTGACTGTTCCACAGCTCTGTATTAGATATACGCTTCAGCTTGGTGCAATTTCTTTGCCAAAAACAGGTAATCCTGAACATATGAAGAGTAATGCCCAATTAGATTTTCAAATTAGGGCT
>ERZ827522.1167-NODE-1167-length-25231-cov-5.909636_pt1 | contig 25231 bp, 41 predicted proteins | sample MGYA00519580_ERZ827522 | MGnify/ENA primary metagenome ERZ827522 (study PRJEB31778, sample SAMEA3449340) | human gut metagenome | biome: human gut; feature: human-associated habitat; material: faeces | place: United Kingdom | collected 2010/2012 ... | reverse complement strand
CGCCGACGCATAGGGGTAGTACCGGCCGCTGCCGCTCTGTGCACCCATATCCCCCACGGTGAATGCCTTCTGGCTGTTGGTGATAAAGCCGTAGTACCCCGCCTCGTTGGCCGGGTTGTGGGCGTGGGCGGGCAGTTCATTCTCCGTCAGCGTGTGGACCGCCTCACCGCCGCTGCTCCCCGCCGCATAGGTGCTGCCCGCCGCCAGCAGGAAGGTGTCCCGGATCTGCTGCCACGTTCCGCCGAACAGTGTTCGGGGGCTGGTGGGCGATACGGAGATATAAACACTTCCCACCGGCCACATGATCTCCAGCATGGCGCTTTTCAGGCTCTTCCCGTATACCATCAGCTCCCAGTCCTCTGGCAGCTCTACCGCCTTTTCCGCCTCGCTGTACTTGCCGAAAGCAACGCCGTTTCCTCCCTCCCGGATATGGAGCGCCACGCTGTCCGTCGGCACTACCGCTTCATAGCTGGCGGTGTTCCCCAGCGTGTCGGTGGCCTCCAGCTTCACCCGGTAGGTCTTGGTCGTCAGAATGTCCGTGACCCCTGTGATGATCTGCCCGGTATGGTCCGCCATGGCCACCGCCTGCCCCCAGCTGGCCGCCGTCCCCAGCTTCCAGTAGGCTTTCAGCTCGCAGGTGATGGCGCCTCCCGCCGCCGTAAATCCCATTTTGGCCTGTGCCCAGATATGCGTTCCGGCGGACATGGCCGCTCCGTTTCCGTCACATCGGTAAATCGCTATGTCCGTCAGCCTCGGCTGCGTGTACTCGTATGCCTGCAGCGTTATCTGCTCCGACGTCGTAAAGCCCCGGCTGTCCTCCACGGTACACAATACCTGTACCGCTCCGCTTAGCAGCACCCCCGTCCGATACGGAGCCGCCGATACGCTCTCGCCCTGACAGGTGATACTTCTGCGCTTGATGGCTGCGCCTTGCTTACAGGCGATCTTGCTGTCGTCGAATGTCACCTGTGCTCTTGAGATCCCCTGCAGCAGCACGGATAGCTCCTCTGCCTTCGTCCCGGCATTGTAGGCCGTCGCCCGGCACCACCCTGCCGAAACATCCGGGGCCATCGAGTCCGGCACCACCAATGTCAGGGTGATCTCCTGCGTATCGCCCACCTGTTTGGTTGCATTTGCATCGCTGTACGTCCGCAGGTAGATGGTGCACTCCCCGGCAGCTGCGTCAGGGATCTGTGCCGCCAGCGAAATCGGCGGCGTGAAAAGGAACCAGCTCTGAGCGATATCGTCGTCAAATACGCTTTTCCCCCAGTGACTATAGCTGCCAAACTTCACGCCGATGCGGTGATAGTAAGCGCTGCTTTTTCGATTGGTGTATATCTTCACGCTCTTACCCAGCTCCACGGTGTAGGCCTCTGCTGTCGGGACGGATGCCCTCGGTATGGTTTCCAGTGTCACACTTCCGCTGACCGTCAGCCGTTCCGGCGTCCACGAGGAATTTGCGTTGGATACCCATTCTCCCGTCAGCGTCACCGTCTGGCTACCGTCTGCCTTATGGCCGACGGTAACGGTCTTTTCCCCCAGCTTATACCATGTGGGCGAGCTGTAGCTGTACTTGGCATACACCTTCTCACCCTGAATCACATAGTAGGCGGACTTGTCCTCCCGATTGTACGAGCCTGTGGTGTTGGCGTAGACGTATAGTGCCATGGACACTCTCGACTGGTTCAGCGCCTTCTCCGTGCTGACAGAGTAGTCCAGCCGTAGCTGCCACCCATTCCCGCTTTTTGCGCCGTAAATACTCCCCATGCTTTATCCTCCGATCCACTTCACGGTCAGCCCGGCGGTAAACGAGATGTCCCATTTTTCCGCCCCCACCAGCCGATCTCCCACCTCGATGCGCCCCACATGGAGCGCCCCGTTGGAAAACCATGCCGCCTCCACGCCGTTGATATAAAAGCTCATGCGCTGCGGCGTCCATGTGGTCATGTTGCTGGTGGTGTCCACCACATCATATGTCTTGCCGTCCACCTCCACCGTTCCGGTGGTTTTCACATCCTGCCCGATGGCAATGCCGATGATGGGGACCGCCCCATCATAGCCGATGATGCCCTGCTTAATGTATCCGGAGGACTTCACCAGCATTTCTCGCAGTGCATCCTGCTCTCCCGCAAGAGCCGTCATTCGTGCGTCCGTGTCTGCGGATATCTGCGCCGCATACTCATATGCCGCCGTAGTGTTCTCCGCCGTCTGGGTGAAGCGTGTCTCCACTTCCTCCTTGTACTCGCCGAAATCCGATACCGCTACATACTCGCTCCGCAGCACCGTCTCCAGCACATCCATCTGCCTGTAGATCACATCCGCCGTTTTGATGATAAGGCTTTTCAGCGTGCCTGCCGTACGGTCTACGGATTCCTGCACCCGTCCCGCCGCCTCTGTTCCACCCTCACGGATGGCCGCCTGAACATCCTCCCCCATGGAGTCCATGGAGAGGTCGTTCAGCGCCAGTTTCAGGTGCTGCGCCGCCTGAAACAGATACGAACGCAGCTGTCCCAGCTGCTCCCGTTCCGTCCCCCGCAGCAGGGGCGGCGTATGGATATCGATCATCACATATCACTCCCCTGCTGCAAAATTCTGGTGATGGAGAATAGCCGCATCTCCCCCGTGCCCTTGAGCCGGAGCTGCAGGTGGTCGCACCGATGCGGCGTTACGGGAATGGCAAAGGTTCTGGCCGTCCCCTTTTCCCACTGGACGTCCCCCCATTTGTTCCATTCCCCCGCAGAATCGTACCGCAGATACAGCTCCATGGTCCCCTTCAGCTGCACCCGCAGGTCGAAGCGGCTGAGATACTTCTTGTCCGGGTATTCGTAGCCCATAATGCCGGAAACCGCCTCCCACGAGACCGGCCCCTCCCGTGTCCACTGGGTGCCGAATACGCAGCCCAGCCGCTTCGTTTTCTCGTCGATGAAAAAGAGATCATCGTCCTTCTGGGCAAACATCATCACCCGCAGGCCGTCCTCCTTGTGCCACATCCCTTTGGTGGTGTCGTATACCAGCAGCACCGACTCTCCGCTGCCATCCAGCACGGATAGGTAATACTTCCCGTTCACGCCGCCGCCCACTGCATCCGTATAGCGCACGCCGCCCAGCGCAGCGCCTATATCCACCGGCACGGAACCGTCATAGGCGCACACCTCGGTGCGGCCCTTGTAGTACAGCACCTCGTTCACCACGCACAGGCTGCGCCAGCTGCCCTCCTGCACCCCTCGGCACACCGTCTCCGTCACCTGATGCGCCCCTGAGGTGGATATCGCCACCCGGTGCAGCGCCGTCTCCTTGAAAAACGTGGGGTATCCCAGATAGTTCACTGCTCCCGTCCACGCCCCGTCCGAGCCGACGGAGGCCGCCCAGCTGTCCGTAGACAGGCCCATGTAGCAGCCCCAATTTTTGAAGTCCCCCAGCTTGCAGCAGTATATCTCATTGACGGTCTCCCCGTCCTTGACGCCATACCGGCATCCCCACAGCCGGTTCTGGGCCTGGCAGATGAAGTCCATGTCCGGGGCAATGCGGTGCACCTCCAAGCCCCCGGTTTGTTCCGAGCCACGGTCGATGATTCCCACCACCACGATGTAGTCGTCCCCCTTTGCCCAGATCACCTTGCTGGCGTTTAGGTCCTTGTACTGCTGCTTCACCGTCTCGCTGTCGCCGCTGTATGCGGCGCCCTTGATGGTCACCCCGTCGTATGCCTCAAAGGCCTTCCCGATCCCAGCCGAAGTGAGCTTCACATAAACCTGCGGGATAGTTACCCATACGGAGGTGGTCTCGTCATATCGCTTCAGGCTGTGTGTGTCCATCCACAGGTCTCCCCCCTGCGGTGTCTGCGGCTCCGTATAGGCAATGCCCTCGTACGGCGAGCCGTTTATGTCGCATATGGTGTACGTCACCCTTGCGCTTTTCCCCGCCGTAAAGCTTGCATCAATGGATCCATACTCCGTCAGATCGGCCGTATTGATGTACTTTCGGTCCGGCCAGATCACCAGCCATGCACCCATCCCCACCAGCTGCTTCGGGCAATCCTCCGCAGCGGTGGATAGCCCCAGATCCACCGAAACGCCTCCCACGACGAGATTCTGTCCGTCCACCCATATCAGGGCGTCCTTTGCTGTGATGCCGGCCCCCGCCGACAGCACTCCCCCTTCGCCTCTGCGCTGGCGGCTGGCCAGCATGGGGTACTGATCTGCGGTAAGATTCTTCATATCCCACCATTGCCCATCCTGTATCCGGGTGCGGTGGTCGTAGCCGCCGAACTGGCTTGTCATCTGACGGCTGGTGCTGCTCTCTGTGAGCTGCGGCAAATACATTTCCTTCCCCCTCCTCAGAATCTCATCGGTCCCGCCGACAGCGGGAGATGGCAGCGATTGTACCACGCCTCAAACTCCCGGTACGCCGCATTGTACATGGCCGCCGATTGATTGTATTTCCCGATCTCCGCATTTTCCAGGTCGATCATGCTTTGCAGATACCGCACGTACACCTCCCCTGCGTAGGGCGCCGGTATCAGCAGCGCCGTCTCCATGTCCTTTGTGCTGTTGTACACGGGAAGCTCCCCCTCCGGGGCATCCTCATGGGTACGGATCACTTCCTGCCAGACCTTCCCGTCCAGACCCGTCAGCCACTGCACCTTGGTTTCGTCGTCAAACTGGTTCGGCTTTACAAGGTCACACCGTTCGATGGCCTCTCTGATGGTCATTCGTCTTTCCCTCCTTTTAAGGCGAAATGGGAGAGAAGCATATTGCGCTCCTCCCCCACTTTCTTTCAGCTTTTGGTTTACTGCGGCTGGCCCATGCCGGCCAGTCGCTCCTGCGTTTCGGCCAGAGCCTCCTCTGCCCGCCACGCTCTTTCTACCTCCTGCGCAACCGCTTCCGGCACCAGAGACTTCTTGCCTCTGGGCAGCAGATAGTTCACCCCATTGATGGAGACAAACAGGTTGGGATCCTCCCCCTTCTGTCCACGGGGGATAAAAATCTCTCTGCGCCCCTCCACAGTCTCGTGCACTTCCTCCACAGTCTCCTGTGCTACTTTCTGCTTTTCCATAGCTGTTCCTTTCTCCGTTTAGTTGGCGACGTCCGTGGCGGAGTAGCTGGAAACACTCATCACACGCAGCACACGCTCCTGATACAGGATGGTAGCGCCGTTGGTCTCGAACTTGTAGCCCACGGTGGAGAACTGCTCCAGCGGACCGCCGATCTCGCCCCGATTCTTGATGATGGTCTTCAGGCCGCCCTCTGCCGGGTCGATGATCCCGTAGGCGCTCTTGCCGAGGAAATAAGTGGCGTAAGACACGCCGTTGGACTTATTCTTGTAGCCGCTGCCGCCCAGAACGGGAGCGAAGCTGTCCTCGATGAATCGCACGCCGTGCAGCTCCCCGATCTCGCCGTTGAAGATCTCCGTCGTGGCATCGTACTTGTGTACCTCCAGCCACTCCTTGCTCTGGCGCAGGTCGTATGCCACCGAGGGGTGGACGATGGCCACATACTTGCCGTTGATGGTGGGCACCCGGTCCTTTTTCAGCTTGGTTGCCGCCTTGGCCACCATGTTGGGCGTCAGCTTGGCCCAGCCGTCTGCGCCGGCATCACCGCCGCCGGTGCCCATAGTAGCACAGGTGGTAGGCGTGGATACAAAGGTTCCGTCTGCCTTGATGTTGTCGCAGTAGAGCACGTTGGTGCCTACCAGCAGCGCATCCCGGATCAGCTGCTCCTGCGTCTCCGCCGCCGAGGCACCCATTTCCTCCAGAGCGCCCAGAATCACATCATCAAAGGCGTGCAGCTCCAGCACGTCGCTGATGGCGGCGTAGGTGCCGTACTGGTCGATGCTGGCCGTCTTGCTGGTCTGGCCGAACTTCTGGCCCGTGGGGATCACGCCCTCGGCGAGCTTGCTGGCTCTGGCAAAGGTGTTCCACTTGCGCCATTCCACCGTCTTGCCACGGCCCGCCGGCAGCGGCTTTTTCTCGGCGAACTGTGCGAAAAACATCTCGACTCTGGCGTTTTCCAGCAGCTCCTTGTCGTAGTAGGTTTTCATGGTGGGGCTCATGGTGTCTCTGCCGCTGAAGGCCGTCGTGGCGCCCGTATAGGCGTTGACGTAATTGCCCGTGGCATTCACCAGATTTCCCGCATCTGCGAAAAGCTGAAGCTCCAACTTCATGGTATCGTTCATTTTTTCTCCTTTCCGGGAGAAAACTACACCGGGTAGATCTTCTCCCCTCGTGCGGCAGCCTGCCGGATCTGCTCCCGCAGCGCCTGCCGCTGTTCCTTCGTCATGTTTGCGTAGTCAAATTTCCCGGTGGTCGCCGCCTGCGATGCGATCCCGTTTTCCACCGGACGACTCTGCCCCGCCTGAATAGAGGCGGCCATACGCTCCGCCGTGTCTCTGGCCGCCTGTCGCTGCAGCGTCTCCTGCAGCTCCTTGCGGTGTACGGCGTAATAAGCATCCGCCACGCTCACTCCCACGCCGGGAGCAGTCAGCCGGACAAATGCCGGATTCTGCAGCTCCTGCCGCAGGTCGAAGCTGGGGATATCCCGCTTCAGTTCCTCCTCCTGCCGTGCCATCTCCTGCAAATGCTCCCGCATAGCCTGCTCTCTGGCCGTCTCCTGCTGCTGTACCTGCTGGCGTGCCTCAAAGCGCTCCATGCGGTCGATGCGCCGGGCCATCTCCGGGCTGACGCCCAACTCCTGAGCCTTTTCCTCGTACAGGCTGTCGTCGCCGCTGATGGCCTCCGCCAGCGCCTTCCCGTCCAGCTGCTTTGCATCCAGTCCGTACCGCTCTGCCAACAGCTCCAGTGCCGGCTGCAGGGTCGTCAACATCTCCTGTGCGCCCTTGCTGCTCTTCAACCTCTGCTGCACCAGCTGCTGCATCCGTCCGTTGTACTCCGGATCGGCCATGATCTCCTCCCAGCTCATGCGCTTGGGAGCCTCCTGTTCGACGGCGGCGTCCCGTCCTGCGTCTGGCTCCTCCGGCTCTCCTCCCCTCCGGATGGGGACGGATACTCCGGCGGCAGCCTTACGCTGCGCCCGCTTGCGGATTTTTTCCTCCGGCACACCCAGTGCCCTCAGTTCCTGCTCCCCGGCGTCGGGAGCCGTATCGCCCGTGTCGCCGCCCGCCGCCTCGCCTCCATCGGCAAACAGCTGCAGCCAAAGCTTCTTTTCCATAGCTTTCTCCTTCTCTGCCCGTAGGTGGGCGCTCCCGTATGTACCGTCGGCAGGTGCTGCCCCTGCCCGCCGTCTCAGGCGGCCGCACTGCGGCCCGGTGTATCACCCACGGAGCCTATGCCCCGTGGGTCGTGGAGAAAGGAAAGGGAGGTGGGAACTCTGTCCCGCCATCCCTATGGTACACGATGCACTGGGCGGAAGTCTCCCCTGCACAGTGATTTTTATTTCCCATCGGCACAAACGTATTCCGGGTATCGCTCCGCCAGCAGCTCAAAACCGCCGCAAATTGCCGCCATCTCCCGCCGCATACTCTCGCCATACCCCTCCTCCGGCTCTGCGGATAGATCTGCCGACCCACTCTCCATGAGGATGACCACATTCCGCACCCGGCCCTCTCTCCGGCTGCGCCGCAGCAGCTCCGCCGCCGTGCATACCAGCATGGATGCCGCTGCGCACACCGTGTCCTTACCGTATTCCGCTGCCCCCGCATGACCCTCCGCCGACAGATAGAGCTTTTCCGTGCTGTACCGTACCAGGATCATGCCTGTCCCTCCGGCTGCGACGCCTCTCTGGCCTTATCTCTGGCCCGTTCTACCCGTGCGCCCTCCGGTGTACCGCTCTCCAGATTTGTCGGCTGCAACGCCTGTGTGGGCATCTGCTGGTAGGTCCCGCCCATCATGTTCTGCACCTGATTCAGGGCCATGGCGTCCTGATACTTGGCCGCCAAAGCTCCGGCGTACTGCATGACCTGCTGCATCCGCTCGTACATGGTCCCCATACCCCGCACACGCTGTACCACCTCGTCCTTGCCCCGAAAATCCATCATCTCCATGCACATCAGCGTCTGATCCACACGGGCCGGGTCGAAAAAGCCCAGCTGATAGAATTGCAGTGCCAGCTCATTTTGCTGCATGGTGGTGTAGGTCGTCTGCTTCTGGGCCCGCACCTCGATATCAAAGGCCGGTACACGGTACCCCAGATCGATGCCGTACTCGCTTTCCTGCGCCTGCGGCCGCAGACCACTGTTGTCGTAGGCGAGGAATTGTTCGGTACCCGTGCTGCCCGTAATGCGGAATTTCCTCGGCGCATCGTAAAACTGCCTGATCAGCTCAATGCACAGTGTCACGATCTGCCGGTACGCCCGATAGCCGGAACGGGTGGAATCTCTGGAACCCTTCCCGCTGGCCTCCTGCAGGGCCGCAATGGCCGTAGCCGCCGTCACGCCTCCGCCGGTAGAGCCGGTGGCCGTCTCCGTGTTGCCGCTGGTTTCCCGCAGCTCATTCACCGTCTCCTGCAGCACCGACAGATAGTTCCCCTGCAAGGCCGTGTAGTCCAGCGGCCGCAGACTGTCCTCGCCCAAGTTACCGGAAACGTGTACAAGCGGCTTGTTCACATCCAGCAACTCCGTCTCGTTTACCGTCCCGTCGCTGCGGATAAAGTAGCGTGGCGTGGCCCCGGCCATGGTATTTTTGATAATGGCCGTGCGCATCAGGTCTATCTCCGTCTGTGGACTCTGGCACAGGTCCACGTAACCGTATCCGCAGGGACTCCCCTCAATGGGAAACAGCGGATCCAGCACGAACGGAAACAGCCCGTGGGCGTATAGCCCTGTCTCCGCCATGGATTTTCCCGTGGCCACCTCTGCCGTCACCGGCCCGTCGAGTCCCTCCCGTGTCACGGTGCGGGTGGGGGCCTGCGTGTCATTCTCCGTGGCGTACAGCACCACATCTCCCACATACTTGCAGTAGTGCAGCACACGCCCCACGTGATAATACACCTCCACCACCGTGCACTTCCCGTCCGTTTTCACCGAGTCGTCGTACAGGAATTTTTTGGCCATGAAGGGATCACTCTTGAGCCTTCCCGCCGCCTGCGGATACGCCGCCTCCACCAGATCACGGTCCTGCAGCTCCGTGTGGAACACATACCGGGAGCGCTGGATATCTCCCACCCCCGGCTCCCAGAACAGATTCAGCAGATTCGCCCGCTCCACGGCGATATCCCCCAGCCCGTTCTGCCGGTTGGCATCCCACACCACCTTGTAGCAGCCGGTGCCGCCCTTGAGCTTTTGCCACATCACGTCGCTCCACGTCCGCTCGAATTGGTTCTGCTCCAGGATCACCGGCAGGATGGAGGAGAGCGTCTGCGCCTCCTGCCGGTCCCCTGCCTCTCTGGGCAGCACCACCGGCTCCGGATACGCCTCCATTGCGTCTGCGTGCTTGTTAGCAATGACGTTATGCAGCCACCCGCTGCGGCTGCGGAAGCCCGTCCGCTCCGACAGGGCCTCCTTGTCCTCCTCGGCGCAGTTGCGCAGCTTCCACCAGCTCTCGGCGTTGATGATCCGGGTATCCACGCTGTGCTTCCCGGCCTGATACTCCAGCAGCGTCCTCGTCCACTCCCGCAGCCGCTCCTCCCCGATCTTCCGTCCCGCCGCCGTCTTTTCCATTTCTTCCATTTTTTACCTCCTGCCCTTTAACTGCTCCAGCGGGTCGCCCCAGCTGGCCGCCTTTTTCTCTTCCAGCACCGGCTGCACCGGCCGGGACATACACAAATACCGCCACTCGTCCGCCACATGGTCCTCCAGCTCCGTGTCCAGATCCTCCGGCCGGTTTTTGGAGTACATCAGCAGCGGAATGGTCCGGATAAATGCCTTGCAGCTGTCGAAGATGTAGCATCGGGGATACCCCTCCCCGTCAAACTGCAGCCGATAGTGGCATTGCATCCATCCCGCTACCCGTGCATTGTCCCCCGGCGTAAAGTAAATGCCGTACCGTGCCGCCGTCTCCTGCACGCTCTCGCCCCGGCTTCCGTCCCAGATGGAGGGGTCCGCCACTCCTCCGTCAATCTTCCGTCCCGCCAGCAGCGGGTGGCTGCGCTCCAGCTCCGCCGCCTGCCGGAACTGCTCGTCCGGTGTCCACCGCACCCCCTCGTTGGGTTCTCCGGTGCAGCCGTACAGCTCCAGGATCCGATACATTACCCCGTCGTAGTCTATGGCCCACCATGCAAGGGAGAAGGGCCTGTGGTGGCCGAAGTCGTAGCTGCGGGTGATGGTCCACCCCTTGGGAATGGCAAACGGCTCTATCACATGGGTAAAGCGCCGCTGCCGGCGGGCCTCCTCTACCGTCAGCCCCGCCGCCTCGCATCTCTCCGGATCCGGATCCGTCCGCAGCTCCTCGAAAAATTGCCCGGCAAATACATCCCACCGTCCCTCCAGCCACATCTTGCGCAGATGCTCCGGCAGTGCCTCCAGCTGTTTGATGTACTCCGGCTGATGCGCCACCAGCACACGGTTGTCCTGTACCCTCGCCTGTATAAAGGCATATTCCTCCGGGTCCTCTCCCGGCTCAAAGCGCTGGTCGATGAATACCCGCTTGATATAGGCGTGTCCCGGCCCTCCGGGGTTGCAGGTAAAGTACATCCGCTTGGGAAATGTATTCACCCCTCGCACGCAGGCTCCGATGACCTTTATCTGGTACTCCGACAGGTGCGTGGCCTCGTCGATAAAAATCACGTCGTACTCCACGCCCTGTAGGCGGTCCAGATCCTTGTCTCGCTCGCAGTACGCAAAGCTGATGGTGCTGCCGTTGGCAAAGGTCAGACGCTTGTCCTTGTCGTTGTATTTCGCCACACCCAGCAGCTCCCGCCGCAGGGTGTTTATGTGGTTGTTGATCAGCTCCGGATAGCTTCGCCGCACGATCAGCAGCCGGATGCCCGGATACCGCAGCGCCAGCAGCTTCGCCTTGGTCTGCACGGCCCAGCTCTTCCCGCCGCCTCTGGCTCCGCCATAGCCCACATATTTGTGCCGCTCCCGCAAAAACAGCTTCTGCTTTTCGCTGGGCGGTGCAATCGTCAATTTCATCCGCTGTATTCCTCCAGCTCCGGCCCCAGCTCCACCTGTACGCCCGCATTGCCGCCTCGTGCGGCATCCACCATGGCCCATTTGTCCACAAGGATCCCCAGCATGGTCGCAATGTCCCGCAGCTTGGCCTCCTGCATCCGCTCCGGATCTGCCAGTACCTCCAAGCCGTTGCCGATGATCTGGCACACCGTGTCCCGTTTTCCGTCCATGTAGCTCAATATATCCCGCGCGCACGTATTTTTTTTATCCCGTGCCGCCGCCGCACTCACAGGGTCCGCCAAAACGATCCGCCGCACGGTGCTGGGACTGACGTTGTTTTTCTTCGCCGCCGCCCGGTAGCTCCCCTCCAGCCCCCAGTCCGCCAGAATCTTTCTGCGCTTTTTTTCCGATAGCTGCGCCACGATGCTCACCCCCTCTTGTCCCATGATACCATCCCCCCGCCCTACTTTTCTCCCCTCCGCACTCCACCTCACCGCCTTTGCCATCTTCCTGCGGGTCATTCTGGTAAACAGTAAGGCTCCGAGATTCCTCAGAGCCTAAAAGTTTTTTTCATGCACAGCGGCCCCGACGGATCACCCGCCGAGGCTTATTCCCCTCCCGCAGCCTGCATCAGTGCCCTGCACAAAAAGCAGCCCTCATACTCGTAGGTGCAGCAATGGTCCTCCAGCCACTCCTGCCATTTCGCCTTCCGGGAAAAACGCAGTTCCGCCTGCTGCCCACTCTGGACTCCATCGCAGAGGATCCTCTGTCCATCTGCCCGGCGGAAAAAGGGGCATACCGCCCTGGCACTGATGCGGTCATTCACGGTCCCGCCCTCCTTCCTCCGGGGCCAGATAGCGGATGTAGTGGCATCCGGTGGCTGCATCGTACTGGCTCGCCTCCAGCAAATAAGTCCGTGGCGGCTGGCGCATGGCATTGCCTGTATGTACGATCCGCTCCGTGATCTCCGGCTGGATCATGTTGCGGCTGGTGGTGTAGGCCTTGGCATCCGGCACATCCCGCCGGGCCTGCCGCAGCATATACAGCGCCACCGGCGTATAGTCGTGCTGGCCACGCAGCGGCTCGGCGTAGATGGACCCCATGCCCCAGATATTCTCCAGGCACTCCTCTCCCACATACCACGCACCATCACGCCACTGGATTCCGGTACCGGTGAGCACCATGTGGACGTGGAGCCGCTTCCGTGCGCCGGTCTCTCCGTCCTTCTCGGAGGGCACCGCTACCCACTTGAGCTCCACCCCCAGCTTCCGCAGCTTCCGCCGCAGGCGACGGAGGAAGTTGCCCAGCAGGCGGGACAGCTCTGCATAGTCGCCGCCGATCTGAGCCAGATACTCGTCTGTAAACTTGCACGTGACGTAGAGATCGCCCTTGGAGAAATTGCAATTCAGCGTCCTGGCCAAGACGTGAACAGCCCGCCGGGCGTTCTGGTCCCGCTTGGCGGAGGATGTGTTGCCCTTCACCCGGCCCGCTCTTGCCTTGGTGTTGGCCGGGACCCAGAACTTGCTCTTCTCGATCACCCGGCCCGCCTTGTAGGTGCGTATCATCCATTTGCCTCCCATCACTTTCTCCTCCGTGGTCCTACTCTTAGGCTCTTAAGAGCCATCCAAAATACGCACGTGCGTGCGTATATATAATGAGCGTCCGTTTCCTCCTGTGCTTTCGCCCAAGGAGCGGACTTGACTGTCCGCTCCTTGGGCGCTGCCCTGCCTCCATCTCAGGAGGAGCCGCATACCAAGTATGCGGAGCCGGTCCTTACGGGCTCGGCTTCTACAGGAGAAAAACAACGTGGGAGTCGGGCGTGTGCGAAGCACCCGGCTCCTCCGACGGTCTCCGAAACGCAGAAGGCCGCCGGAGGAACCGCCGAGGTATATTCCTCGGCAGTCTCCGTTAAATTATCGTTTCTTGGGGCGGCCATGCTTGGTATTTCCCGGCAAGCCTTTTTGCCGGCGCCAGCTGAGGACCTGCGAATAGGTAGCCCCGGTGATCTTGGCGATCTGTCTGTCCGCAATGCCGCCCTCATAGAGCCGCAGGAACTCCTTGTCCTGGGCCTGACGGCTGCGGCGGCCCTGCTCCTTACTCAGTCTGGATATGCTGCGGAACGGGCTGTCCTGGCGCTCGCCCTCCTGAAAGGCGATGCAGGGATACCCCTCCGTCTCGCATAGCTCCTGCGGCAGGGCGTGGGGAAACGCCAGCCGCTTGCTGACTCCCACGATATCTATGTAGGCGCAGCTCCACAGGGTGCTGTTATTGCGGAAGCGGCATCTGCCGCAGCGAGTCTCCGCCTCGACCGGGGCCTCGATGATCTCCAGCGCCTCGGCAAGCTCCTTACGCCTCGGCATGGTCATCCTCCTTCCGCCGTCCGGACGCACAAAAGAAATCCGGCTTAATAATAGTGCCCTCGTTTGGGGTCGTCACTCTGCCGCATATCAAGTAGCCACAGTAGTCCACATGATGCATACACTCTCGGCATCGTACCACCGGTGCTACATCCGAACTATCTAACCGCCATTCCGCCGCTCGCAGAATAGCGCATCCGTGGATACCGCAGTCATGCTCATATCCACAGCCGAGGCAGGCAAGACTACCTGTCTCTACCTTGAGACGACGAATGGCCTGCAGCAACTCAGGCAATGACAAATCGCCGCTCGCCGTGCCGGCCAATTTTGCGCCCCTCTTGGCCTTGATACACCGTCTTCGGTATGTCCTGAGATCATGCTGCCTTACGCAATTCTGATAGTCCGGGCAGTCTTTGCATCTCATACCCACGCCTCCTGCTGCTGCGCCAGCAGCGCACGGACGGCCCCGGCCAGCTTGCCGCCCTTTTCCGGGTCCTTTTCGGACACCCGGCCCGCCGCCTCCTCCAGCCGCCGGAAATCCTCCTGCACGGCCGTGAACCACGTCCGAAATACCGCCGTATCCGGATCCGCCGCCGAGAGCCGTTTCTGGAGATTTTCCGCCTGCGCCAACGCCAGCGCTTCCCGACTCTGCGCCTTTTCCAGCTCCTTCGCCGCCTGACGCTTGACCTCCTCCATGTCTGCCGCCGCCTGCTCCGCTGCGTCCTTCTCGATGCGCCGACGCAGCTCCTCCATGGCGTCCTGCGGTACCTCCGGGTTTTCCCGCAGCTCCTTCAGCGCCGCCCGGCTCTCCTCCGCTGACTTTCTGGCCGTCTCCGCTTCCTTTTTAGCCCGCTCCAGCAGGCCCTTGGCATTGCTTGCCTCACCTCTGGCCTCCTGCAGCTCTTTGGCAATTCTCTCCGCTGCGGCCTCCGCATCCCGGCGGGCCTCATCGGCTTTCTCCGCTATTTTCGCCGCCTCGTCGAGGGCGTCCTTGGCGCTCTTGGCCTCTGCCTGGGCTGCATCCCGTTCCCGCAGCAGCTTCTCCAGCTCCCGGCTGGAGATGTCCTCCACATGGTGTTCCTGAGCAAACTCTTCCCGTTCCTCCGCCGGCAGGGCCAGCAGCTTCAGGGCGTGGGTATAGGGCAGATTCCCAAGCGTTTGGGATTCTGCGTCTCCGAACAGAGAGACCTGTTTGGCCCCGTACTCCTCGAAGATCCGCATGAAGTTCTGGGCGGAGGACTGGGAGAATTCCACCTCCTCCTTCAGCCACTGCCCCCACTGTCCATAGGGCAGCATGGCCTTTGCCTCCACCAGCTTGCGCCCGATCTCGATGGCGTAGCCCAGCACCATGCACTGGGCCTGACGGTGCAGCTGCCGGATCTCCGCCGTCACCGTCTGGATATCTCTCTGTGCCGCCATAGGCACGTTGACAATGTCGCTCATTTATGCGATCTCCTTTCTTTTGGGCTGTATCGGCAGCCCATGCTTGTCTCGTCTGCTCCCGGCCTTCAGCCATGCCAGCCAGCCCGCCAAAAAATCCGCATAAAGCGTCCTTGGGTCTGTCTTGTTGGGATTGTCCGGACAGGTCGTCCGCTCATCATCCCATCCGTGGATCTGCCGGATGGTATTGCCGCCTACCTCGATGGTGCATAGCGGTCGGCCCGGACGGTCCCGCCGCCGCAAAAACAGGATCGTGGTGGCGCCGTTGAGGTGCCGGTCCACATAGCCGCCCACACAGTGATGCAGCTTCTGCCCCTCTCGGACGATCTCGTGTCCGTTCACCGGCGGGCGAATGAGATAGGTGCCGTCTGTGTAGGTGTACCTCTGCACCAGCTTTTTCAGTCGCCGATGGTATTTCTCCACCTTGGCCTTGCCCTGCAGGGCCGCCCATGCGTCCGTGATCTCATCGTGTTTCCCGGACAGATCTCTCGGCAGCAGGTGAATCTCGTTGGCGAGGTCCAGCCCCACGCCCTCCGCCGCCTCGATATAATCCACCCATAATTGCATACGGTGTACGATCCCGCCGCCCGCCGCCGTGTTGCGCTCCAAATAGTGCATCAGCCGTCCCGGAGGCAGGCCGTGGCGTTTCAGCAGCTGTATGACCCTATCCGTATTCCCGGCCTGCCGCAGCTCGTTGCAGTCCTCCGGCTTGCCCCACGCCTTAGTTCCCCGGAGCCTCTGCCAGATGGTAAGGCTCTCTATGGTCGCATCCGACGAACGGCACACCTCCCGGAAGTGCTGCAGCTCCTTCATCGGCAGCGGCAGAAATTCCCGTGGGCTTTGTGCGTCCCAGCGAATGATCTTTGCATTTTTCACGCCCCGATTCACCATATCTGCCACGGCGCTCTCCAAACGCAGTTTGGCCAGCCACTCGATTTGCCGGGGATAAAAGCAGCAGGCGGTCAGCAGCTTAATGAGGTCGCAGCCGCTCCGCAAGTCCCCGATGCAGCAGTACCGGAACACACTCTTTGCCAACTCCTCCAGTCCCACCGCCTCGTAGCCCTTGCCATACTCAGAGCAAAATCCGTAAGGGGCTGAGAGCTCCCACATCTTATGACCACGGCCCGGAGCCGTCTGGCATATGTAGCCGTGGAGCGGGTTATCACTCCACCATATCCGGGATATTTCTTCTGCCTTGCCGGGGCGGAAGCGATAGACGCCCAGCAGCTTCACCTTCGGCAGGTGCGTCAGCTCCCGCCCGTAGTCCTTAAAGCAATCATAGGCACAGGCCCACAGAGCGCCCCGCCACTGACGGAGCACCACCGCCCGGCGGTATTCCCACAGATTTTTCCGCTGCCCGGTATATTGCAGCTCCTTGGGGATGGTCTCCTTGCCGCACCACGGGCAAGCCACCCGCCGCTTGATGTCGATCGTGTTGGTGCACTTACCCCACCGATACTTCGGCTCCGGCGTGTGCCTCGTATACAGAGCAGTTTCCTCCGCCGCCGTGGCCCGTTCCTCCCGGATCACCTTGTGCTTGCCGCAGCAGGTGGTCCACAGCTCCCTCGTTTTGCTCCGGTGGAAGGTGTAGGCCGTAAACAGGCCGTTGATCTCCTGCAGCTCCTTGTCCGTCAGGACCGGCGCCAGCCGCTGGAGCTTTTCTTCCATCTTCTCCATGGCCGCCTCACAGGAAATCCGTCAGGTCCAGCAGCTTGGGCTGCTTCTTCTGCGCCGCCGGTTCCTCCGGCTCTGCCGGCTGCACACGATTTGGGCAGACGTCAATCTCCATGGTCATGCGGATCTCCGCCCCCGGAAAGTAAAACTGCACCGCCTTGCGGTATGCGTCCAGATCCGAGATGCTGTTTCCGGTGGCCCGCTCCAATGCCGTCATGCAGTCCACAAAGGAACCGCCCTGTGCGATGGCCTGTGCAAACTCCTCGTCCTGCCGTGCGAAGGATTCCAGCGCTTCCCGCACAGCTCCCTTCATAATCGCCGCCTTTCCGCCCTTGATGGCGGCACTTTCTTTCTTCAGGCGCTCCAGCGCCTGCTTCAAAAACTCGCTCATTTTTCTCCTTGCCTTTCCCGCCGCTATGGTGTATCATAGGGGCGTAGATATTGTTGTGGATATCTTGCCCTTACGGAGTGCCTGCTCCGTAAGGGCCCTTTTTTTATTCCCGCAGGCCCGTCAGGGTCTCCCGAAAGCTCTCCGCCACACAGGTGGCGATCACCTCCGCCGTGTGGCCCGTCTCCTGACGCACCAGCTCCTCGATGTCCGACGGGATCGTGCAGGCGGCGCAAATATCGTCCAGCTCCGTCTGCTCCTGTGCCTCCAGTGCATAGCGGCACCGGTCGCAGATGCTCTCCATCACATCGTCCAGCGTCATTTCTGCACCTCCCGAATACTCAGTACGGCATAGCCGGGGATTAGCCCCTGCACATTGGTCAGTACATGGGTGATGGTATAGCGTTTGTCCGTGATCTCATGTTCTGCCGGACGACCTTCGTCCGTCACCGGCAGGAAGCGAATGGTGTCACCCTTTTGGTAATCCCTGTCGTTGATCCGCAGCTCCGCTCGCTTGTCTCGCATCATCACGGTGTCACAATAGCACTCCTGCAGCTTGATTCGATGCTCTCTACTCATGACTCTCCACCTTCCTCGTTAGAAAGATCCCTTCCACCGGCGTCTTGTCCCACGTCGGTGCATCCGGGTCGGCGGCCGCAATAACGATGCACCGCTTGAAAAGTTCCGCCGCCGCAGGATTGTTCTGGTGCAGCCCAGCATACATCCTCTGGATCACACAGGCGAGCTCTGTGCATATCATCTTTGTTTCTCCCGATGCGATGCACTCGATTTGACTTTTTGTGGCGTCCACATACAGTTTGATCATCTCACGCCCTCCTCCGGATAGTAGCAGTCCAGTACCTTCCGCAGATGCTCCCGGATACCCACGCCGGCCAGAAAGCCCACCAGCTCCTCCGGGCGCTCTCCACGCTGCGCCGCAATGCGGCAGATACGCCGCCACAGCGGATCCTCCGCTGTCAGCGTGACCTTAGCCACGCACTCTACATATTCGCTCATTTGCCGCCCTCCAGTCTCTCCAGAAGCCGCACAAGGCCCCAACTCACAGTTGCCGCCCCCACATAGGTGAGGATCCACATCATGGTCATTGCTTGTCCTCCTTACAGATAATTCCGGCCGAACTCCCGGCGGAAGTCCTCCACCGTGGCGTCCTGCTCCTCCATATACTTCCGCTGGCCGTACTGATGCAGCGCCAGCGCCGTCTCCTTGCAGCGATGTGCGGCCCGTGGCCCGTTGCGGTGGCAGCTCTCGCCGCACAGCAGCACCGTCAGGCCGTACCGCTCCGATTTCCTCCGGTTGGCCGTGCCGCCGAAGATGTGATGCTCCTCCATCTGGCCCCAGCGGCCGCAGAGCCAACAGCGCCCGAACACCGCTTACACCAGCGGCGTCTGCTCCAGCACCGCCGCCAGCTCCTCTCCAATGATTTCCCGGCCCGGCAGTACCACCACCAGGCCACCCTCGTCATCCCACACCAGCATATCGCCGTAGGCCCTTGGGTCTCCCACGCCGATCCACACCAGCTCCGGGTCGTAGGCCGTCACCTTCAGGGTGGCCGGTCGCTGCCACACCTCGTAGCCCTTCCACGTCATGTTGGTGCGGAGGATCGTCTCGCCGTCGCTCTCAGCGATCCGCCGCCGCAGGTTGTCCATATGGCCCAGCACCATGTCCATCATCTGACTCTGAGCGCCCCGGCCCTTCTGGACGGTCCATGCCGTGGCATCCGGGATATCCCCCAGATGCTCCGCCAGCAGCCCCAGCACCTTCCGACTGGTCGTCCGCCGGGGCATGACCGCCAGCCACGACGCACCGTTGAGGCACAGCGTCCGCTCGTCGCCGCTGCCATAGCCTGCCACGGCGTAGCCCTCATGCCGCCATGTGTCCTTGATGGCTGCCACCAGCCCTCTCTCGTCGATCATGTCTATACTCCTTCCCGCCCCGCCTCCGGGGCCTCGCCTCTTACCATCTCCTGCATCCAGAACTCACGACGGCAATCTGTGCACCCTTTTTCTGGTTGCTTACACCGCCCCTCGCTCTCTCTATAAGCAGGAGAAATAAAGCACGGACAACATCGCAGTACACCATATTTATCAAGATCAGCCTCCGGATATTGCTCCAAAAACTCGTCCTGCCGGGTCTTACGTGGATGCTCCTTCGCCCACGCCTCGACGATCTGAACAAGCCTTTCGGCGTCATTCTTCTCCCCTATTGTGCCGCATATCACACCATGCGCAGGGCACTCGGCACACCAACGAAAATGCTTACACATCCGGTTTCGCTCCCGGATAAACTCCATTGCATCCATCTCTATCACTCCTTCCCGCCGCCGGTGGCGGCGCTGTTATGCACCGAAGGCGCTGTCCTTTGCGCCCAGATACCACGTCTTTTTCAGCCGTCGGGCCGTCTCCCGCTCCTCGGTGTGCAAGATCTTGATGCACGCCTCACACAAGTCCCCCGGCGAGTGGAAGATCCGCCCGCACCGGCAGCACAGGTGACGGCGGGCCTCCTTCTTCTGCCGCAGCTCCATCCCGGCCACGTATTTGCCCCACGGCACACCCCAGAAATCCGCCGCCGCTACCGTCGCCTGCTCCCAGCTGTCCGCCGTCACAAACGCCGTCCCGATCTCCGGGTGAGCCACCACCCAACAGATCTGTTTCTTACTCCTCGCCATGTTTCTCCGCTCCCTTCACCCCCAGATACTGCAGAAACGGTATCCGGGGGATTTTTACCCGGCTCCCCATGATGATGGTGGGGAAGCCCAGCAGATCCGGCCGCTGCCGGGCGCAGACCCGCACCTGCTGATCCGTGGTGCCAAGCACCCCTGCCACCTCACAGGGCGTCAGGTACGCCTTGTTGCTGGCCAGCAGCTCCTCCATTGTCTTATAGGCCATTCCGGCCGCCTCCTCTCTTTATCCCGCCGCCTGCTGGAACTCGACCATCTTGGCGCCGTCCGCCAAGCCCATGCCGTAGGCCAGCCACAGCGTTCGTGCTTCCGCCGTCATTTTCTCGGCCAGCTCTGCCAGTATCTCTACCTGCTTCCGCTCGTTATCGCTCATATGCTCCTCCTCTCTGCTGCAATTCACCAAATTGGTTAATCTATTACAAATGTACACCATTATGGTGAATATGTCAAGTTATTTCTGTTTCTGTTTGACAAGCTGGTAAAAATCGTTGTATAGTATCGATGAAAGGATGTGATTCCATGACCATCGGCGAAAGAATCCGGCAAGTCCGGCAGCAACGTGGCCTTACAATGGCAGAACTGGGTGCAAAGGTTGGCTTGACAGCCGCTGCAATCAGTCGGTATGAATTGGGCCAGCGCAAGCTGTCCTTTGGGGCAATCACTCAAATCGCAGATGCGTTAGAGGTTCCTCTGCGTTCTATTCTTCCCCCCGATGAATTAAGCAGCGATTTCTTCAGCTTCGATGCGCTCTTTGATACGCTCGATGACAACCTCTTTCGGGTTCGTCAAGCCTACCAGCTCCTGAATCCGCAGGGGCAGGAGGAGGCCGCCAAGCGTATGGAGGAATTGGCCGAAATCCCAAAGTATAGGGACCCCCCCTCCGATAAGAAGTAACCCTCCTCCCCTTGCATCTGCACAGGGGAGGTCTTTTCACGCCCGGTGCACCTCCTCGACGCACCGGATGGCCTCCCGCAGCGCCTCGGCGTATTCATCCGCCGGTCCCGCCGCCGGTGCTTCTCCGGCAATGGCGGCCTCCACGCTCTCGTGGTAGTGCAGCAGCGCCGTCAGAATGGAAATTGTCCGCTCTCCCCTCTGGCCGCTCCCGCCGCCCCGCTCTGCGGGAAGAAGCGCCTGCATCGGCACCCCCAGCGCCTCGGCAATCCTTGCCGCCAGCTCCACGGATATCTTCCGCTGTCCCAGCTCGTACCGGCTCATGGCTGCCGCCGTCAGGCCTACCTTCGCTCCCAGCTCCTCCAGCTTCACCCCCTTCTTCCATCGAAGCTTCCGGATCCGCTCTCCAACGTTCATGTCCTCACCTCCTCCCTAAGCTTCTCTTATGCACCTCCTTAACTCCCCTTGGTCTGGCCTTCCGAAGTGTCTGCCTTCCTCTCGATAGCAGCTCCGGCCAGTCTGATTAGCTCCTCGATCCTTTCAGTGAGGCACTCCATATAGTTGTCCACAGAGTGGAAGTGCACCATTGTAACAAGTGCGGACACCGCCGCTGATAAGACTACTGATGTGATTACGACCAATGTCATCCCCTTCGCCTCCTCTCTTGCGCTCCCTCCCGCTACCGTGTTATACTGACGGCGGAAAGGAGGTGAAAAATATGGAGCGCTGGTTTTATCTGCATTTCCGGCACGCCCCGCCACCGGAAGTTGTCCCCTTTTTAACAGCTCATGGCTGTATCCTTAACCCTGTTTTCGAGACATCCTTTGATGTCATCTCTCCCATCAGCTTTTCTGACTTTCGACATCTACTGAAAGTGAATTTCCCCGACGCTGAATGCATCGTCATTCTCCCGAAAAACGCCCGTTCGATTTCTTCTGCCGAATAAGGGCCCTTCGCATCCGGTGATTGTCCCGCCGCCGGCGGGGCCTCCGCATAACGGCTTTGACGGTTTCCCGCCGCCCGCTGCGGTCTGTGACTGTCCATCTGCGGATGTTCACTCCCCTTCGCCTCCTCTCTTGCGCTGCCCTCCCGCCGCCCTTGTAATTGCAGTACAAGGGCGGCGATTTCTTCCGCTGTACCGGTGAGCTTCACTTCCATCCCTTTCGCCTCCTCTTCAAAGTCTTCAATGCTATTTCATTGCTTGTTTTCCCCTCCTTTATGCGGTATAGTGGATGTATCACAAGTAAAGGAGGTGATACAAGTGACCAGTGTAAAGCTTTGCCCCCTTCGTTCCACAGCGCAGCAGGATGTCCCCTGCCACGCAAACTGTGCGTGGAACATCAGCGCATCCCTGGATAGCCTGCCGGTCTGCGCCGCCGTGAGCCTTGCCTCTCTCGCCGGAAATATGTCCACGCTGACCGCCATTGCGGACACTACCGTGCGTCGCCCGCGTCCTTAGCAGCCGTAACCTCTAAATAGTCCCATACGGCGCTCAGGATCGCTCGCACATCGGAGCAGGTGGCCTTTGCCTCAGCAAGCACCTTGGCCACCTGCTTCGTCGTCTCTTTATTTTTTTCACTCAGCCAAATTGTCTCTCGCATTTGTTCACCTCCTCGCTTGCAATTTTTATCGGAACCTGTCATACTGCACTTGCCCTTAAGGGAACGCCCATGGGCGGGAAAGGATGTGATCGCCCATCGAGGGAATGCTCTCCGGCGTCATTTTGCCTTCCCTGTGTCTGCGGTAACCGCTCGGCAGAGGTGGTGGCCCCACCCGTTCGGCGCGTAAGCGTTGCGGCCATGCCCAGTGCTGTCTGCCAGCAGCAGCAACATGGTGCAGACTGAGCCAGACGAGATGCGGGAGGTGGCAGCCTCCCGTCTTCTCATGTTGGGCGCTCCCTTAAATGCAAGTAGTCTTCAATGCTATTCCGTATTATCGCTTCTGAAAGTACATCAAAAAGGAGAATGACTATGCAGCAAATTATTTCATTTCTTTTTCTCTCGGACGAATCTCTATTTGACTCTTACACCCTTTCGCAGATCCTCGTGTATACTCTGATTCTTGTGGTAGACTTCATCATTTGGGTAGCTTTCCGTTCCCTGATTCCCTTGATCGTTTCCGCCGTCAAGAAAAAGCCCATTACAAAAAAAGGTTTCCGAACGCTGTGCATCATCATTTCCCTGTTTCCTATGGGTTCGATATACTTCTCCATGCTGGATAATGGTGCATCCGAAACTGCCAGCACCCTTTTCTCGCTTTTTTGCGGGGCGTGTGTGTACGCAGTTTCCTTCTATCTCGGCATCTACATTTTGAAGCGCCGCCGGAAATTGCTTGAAATAAAGTAGCTCTTTGTTTTTCACCTCGTATATGGTATAGTAGGCGCATCACATGCAAAGGAGGTGATACCATGCAAAGCGGCGTCAAGCTGAACTCTTTCCCTCAATCCCGCTATGAGGCCCTCGCACTTCTCTATCTCCAGGCGCAGGACTTAAAGGGAAAGAGCCCCGCCGAAATTCAGACAATGTACTTTGAAGCTCTCACAGAATTACGGCGGGACTATCTCGGCAAGGTCAAGTCCGGTTACTTCCAATCTCACGCAGAAGAGTAGCCAGTCGGATCATACTGTCCGTTAGGTTTGGCAGTTCATCCGGGCAGCCCTTCTCGGAATACTCGGAAAGCAGTTGCAGCTGCTTTTCGAGTATTTTTCTGATTTTCGCTTCGCTCATTCAAATTACCTCCCATCTTCAAAGTTGTGTTAGTTCACTCCTCAATAGCACTTCGGTTATGACAACACACGCAAGCAGCAACGTTACCTCTAAGACAAGGATGCAGACCACGAGCAGCCACGTCTCCATCAAAACGAGATCCCATTCGTCACGGCGACGCACGAGAATCGCCACAAGGCCGATTACAAAGATGATGATCGGTGTAAGTATCAACAGCGTTTTCATAGGTATCACCTCCTCCCGTCAATGTTCCTTCATTGTTCATCAATAATATAGCATTGTTAAACAATGTTGTCAATAGTAAAATCATTGATAATCAATAATTTTATTGACTATTCCGCTGAGGTGTGCTATCTTGTAATGCAAGGAGGTGGATTATGAGTAATATCAACGAGCGCATCGCCGCCGTAATCCAACATAGTGGCCTGTCAAAGACAGCCTTCTCCCGCCGTGTCGGGCTATCACAGCCGTTTGTGTCTCAGTTGGCCAGCGGCACCGCCGCCCCCAGCGACCGGACCATTGTGGACATCTGCCGGGAGTTCGGCGTCAACGAGCGCTGGCTTCGCACCGGTGAGGGCGAGATGCTGATGCACCTGTCCCGTGAGGAGGAGATCATGCGCTTCGCCGCCACGGTGATCCGGGACCCCTCCAGCGAGTTCCAGCGGCGCTTTGTCTCCGTCCTGGCCCGCCTCACCCCGGAGCAGTGGCAGCTCATGGAGCAGATGGCCCGTAAGCTGCTTCAGGAGCAGGCCAAAGAGTCCCCGCAGCCCGAAGAGCCCCCCACCGACGCAAAATAAGAGAGCGGAGACCGCCCGGTCTCCGCTCTCTTATTTTGCGCCCCATGCCAGAAGGCGCATGGAGTGCGGAAAAGTCAAGTCAATCACAATATCTTGAATTGTTGGCAAATATTTTCCTACATTTTGTTGTTGCTTTTTTCTCGAAAATGACTATACTAAAGTATACGGAAGCGATTCCGTAAGAGTAATTAACGGCGTAGCCATTGATTACCCCCTTTCCAGCGGAAAGTCCGAGCCGTAAGTCGGAACCTGAAAAAGCGGAAAGTCCGAGCCGTGAGTCGGAACCTGAAAAAGCGGAAAGCCCTTGCCGTAAGTAGGGCCTGAAAAAGCGGTGTGGCTTGCCACACCGCTTTTTTCATACAGGAGGATATTGCATGGAACAGCTTCGCATTTACAGGATCGCAGACCAGTACGTTGCATACCTGCGCAAGATAGACGGCAGGGTGCAGCACAACAAGGGCCAGCGTCGTCCCTATGTCGGCGTGGTTCTTTACGTGGGGCAATATCAATACTTTGTCCCCATGGAGTCGCCCAAACCGAACCACATACATATCAAGCCCGGAAAGCATATCATGAAGCTGGACAGTGGCAGACTTGGCCTACTCGGTTTCAACAATATGATCCCGGTGCATCCCGCCGCCATTATTCTGGTTGATATCGATGCGGAACCCGACGAGAAATATGCGGAGCTGCTGCGGAGACAGGCAACCTTCATCAACCGAAATAAAAGCACGATCCTTTCCAAAGCCTCTGAGACTTATTTCTCTGTTACGAATAATAAAAACAAGTTTCTTGTTGGAATCAGCTGCAACTTCAAGAAATTGGAACGAGCTTCCGGCCGTTATGACCCCGATTACAAAAAAGGGCCTCACTCCAATCGCTTCTACAATGGCCGGGCGTAAATCTTCCTACATAGCAAAATAAGAGAGCGGAGACCGCCCGGTCTCCGCTCTCTTGTCATATTTGTGCAAGTTACCAGTTGACTTTTTTCAACTCCGGGCATAATATGAGTGTACAACAAAGTAACGCCATCGTTGCCCGTGTTGTGCGATAAGCCCTTGGAATAGGTCCCCCACAATAAGGGGAGTGCCCGTTCTAAGGGCTTTTATACTTAACAGAAGGCCTTCGCAGCTGCGGAAATCCCTTCACCGCAATCGCCCGAAAGAAGCACGATCAACAGTAAAACAAGAGAGCGGAGACCGCCCGGTCTCCGCTCTCTTGTCATATAATAATTTTCAAAATTGCAAAAGTTTTGCTTG
>ERZ827522.1161-NODE-1161-length-25379-cov-23.924854_pt1 | contig 25379 bp, 19 predicted proteins | sample MGYA00519580_ERZ827522 | MGnify/ENA primary metagenome ERZ827522 (study PRJEB31778, sample SAMEA3449340) | human gut metagenome | biome: human gut; feature: human-associated habitat; material: faeces | place: United Kingdom | collected 2010/2012 ... | reverse complement strand
TACAAAAGTAATATCACATTTTTAGAATGAAAGGGGGAGTTTATCGAATGCTTACTTTTGAGGTTAATGAATCGCTTTGACACTTCAAATGTATGAGTATATTTTGGATAAAATGCTGATTTTCAAAAAGGTGACATCGGACGTCATCAGATGTCATCAGATGTCCGGAAAGGTGCTTCAAAACAAGTAGGAAATACAAGGGCGGCAGGAAAAAAGAGTAGGGGCAGGCGAGGGGACGTACCGCAGGGAAAAGGACAAACGGCGTGCATGGCACGGAAGAAAAAAGGAGCGGGTACGGCGGCCCATGCAGAACAGAGGGAGCTGAAGCCCCCTGTTTTTTCTTGTGGTCCGTCATATACTTAATAAGAAGATTTCAGGCGGGACGGGATATGGTATGGTCAGTATTTGATTTTCAGGGAATATAAGAAACGGTTCCTCCGGAATATCTCCTGTATGTATTGCCCGTGCGTCACGTCGGTCGCAGTTTGCCCCTGTAATCATCCTTCAAATCGAAACGGGATTGCCGCCGCATTCTTTTTCGCGGCAATTTTCCCCGGCGCCAGCCGCAAGGAAAATTGCCACGAAAAGAGTGTGGAAAATGCGGCTGGCAAGACCGGTTCGATTTTCCTTTGATGGAAGGGGAAACTGTCCTGTATATTATTATCCGGTTCTTTCAGACCTGTTCCTTGGTAATCCCGTACATGCCCATTTTCTTGTAAAGGGTCGGGCGGCTGATGCCCAGCAAGGCTGCCGCCTGTGTCAGGTTGCCTTTGGATATGGTGACCGCCATCCTGATCTGTTCCGCATTCCGCTGTTCGTCTTTTAGCAGGCAGTTGTTTATCTTTTCTTCCTTTGCAAGATTCAACACGGTCTTTCCCGCCTGCTGCAACCGTAAGCACTGAGGGGTTATCAGTTTTCCGCCACATATCAGCACCGCCGCATGGACAACCTGTTTCAATTCACGGACATTCCCCGGCCAGCCGTAGCCCAGCAATATTTTTTTTGCCGCCTCGTCAAAATCCGGAATCTCCTTTCCCAGTTGTCCGGCAGACCGGATACGGAAAAAATCAGCCAGCGGGAGTATGTCTTCCAGGCAATCCTGCAGCGTGGGCACGGTGATTGTAAAATCCTGCAACCGGTATAGCAGGTCCTTCCGGAAGCGTTTTTCCGCGACGGCACCCTGCAAGTCCTCGTTGGTGGCGGCGATGACGCGCACGTCCATCCGCTTGTCCTGCCTTCCGCCCACGGGGCGGTACCTCCGTTCCTCCATCGCACGCAACAGCATCTGCTGTATTTCCACCGGCAGATTCTCCACCTCGTCCAGGAACAACGTGCCTCCCCGCGCTTCCTGGAAATATCCCGGTTTTTCATCCGTCGCCCCCGTGAACGCCCCTTTGACATGGCCGAAAAAGGCGGCTGCCGCCAATTCCCTTGACAGGCTTCCGCAATCCACGGTTATGTACGGCTTGTTCGCCCTCAGGCTTCGCTTGTGGATTTTACCCGCCAGATGCTCCTTGCCCGTTCCCGTATTGCCGAGTATGAGCACCGTCATGTCCGTGGGGGCAACCAGGCGGATGTAGCGGTCCAGCTCGCGGAAAGCGGCGCTCTTGCGTTCATAAATCACTTTGGCGAATGCCTCGTCCGCCATCCTTATCTTTTTCAGTGCGGGGAGCAGCTTGTCTTCGAGCAGCGGTTTGAGGATATAATCCTCCGCTCCCAGTTTCATGGCATGTACAGCCGTGTGTATCTCCTCATAGTTCGTCATCATGATGAACGGATGGGTATAGCCCTGTTCCCTCATCCATTCCAGCAGCGCGGTGCTTTCCCCGTCCGGCAGTCTCAGGTCGGCCAGCACGATGTCATCCTCCCGGACGGAACGGGCGATGACCTGCCGCGCCTGTGCCAGCCGGTAGGCCTTCACTGTCTGGTAATCGGCATTCTGCAAGAAGTTGCAGATATAATCGCAGAACAATATATTGTCCTCAACCACAATCACTCTCATAGCTTTCCTTTGCCTGTTGTGCCAAATCAATTATTTCCTTTCCCTTGTCCAGTACTTTCCGGACCGCCCGGCCGAACTCATCCGCCGAACATTCCCCGTTCCCCTGAAGCAGCATGAACAAGTCCCGCAGGGGCTTGCCGGCATGGATTATCTCCCAGGAACTGCTCAGGTGGTGGGTCCATTCCCTGAGCGACTCGCAATCGTTCCTTTCCGCACTTTCCGCCATCGCCGCGATATCGTCCGTTGTCTCCCTGATAAGCGTCTCCAGCATTTCCAGCCTGTCGCCATACTCCAGCAACGCATGGAAATCGATCTGCTCCTGCTGCCTTTCGTCGCCCAGGCATCCCGTACAGACTTGCAGCAGTTCCTCTACGGAGAACGGTTTTTTCAGGCAGGCCGAAAACCCCGCCTCATGCAGGTCCGCCGTATTGCAGCCTCCCGAAGCGGTGGCCGCAATGACCGGAATGGTCCGCGAGTTTCCCACATTGGCTGTGCGAAGCAGTTTCAGCACGTCGAACCCGTTCATCTGCGGCATTTTCAGATCGGTAATCAGCAGGTCATAGTTCTGACGGCGGATGCATTCCATCAGGTCACGTACGCACCCGCATGTCGTGCACATCACCCCATGGTGCGCGAACATCTCCTTGACGGCGGCCAGCAGGACGGTATCGTTGTCCAATGCCACAACGGTAAAAGGCTGTACGAGAGGCCGGGTGCCGTTTTCTTTCTTCACCGTCTCCTCCGCGGTTGACACGGGCAGGAGCACCGTGAAGCAGCTTCCGGACCCTTTTCTGCTTGTCAGTTCTATCGTGCCTCCCAGCAGTCCGACCAGCTCCTTGACAATGGAGAGCCCCAGTCCCACACCCTCCTCGGCCATCGCGTTGGGCAACCGCTCGAAAGCGGTGAAAACGCGTGCCTGCTCCTCCGCACTCATCCCCGTACCGGTATCCTCGACGGAGAGCTGCAAGGTTCCGTTATCAAACCGCATGCGTAATGTGACCGCCCCCCGCTCCGTGAACTTGATGGCGTTTGACAACAGGTTATGTCCTATCTGGACAATCCGTTTCTTGTCCCCGATGACCACCCTGTCCCTTGGACTCTCCATATTCAGGAAGAGGTTCTTGTCCGCCGCCAGCGGCATGAAATCCGCTTCCAGCGTCTCGATGACGGTATGTAGCCTGAACGGAACCGGATTGACTTCCTCCTTTCCGCTCTCCAGCCGGAAAAATCCCAACAAAGTGTTCAGCATGGCCTCCATGTGTCCCGCCACCCGGCGTATCGTCCGGTTGTATTCTTTCCGTTTGGATATCTTTTTCTCCGTCGCGAGCAGTTCAGCATAGCTGTTGATTGTCGTAAGCGGTGTGCGCAGGTCATGGGTCACGGTCAGCATGATTCTTTTTCTTGCCGCGATCAGCTCCTCGTTTTCGGCGACGGTATGTTCCAATTGCCCGATTGTTTCCTCCAGCCTTTTCTTGTAGCGGTTTATGCGTGCCATGTCCCGGTGTATAATCATGTAGGAGCCTCCGAGCAGCAGGAGCATGAACACCACCAGCCCGGCGACTATGGCCAGTGACTGTTCGCCCGTCCTGCCCAGCTTTTCCTCCCGTTGCTGCATCTCTTCCTGGATATTCCAGTCCATGTGCCTGATAACCTGTTGAAGCTGCTCGTTGAGCAACCTGTTGCGGGAGGCGAGGATATGTGCCTGCTCGGAGAACTGGCGCGCATATTGCCGCTGTCTGTCCGCTATGCTCCTGTTGAGGGTATGGAGTGCGGATGTGTCCGGGGAGGTTTCCGTCTTCTCTTTTTTCCCGAACAGCCTTTTCAGGAATCCTCCCTTCCTGCCGGTCTTTTTCGGGGGGCTTTGTCCGGCTGTTTGCGGAAGCTGTCCGGCTATTTCCCGGCCGGCTTGCTGCTGCTTGCGCATAATCTCCTTGATTTGCAGCATGGACTGTTCCTTGTCCCTCCATAAGATGCGGATACTGTCTATCCGGGCGTTGGGATGCAATTCCTGTAAACCGTACAACAGGCTGTCGACGGCCGATTTCTGTTTCAGGTACGTGTTGAAATCCTTCTCGTCCCACTCCGTGAATGTGTCGCAGAACAAAGAGAGTTCAAGCATTTTCATATATACATTGCGTATGGCCCGCTTTTGTCTGTTTATTTGCCGGACATTCGTTTCTATAGACCTGATCTCCCGCCATTCGTGGATACCTATATATATGATACAGCCAACCGTCAGGAGCACGGTGATGTACCCCGCCGCAATCTTGGCAAGAAGCGACCGCGGGTGTGAAGTCTTTCTTATCAGTCTGTTCCAATTTATCAATGTATGAGCCTTTTTATTTTTTGTTATACCCGGTTTTAAACAAGCGAATAATAAAAACCGACCAGTCGGTATTTTATTATTCGCAAAGATAAACCTTTCCAAATAATAACAAAAGAAAAAGTATTCAAATGCAAGGCAAATGTGCCGTTTACATTAGAAAAATGCGGTTTTAAGCGAAGAGAAGCGGTTATTGTATTTGAAAAAGCAGTGCTCCAAAGGTCTTTCCTATGGAATTTTCGAACAATTGCCGGCTGAATACCCGTATGTCGTCCACAGACTGCTTGTGAATGACAACGACCGCATTGAAAAGAAAATCCTGTTCCCTGGCAAGAAGTTCGTGATACATTTGCGGAAATTCGTCCATGTATTCGTTGGCGGAGGATACGAACTGCATGTAATACATCAATCCGTTGCCCTCCAGTTTTTCAGGAAAGCTGTCGATTACCCGTTCAATCGGATTTTTGTAGGACCGGAGAAATTCGTCCCATCTTCTCCCTTCCAGATAATCCATTTCCGGAGAGAGCTGGGAAGCCGGGAAAAAGCGCATTTTCACGACAGTGTCAATCAAATGCCGTTTGGATGAAAAATAGTGCATGACCGCTCCTTTGGACTTATGCACGGCTGCCGCCACATCGCAAAATGAAGTCTGTTTCATGCCTTTGGTAAGGAACAGTACATACGCCTCGTCAATTATCCGCTGTTTCAAGTTTGGATCCATATTACACCTGCATTATATAAAAAATAGCACAGATGCAATCAACAACCCAAACGTGGCAGTGGAAAAGCCTAGAGATGAAGTCGACGCACCCGTGCTATATGTTTTGATATAGCGCAAGCTGTCATATCCCATCTTCTCTCTTTGAAATTTTCCACTTTTCGTTTGAAAGATGTATATGATACTATACTATTTTACCTGTTAGTTTTGCAAAATTAAGCTATTTATTGCTTATTTCCAAACTTAAACACTTAAACTACACTTAATAACACAGTTCCATAGGAGAAGCGTCCGCTTTCAGGAACAAGCAACAGGATTTTTTCCCCGGACTTAAGCTCGTGCGTTTTCCAGAATTCATCCAATATGGCGAAGATGGCGGCAGAGGCTATATTGCCTACTTTGGACAGGTTGGTAAACCACTTGCTTTCGTCAATTCCGATTCCAATCCCTTTTAATTCATTTATTATCTTATCATAAAAAAACATGGAGGAAACATGGGGCAGTACATAAGAAATGGATTCCGGTGCCACATTGTATTTTTCAAGACAATATTTTATGTGTTTCGCCCAATATGGGACGGCATTCTTTTCCAGTAATTTAATATCTTGCTTTACAGTAAAAAGTGAGCGGTCTGTCAATTCCTGACTACTGAAACTTTTCCAACTTTTCAATTCTCCGTTTTTTTCTTTTTCCGCTCCCATAAACATACATGTCGGCAATTCATTGGCATACGAAGTCATTTCCACCCATTCAATATGTAGAGCTTTTCCTTTGCCCGGATTATCCTGTAATAATACCGCACTGGCACCATCACTCAGCATAAAGCGTAGAAAATCTTTTTCCAATGCCATGTATGGTTGTATTCCAAGATTAGCGCATTTTTCGTATTCAACATCAAAATTTTTGGAAAGCAACCCCGCTGATGCCAACTCGGAACAACTACAAACAGCATTACGCTTATCACCCGCTAAAATGCTTAGATATGCAATCTTGAATGCTTGAACGCATGACAAACAGATGCCGGATGCTGAAAATATTTCCATCGGAGCATTTTTTAGCAAACCATGTACCATGGAGGCATGTGAAGGCAGCACTTGGTCCGGGCTGGCAGTTGCACATGCTAAAAGTTCTAATTCTTGCAGAGGTAATAAAGCTTCTGTCAAAAGTTTCTGTATCGACAGTTGTGCCAGTTCCGCATTCGTATGCGTCATTTCCTGCTTTGTGTTGACGGCATAAAAACGTTGTTTTATTCCATTTTGTCTGAGTACAATATTTTTGACACGAGAATGTACTCCAGAGATTAACCCTAAATAATCTTCCATAGAATTATTATCTATCGGAGAGTTTGGGAAGTAAGAGGTTACTGTTGTTATAAAAACTTCCTTTGACATTTTAAATCATATTTTAATTAAACTATATATAAACATAAACTGTTCCTTTAACAGGGGAATATTCAATCCATTTACCAATGCATCATTATAAGATTGTCCAAAATATACGTATTTGAACTGCTTGGCGATATTTTTGCAATTGTATTGAGTTCCAATTTCTCCTTTCTCTTGTGCATGTTTCAATATCCTTTCCCATAGTAATAGCTCTTTTTGGGTAACTATCGTTGTTTCCTTTGTAAAGTTTGGATAAAATTTTTCCGCCTGTAATATCAGACTCATATAAGCCCTTGTTCCGTTGGTATTAGCGTTCGGCAATATGAACTGGTATAGATAGTCCATTGTACGTTTTACATTGTCAATGTAATAGTTGATAAAATCATGCAGTGATAGACTTTCGGAATTTTGCATTTTATTATCTACATCTTGTTTTCTCAAGATATATTGATCAATCACATCCATAAACAATTCTTGTTTGGTCGGATAATGATAGGACATACAACCTCTTGACAGGTTGAGACTTTGTTCAATATCTTTCAAGGGGACCATATTATACTCCTTTGTCAGAAACAACTTGAATGCGGTCTCCCTTATTAACGCTTTTGTTTCTGTTCCTTTTGTTCCTTTCATAAATATGTATTTTAAAAACAAAAATAGAACATTTGGCTGAATATTCAATCTTTTTTGCATACTTAGTTTAAAGCGAATAAGAGTTAAACTACATACGTTAACAGTATGATACTTAAATCAATTCCATTATTTTAGACAGTTTTGCTTCAGGCAATATGGGGTTCTTATTTTTTTTTGTTACATTTGCTTTTAATAAAAACCGACTAATCGGATTTTATTCAGGCGTAGAGAAGAACTCAAACGAAAAGTGGAATTTATTGTATGAGATGATTCTCTATGCCTTTTTCAACTTACTACTCCCCCAAATTATGACTCTTCCGCGTAATCTTGTTTTCATCTAAAATTTGAAAACCGAATCATGCCTGTTGTCAATCCGTTGAATAAACATCAACGAACATAACTGCGACAATTTCAGGTATTGCTGCAATCAGCGGTATGACCAATTCCTTAGCACAAGTTTTGTATATCATAATTTTTTTCATATAAACCGTCCAGTCGGTATTTATTGCAAAAATATAAACATTCGGAATAAAAACAAAGGGAAAGATGAAACTCTATGTTAATAAACATTTCATCCTTCCCTTTTGACAAGTGCTGATTTATCAAATTTATCTTGGAGTCATTTTGACTTTAACCTGTACTCCCATGGAGTTTAAGACACGAACCGGTGCTTTTTCACTGGCTTTCAAATAAAAAAGAAGGTAGTCTTTTGCCCGTTGGGATTCGAAATAACCTTTTTCGTGGTATTCGGCAATCCACTTTTGAATTACCGGAACCTGCCAGCGGTTCATTAATACATAGTAACCGAATTTATACTCCAAGTCACTCAAAAAAATATTGAGTTTCAGGTAATCCCACCAAAACTGTTGCTTCTTTTTGCTTTTGGCGTTGAGTATGACCACCTGATGGTCAAAGGTGTCACGGGGATTTTCCCAATCTTGGCGGGAGATAAATACATCAGGAAGCGCATTGTCCGCATTGTCCTTTGTCGGGATGAAAGGGGATAACGCCTCAATGGAACCTTTCATCTTTTCATATAATGCCGGCTCATATTCTTTGTTATACAATATGACGTCTCTCAAGCGGGTGGACGTAAGATGGGTTACTACCGGGCGTCCGCTTATACAATGTTCAGGGACAGTCATCCTTGAAGCCAGTTTCTTCATAAACTTGACTTCCGCCGTTATCTGTTCTTCCTTATCCGCTTTTTTGAAAGGGTAGTCCGTGCAGGCTATTTTCCGCATACCCCGATGCAGTTCCGTAAGCTGTAAGGCTCCATAAGCGCAGAAGATGGAAGCACGGATAATCTTGAAGATAGGGGTACGGTCACCCTCGTGTGCCACATACGGCAGGTCTGTCACACCAAAAAGCATTTCATTTTCCACTATCAAGTCGGCGGAGATTGTCTTGCCCTCTTCCAGGCGACCCTTGATTTTGAAATTACGTTTTTGCCATCCCCAAGTGTGAATGGGTTGCGTAGCCAGCAGTGTCACACAATAATTGCCATTGTGCGGGGTGAAATCTACATTTTGCGGGGTTGCCTTGGACATCAGCTCATTCAGCAACTTGATTTTTTGGATATTGTCCATAAATAAATTGGTATTAAGTGAAACATCTTGTTAACAGTGCAAATGTAGGCATCGGCTTTCGTACCCGAGTTCCGTTTTTCGCCGAAAATCACTGCAAGGTCAACCAATTATTCAATATTTATTCTATTTTCGATTCTCAATATATAGTTTGTTTCCAAGAAAAAGCGTTCCATCCGTACCGCCTGGCCCGTTCTGAACAAAGGTCTTTCGCTATTGGCTATGCAGGCTTTCTTTATAGGAAAGTTCCGTGCCTCTTCCTGTTGCTCAAAATAGCCAATGGTAGAACGTAACTGTTGTTCACCATCCTTTATCCACTGGCTGCCTTTGCTTTTTCTTTGTTTCAGTTCCACAAATATGATCGTGTCTTCATAAAATAGACAGCCGTCACAGCGATTATCCATCTTTCCGTCCGCCTTGCGTAATTCAATGCAATGGTCAACCGGTACAAAATTTACTTTAAGCCGGTAGTGATTGTCCACTGCCGCAATCCAATCCTGTCCCTGTTTTTCAGCGATGTATGCTTTTTCGGCAGCCGGAGCGGGCCGGTCACATATACCGAATTTGCGTTTGCATGAGGAGGAAATATGTTCTGTAGGGAAAAAGTCAATCATACTCTTGTTGTATTTCCAGTAATTCGGCAAAATCCTCGTTTGTTTTCTCCAGCATCCTATTGAGGAAGTTTTCATCGGAAGGCAGTCCATGATATGTGTCCAATACGGTTGCCGTTCCTTCCACTTCATTGAATTCGTAAATAGCGATTTCGTCAGGATGTATGGCGGCTTCTATAGGATAAATAGTACCTATTCTTTGTCGTGCCTCATCGGAAAGATTGCTAGAAGCCAACAACATACCGGTTTTGACAGCGATGGTCAGGCTGTTGATGAGGTACGGACTATGCGTTGTAACGACCAGACGGTTTGCCTCTAACGAATTGTTGAAAGCCAGCAATTGTTTCATTATCATCCATTGCGATTCCGGATAAAGGTTTTGTTCCGGTTCCTCCACGATGTTGACAAACGCCGACTTGTTGAATCTGGCAGAAACGGCTGAAAGGGCGATTCTCCGTTGCTCGTCTGTAAGATTCGGTATATTCCATATATTCGCCACTTCCGCTTCGAAGCGTTTCGCTTCATCGCTGCTCATCTTTTGGGCATTGTTTGCCTGGCTTTTTACAGATTCGGACAAATGCAGAGAAACCAGATAAAGCGGTACTATGGACTGGAAGCCACTGGAAGCCTCCATCAGCTTCACTTTGTAATCCTCGCCTTTGACATAGACAATGTCGTTTTGCTTGTTGTATTCCAGCTGCGCATGGTTGATAGGCAGTTCCAGACTACCCTTGATGAGTTGTTTGGCGTTGTTATATTCCGTCAGAAATACCAGCAAAGCATCCGGTAAGTCCTTAATCAAATTCGGTTTGTTGACCATGCTGATGAAGTTTCGTTCAGCGGGAACATACATGATTTGAGGAAGGGCATATTTGTTCAATGTACCGTCTTTTTTTTCTATGATAAGTTCGCCTTGTCTGGTATAGGTGAACTTATAGGAATCCCCTTCGTAGAAAATTTCAGTCCGTTCCTTTATGAAATAATTGGAAATACGGTGATAACCGCAATATTTGTTCTTGAACTTGGCCGCGGTAAATTCTTTCTCCTTGAAATCCCCCCGCGTCAAAACCTTTTCCATCCATGTAAATGTGGAAACCAATTTGGCAACCGTACTTTTACCGCTACCCTGGTTGCCGGTAAAAACAGTCACTTTTTCTATGTCAATCCATCCGTCCATTGCGGAGACCGTTTCCTTGAGCGGACCGAAATTCTTAATCTTGATTCTACTCATATCGTTGTTATATAGACTATGTGCAAAGATAGTGTTTCTAAATGAGATGACCTAACGAAGGTCGTACCTCATTTGCCTTGGACATAAATACCTTTCCAGTTGTCCGGAAAATGCTTTTCCTCCCACATGCAATTGAATCTTTGGGGTGAACAAAAGGAACCTACTGCATAAAAGACAGAATAGAAGACAGAATATGAAGGATTTCCTTTATAACCTTCGACATCAGCTAAAATCTCATCCATGGTCCTGTTGAGTTCTTTTTCATCCTTTACATATTTAAATTCGATTGCGCATTCCAATGAAGGTATTAATATATCCGGATTATAGCATTTGGCTGTTTTCTGAAATTTGAAACTGCAAGATTTATTATCAGGAAATGCTGTTTTGCAGATATTAATCATAGGTTTGTACACCTCCGGTTCGGATTTTGGTTGTATGTCAAAGTCTGCAAGTAACGTAGCCGTACTGTTTAAAATATTCTCTAGGATTTCAAATTCTTTATGAGCACCTGTAATGCTGAAATCATCGAACGCGTTCAAAAATTTTCTATAAGCAAATATCAGTTCGCTATCCATATCTTCTGTACCACGTAGCATTCTTTCTTTTTCGTAGAATGGTGTAATTTCTGTTAGAAAAGAATTATAATAATCCGGAAGGTGCTTCGCTTCAATATACGCTTGTACTAAAGGACGCAATTTTTTTGCCATGTAGATTAGGGAATCCTTTCTTTCTTGTTCGTCCATTTCATAATCAAGACGTTCTTCTTCGGACAATTTAGAAAAATCGGGCATTCCGTATTCTTCAAACATCATATACTCGTAGTGACTACGGCTGAATGCAGCCATTAATTCTTTTATTTTTTCCGCTAAATGTTTCATATCTATTTTTTCATAAACAAAATAGACCAAACGGTCTGTCTGCAAATATATTCCTTTTAATCTACGAAAAGAAATAGAAGTGTCATTTTTTGAGGTGAAAATATGAATTTAGCAAAACAGAGAGCAACTAAGTATGAATCTTGAATGGGGAAGACACTGAGGTTTATGTATTGATTACATCCGACAAGGGTGGGAATGTTTTTTAGATTGATTTGGATTATGTGTCGGAAAAACATTGTATCTTTGCATTAATAAGAAGAAAGAAAGGAATTTATGGACTTTGAAGGAGAATATACCATGCGGACGGCTTCCAACCAGCAGAGTTATGAGCCGGATACCGTATACCCGGACGCCGTGCTGAATATAGCCCGCGATTCGGCTTCCGTGTTTCAGCTGAAGCGGAAATGGGAAAAGACTCCTCCGATGTTGAATCTGACTCCAGATTTCCAGCGAGGGCTGGTATGGAAACCTAAACAGAAAAGCGAACTGATAGAATCCATACTGATGGGTATTCCCCTGCCTCTGATTTACGTGAAGGAGGATGAAAAGGGAGTGTATGTCATTGTGGACGGCAAACAGCGCCTGAGTACATTGTTCAGTTTTATCAATAATGAATTTGCTCTGGAGAAACTCACCATCCTGAAGGACAAGAATGGTTCCCGGTTTGACAAACTGACTCCATTGGAGCAAAATAAGATAGAGGACTGCTCCCTGACCTTGCATGTGATTAAGGCTCCCACCAGCGACCGGGTCACTTTTGATTTGTTCGACCGGGTGAACCGGGGCGGGACGCGGCTAAACAACCAGGAAATGCGTAATGCACTTTATCAAGGCAATGCCACGGAACTGATTAACCGGCTGGCTGAAAAGGAGGCCTTTGTTGAAGCCACGGAGCATTCCATTCCCGCCAATCATATGAAAGACAGGTATCTGGTACTCCGGTTTGTGGCTTTTTATCTGTGGCAGCAGCATGTCACCATAGACCCTGACACTGACGGGCCTTTGGACTATCGAAGTAATGTGGAGGATTTTTTAGGGAAAACGATGCGTTTTCTCAATCGGTTGGAGCCGGAAAACGGTTTGTTCAAAGAGCTGGACACCCGATTTACCCGTGCCATGGAACTTGCCATACGGCTGCTTCCGTCAGGTGGCTTCCGGCTGCCTTCGTCACCCGGTAAGAAACGACCGATAAACATGGCTTTTTTTGAGAGTTTCAGCTACCTCCTGTCCAAGCTGAATGGAGAAGGGGAGCAGCTCCATTGTCAGATTCAGGAAGTTTATATGCAATTAATATGTGACGCTGCCTATTTGGAATCCCTTACCCGTTCTGTGGATAGCGGCAAGCAGACTGAAAAGCGTTATGAAATTATCAACCGACTTATTCATGAATTGAATTTATGCTAAACAATTTGACCATAAACAATTATAAATGTCTAACAGATTGTTCGTTGGAGTTAAAACCTCTGAACTTGTTCGCCGGTCCGAATTCATCGGGAAAATCTACCGTATTGCAAGCCCTGCTGACCGCTTCGGATAACGTGACGGAGAAAAAAGGGAAACATGGTTTGAAGAACCGAAGGACAGAAGCGTCGAACTTCAATGACGTAAGGAACTTTGTAACCAACGCCAAGTCATACGAAATCGGTATTTCGTATAATGGTGAAGAACCGACCGTGCTTTGTTTTACTCCAGGAGATGACTCTTACCAAACCACTCTTGTGGAACAATCGGCTGACGCGTCTTCGGATTTATTGGGAATCCTCGGAAGTGATAACCTGCTGTATCTGCCTGCCACACGTCCCGGTGGCGCATACGCGCAACCCATCAATCCCGATTCGGAAAACAAACTGGGACGTAACGGAGAATTTGTGATTGACTATTATGCCAAGCACCGTCTGGAGCCACTGGATGCCGCTTTGATTCTGGCTCCCGGTACTCAAACCTTGGAAGGGCAGGTAAATCACCAACTGGATAAACTGACCGGCTATCGGTTGGTGGTGGAAACAGTAGGAAACAATCACTATGTGAAGTATGAAACGCGTAGCGGCAAACAGCTTTTCCCTTATCATGTCGGTACCGGAGTGAGTTTTATTACGGAGGTCATCATTGCCTGTTTTGCCACTCCGAGAGGCGGTATGGTGATTACGGAAAATCCGGAAATCCATCTGCACCCCAAAGCGCAAGCCGACTTGATTGATTTTATGGCGAAAGTGGCGAAAGCCGGTGTGCAAATTATCATAGAAAGCCATAGCGACCACCTCTTCAACGGTATCCGGCGTCTGATTAGCCAGGAAAAGTTGGCTTTGTCCGATGTCTCCGTATATAATTTCAGGCAGGACGGGAACGGACTGACACGTGCCGAACGTGTGGAATTTACTCCCCAAGGAGGAATCCGGTCGTATATCCCAGGGATGTTCGAGCAGTTTGATATTGACCTGGATGCTATTTTGAAGCTATAAGATTATGGACGGTATCATTATCAACGAGTTGTCATTGAGCGGACAGTTTCATGACAGCCAGGATTTCTGGAGGAACGGAATGCCTCCTTTTTACAAAGCATTGCAGGATGCCCGTTCGTTCGGAGTGGGGTATCTGTTCAAGCAAGGAAGTTTTTACGGGGCACAAGCCACTCCCGACAAGACTCTTCACGATTTGCTGACAGCACCGGAAGCCCGTATCATAGACGAAGCGAAACGGTACAAGAGTACATTGGCACGTGCCATCTGTAATCCGTTTTGGGACGATGCACCCCAGCAGGATTTGAATGCACATTATCTGGCAGATGAAGCAGATGTATCCGGTAGTTCCGTTGCCGAAGCCACCGTCCGTGCGGTCTGCCTTCTGTCGTTTATACGCTCCTTGTATGAGAAGCATCCGGTTGTTGTAACCAAAGACGGAGTTGCTATTCCGGTGGGGAATATATGGAATGAGAAGCAATTGTATTCCATCTTGTTTGAAAGGAGGGGGAATTGCCTCTCAAGAAGTATATCACGATTCATTTTGGTGGAGGAAAACTTGATTTCAGCCTTATAGATGACACTCATGGATTTTCCCTTATTGACAATGAGAACCAAAACGAGTTTATTGATTCATTCCGCAAATTTGAAGAATTGGATTGGAATGCAAAACGTATAATAAGAATAAGAAGAGCAAGCGTTATTTTTCGGATGACCTATGGGAGGCATTAAGAAGTTCAGAATCACTCAATGGAATGGGTGTTTTGACTATGTGGATAATGGTGTATTTATGTGTCGATGTTTGATTTAGACCATGAGCTAAGTGATGTGGGATAATGTTTTAAAGCCTTGGTATAATTTTTAGTAGAGATAGAAAACTATCCAACATCTCATATCCTGTTTACATACATTATGCTGTGTTTTAGATAAGAGTTCTTGGATAGTTTGATTATACTTTTTTTGTTTTAAATTCTTTTTACTAATTAAGCAGACAATCGCAGATTTATAAAGATTGGCTCCTGCTTATCTCCATATACTTTCAGAGGGAAATTCCAGGATTACAAATCCTAATGCTCATAACCGGCGGATTATAAATCCGCCAGAACGGGCAATTTAATAGACTATGTTACTTTTGACACACTCTCAACGGACACAAATCATTAGTGGTTGAAAGATTTGTTTTGTTAACAGAAGCCTTTTTGTGCTAAAGCTCTTTTTAGCTTTTAAGCATTTCAAAATACCCTTTTCCTATTTAATAAAGGATGTAAAACGGGCTTATTTCTTAATAAAATTAACTATTTGTTTTTTTACCGACATGATTATAAATTCATAGGAATGGGGATGTTATTTATGTTGAATGAAACGTAAATTTACCTCGAATCTCAATGTGATTTTGAAGTAAATTTATTTTATATATACTGATAATATCTTATGATTATTATTCAATTTTATAATTTTGAAGTATCCAATTTTTGTTTATCAGTTTGTATTGAATTAATAGTTTTGTTTCTTTATCAATTTCCCAGAGTAAACTTTGCATTTTTTGTCCATTTTCTATATTAAGGATTTTTTTTTGTTTAGGATTTCCAAATAAACTCATTACTCGTTCATAAGGTACTGTTTTTATTACTGATAACTTTAATTCTCCGTTTTCATCTAGCAACCAGAGATTATCTATTAAAAACAGCCTCATATCTTCTATTAAATCTTTTTCAATAGGCTTTAATATAGGTAGTTTGTTTCTGTATTTTTTGATATTCTCAGCAAAGAATGGGAAAAAATGTTTACCCATAATTCTTCGCTGCATAGAAACATTGTCCTTGTAAGGATTGAATTCATTTAATGGCATTATTAAATCCATACCCAACCAACTATTTTCTTCTTTGTAAAATCGTACCTTTGAATTAATACCTTTTGTGGTATATAATGCTCTAAAACAAAATGCAAACTCAAAGTTTATTTGGCTATATTTATTATTAATTATTGTAGAAAACATTAAAAGTTCTTTTCCTATTTCTGATATTTTGATATAGCTAGGAGAATCGATTTGTATACTTATTCTTTCCATTTTAATGATGACATTTATTTCCTGCCGGTTTTTTACCAAACTGTTTTTCATACTTCTTTATCCTGCTTGTTTCAAACTGCTGAAATGCTTTTTTTGCAGATTTGTTTACAGAATGTTGCAAGGGAATATATTCTAGATTATTCTTTTTTAACCACTTTTGTGTATATCTATTTTGAATTTCAGGTCTATTTTTTCTTGATCTAAAATCAGTAGTTTCTCCGATTTTCCAAGTATCCCCCTTATTCAACCATATTTTGTCAACAGGTGTATCATTTCCCCATTCATAAACGTCGTATAAACCACTTTTTGTTGCAACTAATTTATAGACTTCTGCTGTAAGCCCAAATGGATCTAACCACATATTGGAGTCAGTCACATAAGCATATAAAGTGGGATTGTTTCCTACAAGTCCTATAGGGTCTTGATTTAAGTAATTTCCCGTTTCAGATGAGTAATAGCGAAACCTATTATAGCAAAGATTAGTCTCATAATCAATATATTGACCAGCCCATCGGAACGGACACTCGTTCAAAGAACGCCCTTCAAAGATCGTTGCTTTTCCATAAACATCCAATGTACACTCCCAAGTTTTCTTCCCCTGTTCATCGTACATCTGAATAGGCGTACCCAAATAATCGGACACTATGGAATATTGCTTACCGTCCTGTATCTTCGCCGTTGGCACAAATGTGCCTGCCTCAAACACCCACGTGGTAATATCCTCTGTCGGTTCTTTTGACGCAGTGTTTTCTTCCTCATCCGGTTGCATATCGGTGACTTTGTAGCCCCATTCATGAATAGGCACATTACCATCCCATACCCAACGTGTGACCTGTCCGAAATACTGCTTAGCCGTGCGTCGTCCCAACGCATCGTATCGGAACTCCACCGGTCTTCCGTCCGGACGTATAACTTTCTTCAGCATCCCATTGGAACTCCACTCGTACAGCCATCCCGTTCCCGTTGCCAGACAGCGGATGCCCCGTTCCTTCTCCATGCGCTTGCGGTCGAACTTTACGCCTGTTTCCTGCAACTGCTTGAACTCACGGAAAATGAGGTTCCCCTCGTCATCGTAGTGATAGAAACAATCCGGGTCTTCCAAAAGTTTTCCCCCGGCACCGTATTTGCGGTCTTTCTTGTCCGGTGTCTCAAAGAGGTTACCCACGAAGTCCGGCACACGGTAAATCACATCCGTTTCCGAACCTTGCATGGTCTCCTGCCGGATAAGGAAGTCGAAACGGTCGTAGTCATACCGTGTGACGGTGCCCGTCAGTTCGTTCTCCTTGGAGAGCAGGCGGTTGGCGATGCCCCATTGGTAGCGGTAGGCACCTTGCTCTATGCCTCCCGACCGTACCGACTTGTGTACCTCCCTGCCGAAGCAGTCACGTTCCGTCCTGACAGTCACACCGCCGGAAAAAGTGCGCTGCACCTCCAGCCCGGTATTGTCACGTACCCATGACGCCTGCCAGCTTTCGCCCGCCTGCATGGTCTGCAAGTTGCCTTCCCGGTCGTACGTATGGCGGATGTCCGCTCCCAGGCTGCTGGTGATGCGGGTACAGTTGCCCTCGCTGTCGTATGTGCGGTTGATGGTATATTCTCCCTGTTTCTCCTCAATAATCTGTCCCGTCTTCCTGTCACGGGTGAACTCCAGCAGGTTCTCGCTGTTTTCCGCCTTGACAAGCATACCGTCCTTGTCATACGTGTAAAGAGATACCTCGCCGTCGTACTGTTCTTCCTTCAGGATGTTGTCCAGCCCGTCATACAGGTATTCCGTCCATTTGTCCCCGGGACGGTTTACCCGTGTGACACGTCCGGCACCGTCGCGCTCATACTCGCGTCGCAGCCCGTCGAAACCGATTTCCGTAACTACCTGTCCCAGCCCGTCCAGCTCGAAGAAATAGTTGTCGCCCGCCTCGTTTCCGATGCGCCGGAGCTGCAACTCGCTGTTGTAACCGAATGTAATCCGATGGCGTTCCTGCTCACGGCTTTTCAATACCCCTAATGCCCCATAGGTGAACTTCACCTCACGGATGTTGTCCGTGGCATGTACCATGTTCCCCATGGCGTCGTACTCGAACCGGTGCACGTTGCCGTCCGGTTCCTCCAGCCGTATCAGGTTGTCCGCCCGGTCATAGGCGTACCGGGTGGCATTGCCTTTGACATCCACCGCCTGTATAAGCCTGCCCCTGCCGTCGTATTCCCACCTGCGGAACAGGCCGTTGGGGAACCGTAGCAGTTCGAGGTCGTAGCGGTCGTTGAAGGTGAGGGTATAGACACGGTCCTGTTCGTCGGTAATGGTATGTAATACGCCTCCCTTATAGGTGTATTTCACAGTCTCCCCGCTGATCGTGGTGCGGCTGACGACACGGTCCATCCCGTCGTAATCCCAAGAAAGCTGTTTCCCTCCCGGCGTGCAGAGCAGGACGAGGTTGCGGTTTCCGTCGTAGCTCAGGAACGTATCCTCGCCGTTCTCGTCCGTTATCCGGACGGGTTGGCCGGACTCGTTGTAGGAAGTCTTGCGGGTATAGCCTTCGGGGTTGACCGTGACCTCCAGTTCCTGGTATCCGTTGTACTGCTGGCGTGTGATTCCCCCATTGGCATCCACTATCTTGTAGATGAGCTTGTCCTCCCCGTAATGGTATTCGGTTTCGGCACCCTCCCCGTTACGGATATGGGTGTAGCCTTTGCCGTAACGGATGAAGTACTCCATGACACCGCCGTCCCCCCATGTATGCACACAACGGGCGTTCTCACCTTTGCCCTCGTATTCCCAATGGAAGGACATGCCTCCCTGATTGGTCAGCTGTACCAGCAGATGCCCGTCGGTATAGACGAAATGTTTGCTGACATCCAGTGCGTCGATGGTCTCCACCATGTCGCCCCGGTCGTCATAACGATAGCGGACAAGCCTGGTTTCCTCACCGTCCTGTCTCATGGACACACAGCATACCCGTCCCAGTTCGTCGGTTTCCACCTTCAAGCGTTCCCCCCGAGAAGATACGATTCCCGCCAGTTTTCCAGCCGGAGCGTATTCGAAACGGATGCGGAACCCGTCTTTGGTGGATATGCCCGACACCATGCGGTAGCCGAAGCGGTTCTCCGGTGCGTCGAACCGGTATTGCAGTCCCCGGATGTCGGTCAGCAGATAACCCTGCCCGTCAAGCGTCCAGAGCAATTGTTCCTTGCGGTCAAAATAGGAATCCCCCGGTTCCAGCACGGGCAGGAAGGACTCCCGTCCGTCGGCATGGCGGAAGAGGAAAACCCCTTCTTCCAGCCGCCGGATACCCAGGTTGTAACTGTGGTGCCAGTTGTAACCCAACGGGCCATCCACGGCGGCATCGCTGTAATAGGTGCGTTCCCATACGATGGGGATGGGGCCTGGCAGCTCGAAATCCACGTTGGTGTGGTACACCCTGCCTGTTGCCGCATCGACCGGCTCGCCGAATGTCTTGCATTTGATGGGCTGGAGAATGTCCGCCAGCCGGTTCTTTCCTTTCTTTCTCAGTCTGTCAATCAGATCCTGGAACTTGTCTCCCAGCTTCTTCCACATTTTTCCCAGCCCCTTGAGTCCGAACTTCATTGCCAGCGCGAACATGTCGATGGTGGGCGGCCCGCCCACGAGCACCGGCTTGCCTACGGAGGTGATGGTGGAGAGCATGGATGTGGGTGCCAGCAACGCCTTGCTCACCTTCTTGGGCTTTCCCCTGCGGGGAATGGTCGGGATGCCGACCAGGTTACAGGAGAGCGCCGGATGTGTCAGCGTGGAGCAGGGGGCACCGTCCGCCAGCACGGTCGCGCTGCCCATCCACATCTCCGACTCGGACATGCCGCTGACCAGCGGTGCCGGGTGCAGGACGAATGCGGGCAGGTGCACGATGCCTATGCCCGCCTGCGCAATCCACTGGTTATGCACCTTCACCGTAGGTGCCATCCCCTTGAGAATGCTGCACGCCACTCCCGCCACCCCTTCGGTGACGGGCGGCATGGCGGCGGCGATGCCTGCCATGATGTCCGCCATGAGGTCATATACTTTCCCCACATGCGGCACGGGCATGACGGGTGACGGCGGTGTGACCGTAGGGTGCATGTCTATCCCTATGGCAAGGTCGCCGAACTTGGCTACGGGCATGCCCGGCATGGATGGGAGCAGTCCGCCCAGTCCCGCCTGGAGCTTGTCCAGGGCAGCCTTTGAGTCGGCGAAAAGGTCGGAGAATCCCCGTCTGGTGCTGTTGTTGTCAACGGCATCAGCTATATTTTTCAACACATCTGACATAGTGAGAACGGTTTAGAAAAGTAAAGAAAGGAAACAGCCGGAGAGGTTAACCGGAGTTCTCCGGCTGTTTCAGAAAAGGGATTGCCTATGCATCCTGTGCATAATCGCTGTTCCAGTCATTCTCGTCATCCCCCTTGGTGCCTTCCAACTTGATGACAAAACTCTTTGCCGGGAAGTAAGGAGTCAGGTGAATGTCGAGGAAAATGCGGTCTTTCTGTTTCGGGTCACGCTCGAAGCGGAGGATCTTGAATTTTTCAATCAGGCGTCCGGGACCCTGGATGCTGTCCAGGAACTTGCTGATTTGTCCACGCAAATCCCTTTCTGCCTTGCTGTTCCAGTTCTCGAAAGCGCGCCGGTTGAGGAAGTCCATCAATACCTTGGTCACCCAGTCGAACACACGTACCACCGAATAGGTCTGCAAGCCCAGGTTGTCGCCGTTGAACAACGTCTTGGCGGAGAACGCCATCACCTTGCCGTATTCCTTCACCATGGGAATCAGACCAATCTTCTCCAGTTCGGAGATCTCGCTCTTCTTCAGATTGAAAGCCACTCCGTCCACCTCGCTCATGGAACCGTATTTCTTGCCGGCGGTGACCTGTGCCATCACCGTCTTGTACACGCTGCCCGCCAGTGCCGCGGAAGGCGGAATCAGCAAGTCCTCCGTCTCGCCGAGTTCGGCATAACGTCCACGTCCGACCAGGTAGTTGCAGGCCATACATACGTTGGACTTGTACACATCGCCTCCCGACAGGTTGGAGTCGAAAAACATTTCGATGACATCGTCCGGCTTTTCAAGGTCGGCGAAGTCGGTATAAATCATCACCTTGTTGTCATGCGCTATCTTCGCCCATTTCTCAATCACCTTGTTGGAACCCAGGTAGCCGGGGATGACCAGCAAGGAATAGTTGGTGCGCAGGTCCAGACGGTCGTAGTTGGCACGCAACTCGTCCGCAATGGCGTCGATGAAGAAAGAGTTGTCCAGGTCGGTGAGCTGCTCCATGGAAGCATTGACGATGGAAATGTTCTTAATCTTGTCGGAATCCGTATTCTTGTAGAAAAGCATGACCGTACGGTATGACTTCTCCAATTGTTTCACCTCTTCCACCGCCTTCAGCTGGTTTTGGGAAAGCAGATCGGAAACGGCCGCCGATTTCTTCTGGCACAGTTCGATCATTTCGCTGATGGACTTGTTGCCTTGCAGCATGTCCACCCACATTTCGAGCCGTTTTTCCAGCTCCTTGCGCTCAGGCGCCCGTTCGGGGTCTGTAAGGAAAATGTTACGGCGCGCCTTGCGCTCCGGGTTCAGGTTCTGTATGCCGTCCACAGAGGACTCCAGGACATTGAAACCACCAAACTTAGCCAGGACCTGTAGCTCCGCGTTCAGGTTTCTGGACTGTGCCGCAGCCTGCTGTTGTACGGCTGCCTCCCTGTGTGTGTTCTGTTCACTCATAGCTGTTGTCATTCATTTGCAGGGTTAGACTTCTCGTTTTTCTTTAAATCGTCCAGCATGGCAGAAAGCGAATTGACGAATGCCTCGCGTGTCGCCGGATTCTCCAATACCCGTTGCAGCACCTTGTTGGAGCGCAACGACTTCTCCATCCTGTCGGCGAACTGCTTTTCCGTATTCAGTCCTGACAGGAAATGACTTTGCTCCGTCATTTTCTTGACAGAAAAGTCCCCCACATTGTGAAAACGGAAGTTTTCCTCCACGGGAGCACCTTCCGCATCGGTGAACTCAATATCTATCTCCGGTAAGAAATGCGCGAAGACCTGGTCGATATTGGTCAGCCCCGTGATCACTTCGGGAGCCACCGGTTCGTCTTTAGTCAACTGCTCCACCAATAATGTCCGGTTTTGTGGAATTTCCGCAATGCCTTCGGAGGCGTCAATCTTCACTTCGTTTCCGCCGATTCCGTAATTTCCAAGATCCATAAATTCGATATTTAAGTTTAAACTATATGTTGATTAAATTCTCTTTCAGTTGAAAATACCTCCTTTTCTTCTGGCTTTTGCCTGCCGCATGGAGGGGTTCTCCACCAGTTCCTTCCAGTCCTCGCCCAGCCATTCGTGAAGCTGGCGTTCCAGCACCTCGATGTCAATCGGCGCACGCACCTGCCTGCCCGTATGGAGCGCCAGGTGTGCCGCATAGGTGAAGGTGGAGCTCCGTCTGATGTCTTCGGAAAGATAGCTTCCTCCCGCCAGTGCCAGCAGGAAATATTCGAACGCCTGTTCCAGCTTTCCCTCCTCGTACCGCAGGAAGCCGCACATCCGGTAGCCCTCCATGACATAATAGGGGTCCTTCCGTTCGACAGCTTTCCCGGCTATCCCCTCGTATAAAGCCACCGCCTCTTCGCGTTTCTTTTCTGCCGTCAGGATCGCCGCCTTCATGGAAACAGCCATCTTCCAGTAGCTGTATCCCGCCGCCTCGCCATCCTTCATCGCCTTTTCCGCCTCGCGGATGGTCTTGTCGCTGTATTTCATGCTGCTTTTGTATTCGCGGATAGCATAGCAGGCTTCGGAAGCGATGAAGAGAGCGGATATCCGAATATTCGCATCCTTCAGTTCCCCGGCGATATCCAGGAGCTTCCTTATTTCCTTTTCCAGCGGTTTCAAATCCTGTTTCCGCGTGCAGTCCATGACCGCCGTCACCTGCTGTTTGAACCGGTTCTCGGGCGCAATCAGGTCGTTGCCGGTATCCGCCCGTGCCATCCGGTTATGCAGTGCCGCTGCCATGTCAAAGCGGGGGCGTATGTGGACCACCTCCGGCGACTCGTCCAGAGCGACATTTCTGTCCTTCTTCAAATCAATGGTTGTCAGACGGATGCCCTGCGGGACACCCTCTTTCAGTACCTGTCCGAACCATTCCGTCCGGGGAAATTCCCCGGATTGTTCCGGAGGAAAATAGATGCAGAAGAAGGCATTTTCCAAACGGGATATGCACTCCTTGAAGCGCAACATCTCCTTCCACAGGTTTGCCGCCGTGGGCTCGGCCGATGTGTCGGGGCGGTACTCTGTCTTGAGCAGCCCGTCGTGCCGCAACGCCTTGAGCATGTCATCCTTCTCTTCCGCCTGCTCCTCAAACCATCCGGCATACTCCTGCCAGAGCTGTGCGGCATATTCGTCGTCATCGCCTCTGTAGGGCGTGTCGAAACGGAAAAATATGTCATCGAACTGTCCTACAGGGGAACGCTCTATCTCCAGGAACTTGTCCACCAGGTCCACATCGTTCCTTCCGACAATCCATATCGCCAGTTTCCAGTCTTTCTTTCCGGCTATGTCCGCCCAGTAATCGACCGCCTTGTAGTATTCCTGTATTACAGATGCTGATGCTCCCATATCCAATCCGTTTATGAATTAATTTTCACAATGCCTCCCGTTACGGTCATGTTTGCCGTTCCCTCCACGGTGAGGTTCGTGCCTTTCATGGTTCCGGTCTGTGTATTCAAGTCATATTCCTTAGCCGCCTCCAGCTTGATATTGGTGGCACTGCCGTTGATGATGTTTTTTTCGCTGCTGAATACCATACTTTCCTTGCCCGAAACCAACGTAATGTTTTTCTTTCCTTCGATGGAAATCGTGTCCGCCTGCATACCGATGGACTTTTCGTCCATTACGATAACGGACTTGTCCTCGTTGGTGATGACTACGCTCTTTTTCGCCATAATCGTAATGGCGTCCTTCCCGTCCAGCAGGATCAGTTGTTTTCCCGTCTGGTCGGTGATGACAATGCTTCCCGTCTCATCGTCGAAAACGATGGCGCTTCCGCTGCGCGTGATAATGCTTTTGGTCTTGTTGTCCTTGTCCCCTCCCTTTCCTGAAGCGGAATGGAACATGGCTCCGGTCACATAGGGGCGGTCCGGATTGCCGTGTTCGTACCCCACCATGACCTGGTCACCGACTTCGGGAACAAACACCCATCCGCGGTTTTTGGATACGGCGTCGCTTACTCCCGCATTGGGGCTCTGCACCCTGATCCAGTTGGTTGTTTTCCCGTTTTTCTGCCAGTCGAAACTCACTTTCACCCGTCCCTGTTCCTTTTCGTCGTCATTTTTCTTCACCGTCGCAAGCTCGGGCAATGCCAGCGGGAGTTTTGCGTCGGGAACAGGGATGTTTACCGTTCCGTCAGGAATCCCGGCAAACGTGTTGGCATAATGCCCGTCACGGCGCACCTCGTGCGTGATTTCGGTGATGCGGAATTTTCCCAGGGGCGGCAGGTTCATGTCACCGGGGAAAGAGACCTCAATGACTTCGCCTATCCGGATCCGGCATGTCTTTCCTATGCCCCTTATGTTCAACAAATTGGCGCCGGACTCATTTTTGAGGACCTTCATCTGCCCGTCCAGCCCTGCCTTGTCGGCGATGTGCGGATTGGCGGCGGCAGTCGTCTTTGCCCCATACACCTTTTCGGAACAGTCATGCGCAATGGACTGGAGGTCATTCATGCCATCGGGTTTGGCGGGCGTGTCTGCATTATGTTGTTTGTTCTCCTGCGCTACATAATCGTATCTTGCAGATTTGCCCGGCACCAGATTTGCCACCAGACGTACCTCCTCCAGGTCCACATCGTACATGATCTTTTCCGTGTTGTCCTTGTCGGGTTTGCCGAAATAGACTTTTTTACCGTCGTAATAGAACCACTCGCCGTATTGGGCGGAGAGCCGGTTCATAAAGTCGAAGACGCTCTCGTTGTACTGCGCCATATAAGGGATTTTGGCGGAGTATTTGGGATTGGAAGCCAGCGGGACCTTCCCGTATTCCTGTGTCGCCTCCTTTATGATGGCGGAAAGGGTCTGGTCCATCCACGAGTCAAGCGTTCCGTTGTTCTCATACAATATCGTGGGGCTTGCTCCGTGAATGGCCACTCCGCCCGCCTCACCCATGCTTCCGACCATTTCCACCTGTGTGACAACCCCTTCGAAGTCATAACTTTCGCCCGTCTGCTTGTGGGCGAACGAGATGCTGACAGTCTCCCCGATGTAATTGATGAATTTTTCAGGTGTCTGCTTGAACGTATTGCCGGGCGAGAGGTAATTCACAATTACAGTAAAGGCGTGATGCCGGTTAAACCGCTGATGAAGCCGCAGTGAAACGAACTTCTGTTCCTCTCCTTTCACTGTCACCTTGGTAGTTACCAAATTCAGAAAACTTGCTCCCATACTATCTTAAACTATGATTTTAAATAAATAATCCGACTGGTCGGTATGTTTTTTGGTGC
>ERZ827522.1151-NODE-1151-length-25583-cov-5.142824_pt1 | contig 25583 bp, 48 predicted proteins | sample MGYA00519580_ERZ827522 | MGnify/ENA primary metagenome ERZ827522 (study PRJEB31778, sample SAMEA3449340) | human gut metagenome | biome: human gut; feature: human-associated habitat; material: faeces | place: United Kingdom | collected 2010/2012 ... | reverse complement strand
GGAAGTCCGGGAGCATAACAACTTCGCCCGGCGCGTTCCGGTGCTGGAGGAGCAGATCAAGGTCGCCAATCACAGGATAGCGGATTTGGAAAGATTATCCAACCACTAAGCATCGCAGATTTACAGTATGAGGAGGGATATATATGTATCGAGGTACGACCCCTACGCTGACATTCCAGCTACCCATCGACACGGGAAGTATCACGGTGCTGTCCATTGCCGTGGCTCAGGCCGGACAGGTTAAGATCGAAAAAACATTGCCGGATGTACATCTGGACGGGAATGTTGTCTCCTGCACGCTGACGGAAGCTGAGACCCTGTCGCTTACTGCCGGGAGAGGCATTGACGCAAAGATACAGCTCCGTGTGGGCGTGGGGGCGCAGCGCATGGCATCTCAGGTATTTACGGTGCCTGTGGAGCGTATTCTCCGGGATGGTGCGTTATGATCGAGTTTGACGTAGCGTTCCGGCCCGGCGATGACTTCGCAGTCACCTTCGGCGGGGAAGTCCCTCTGGATGCTGAGATGGGACAGGTGATGGAGGTGCTTGCTACCGAGGAGCGGACGGTGGAGCTGTCTATGCCCTCCGGCAATCAGGTCATCCTGCCCACCAGCGGAAAAGGCCTGCGTAAGGTGACGATCCAAAAGCCGGACACCCTACTGTCCGAGAACATCAAGAAGGATGTGGTGATCGGCGGCGTGATCGGCGCCCTTGAGGCACCACCGACAGGCCCTTATATAGAGTATACGTCCATCGACAGTTTTGGCAGAGTGTTTACTGCTAAATTTCGAGGAACAATTGTTCCAGAGTATGCATTCGCTTATTTGGCGGAATTGACATCAGTAGATATGCCAGACAATGTAATTGCAATTGGTGATAATGGTTTTTATCGCTGCCCAAAGCTATCATTGACAAGTCTCCCTTCTGGGATTACCTCACTCGGAGATTATGCATTCGCTGATTGTTCAATGCTCACACTAACAAGTCTCCCTTCTGGGATTACCTCGCTCGGAGATTATGTATTTAGGGATTGCCCAAGGCTCGCATTGACAAGTCTCCCTTCTGGGATTACCTCAATCGGACAGTATGCATTCAGAAATTGTTCAAAGATGGTACTAACAAGTCTCCCTTCTGGGATTACTTCAATCGGAGATTTTGCGTTTCTAAATTGTTACCAACTATCATTGACGGCCCTACCCTCTGGAATTACCTCAATCGGACAGTATGCATTTAACAATTGCCCAAGGCTCGCATTGACAAGTCTCCCTCCTGGGATTACTTCATTACCAACAGCCGCATTTCAGTACTGCCCAAAGATAGCATTGACGACCTTCCCTTCTGGAATGACCTCAATTGGAGATTATGCATTTAAGCAGGGTACAGGTCTCGCATCAATAACCCTTCCCCCCGCACTCACTGCAATTGGGAATCAAGCATTCGCAAACTGCTACAACCTCAAGGTCTGCGACTGCACGGAGTGTACAGCGGTTCCGACATTGGGGGCGTCTGTGTTCCAGAACGCCCATGCAGACTTCAAGATTCTTGTTCCCTCCGCCTTGGAGGAGGAGTGGAAGGCCGCTGCCAATTGGAGCAGCTATGCAAGTCAAATCATCGGCGTGTAAAGCGCCGAAAAAATGAAAGGAGCAATTATGGAAACTTTTGGCATCGCAAGCGTGGCGGTCATCACCGTCATCACCTACCTCGTGGGGCTGGTGGGCAAGGCCAGCAGCATGAACGACAAGTGGATCCCCATCCTGTGCGGGGTCTGCGGCGGACTGCTGGGGGCTGTCAGCTACTATCTGGCACCCATCCCGGACTTCCCGGCGGGCGACCCCATCACCGCCATTGCCGTGGGCATCGTCAGCGGTCTGGCGGCCACCGGCATCAATCAGGCTGTCAAGCAGCTCAGCAAGGGGGAGTGAGATATGGGTAAGCGCATCACTGACGCATATCCCATCGCCAAGGCGGGCGGTATCCCCATCAACACCAGCATCCCGGCCAGCAAGGAGACCTATGACCGGCTGGGCGGGCGGGACGTGGCCTTTGTGGTGCTGCACTACACGGGCAACGTCAGCGACACCGCCGAGGCCAACTGCAAGTATTTCGCAGGCGGCGACCGGGAGGCCAGCGCACACTACTTTGTGGACGAGGACAGCATTTACCAGTCCGTACCGGCCTGTGACCGGGCGTGGGCGGTAGGCTCTCCCGATCCGGTACATCCCCTCTGCCGCAACACCAACAGTATCTCGATCGAGATGTGCTGCTCTGGGAACTACCATGTTTCCGAGCGCACCAAGGCCAACGCTGCGGCGCTGACGGCGGAGCTGTGCAAGTTGCTGGGCATCTCCGGGGTGGACACCTACGTCCTGCGGCACTACGACGTGACCGGGAAGTCCTGCCCCCGGCAGATGGCAGGGAAGAACAATGCGGAGTGGGAGGCGTTCAAGGCCAGCGTCAAGGCGCTGCTGAACGAGCAGCCCGCACCCGCACCGACGACGAAGGAGGAGACGATCAACATGGAACTGCGTATGCTGCGCCGTGGCATGGAGGGCAATGACGTCCGGGCCGCCATGCTGCTGATGAAGGACAAGGGCTATTACCCCGACACCATTTGGGAGGGCGACAAGCTGTTCGGCCCCAAGATGGAGGCAGGTCTGCGGAAGATGCAGGCTGACCACGACCTCGGCGTGGACGGTATCCTCGGTGCCGCCAGCTGGAATTTCCTGCTGAAATAACGGAAATCTGGATGGCGCAAAGGATAAGACTACGCCGACCTTGCGCCCGTGCATAAGCATCCGCACCTCCACGGCTATTGTTTTGCCGATGAACAGCAACCACAAGGCCGTAAGAAATTTTTTATCAAATTTGCCGCCAAAGCGCGCTATTGCCCTCGTGGAATCGATTTTACTCCCAGAGACCGAGGAAATGATCGTCATAGATTGCGACGTGCGCCGGAAAAGCTGTGTGCAGGTATCTATAGAGCGTAATATGTCCGTAGATACTGTCAAGCGGTATAGGTGTAGAGCATACCACAAAATTGCACAGGAGCTATTTAACCCCCTGCCTTAATTGGCAGGGGGCTTTTTGCACTTTTCTGACACTTTTTAGGCACTTTCAGGTGCCTGTTTTTTTGTATCATAAAGGCAGAAAGAAGGTGGCAAAATGTATGACCGGCTTATCGCCTGCGGTTACACGGAGCAAATGGCGGCGGATATCCTGAAACTATTCCCCGACCAGGAAGAATTGCGGATATATGTATATTTTGCCGAACTGTTCCGTGAAGAAAGGACGGTATGTTGATGGCATTTAATCCTTACTACCAGAATCCGTATCAGCCGATGGGGTATAACGGGCAATACGGCAATTATGCCCCGCAGAACGCCGCAGGAGCGCCGCAAGCGTTCGGGTGTCAAATTACAAGGGTAAATGGGAGAAACGGCGCAGATGCGTTCAGAATGGCCCCCAACAGCTCTATTCTGCTGATGGATGAGAACGACCCCATTGTGTGGATGAAGCAGACAGACGGAGCTGGGTATGCAACGGTAACGCCTTACACAGTTTCTCCGTATCAGGCCGCACCTCCTGTGGATGTAAGTAGTCTGGAAGAGCGCGTAAAGAGATTGGAGGACACAATCAATGGCAAATCCAATGATGCAAATGCTGATGGGAAGCGGAAGCCGAAAGCCGAATAATCCCCTTGCGATGGTGGCAGAGTTCCGAAAATTTGCAGCGAACATGACCCCGCAAAAGGCGCAGCAGGAAATCGAGCGGTTACTAACTTCCGGGCAAATGAGCAAAGAGCAGTTTGCTGATTTGCAGAAACAAGCAAAGGACTTTGTGCAATTCCTGAAATAGGCCGGGTCGACACGGTTTATTTATAAAAAATTATGAAAGGAGTTTCCCACATGGAGAACGGTATGTCCCTTAGCGATATCGCCGCTGTGACACGGGGAGCGAATGACGAGAACGGCTGGGGTTCTGGCTGGTTCCTTATCGTGGTTCTGTTCCTGTTCATGTTCGGCTTTGGCGGAAATGGCTGGAATCGTCAGGGTGAGTTCGGGGAGTATGCCACCGCCGCCAGCCAGCAGGAGATTCTGTTTGGCCAGCAGTTTGGACAGATCAACGACCGCCTGACCAACATCGGAAACGGCATCTGCAATCTTGGCTACGAGATGCAGGGCAACATTGGCCAGCTCGGCAAGGAGATGGCTATGGCGCAGAACGGCACCAACATGGCCATCATGCAGACCGGCAACAGCATCCAGAGCCAGATGGCGCAGTGCTGCTGCGAAACCCAGCGGGCGATTGACGGCGTAAACGCCAACATCGAAGCCAAGTTTGCGGCTCTGGAGAAGTCCCAGCTTGAGCAGCGCATTGCGGAGCAGTCCGCCCGCATTGCCAGCCTTGAGATGGATAACCGGATGTATGGCGTAGTCCGCTATCCCAACGGCTACACCTACAATGCCGGTAATTCCCCCTTCTGCGGCTGCAATAGCTGCTGCGGCGCAAACATCTGACAAAAGCGAAAGGCCCCTCTTGGCCGGGTTATGGGCGGGGCTGGTGTCCCGCCCTCTTTATTTTGAAAGGAGATTTTATAATGTCTTGCAAATCTGCGATTTACACTGCTATGCAGACCCCCACGGAGGTTGCCGTAAACGGTGTCATCCCACTGGGCAGTCTTATCCGCCGCTACGGCTGCGATATTTCCCTGAACGGGAATGCCGTCAACATCATTGGCAAGGGCTATTATGATGTTGATGTGTCCGTTACCGTTGCCCCCACGGCTGCTGGGACGGTTACCGCAACGCTTATCAAGGACGGCGTTGTTGTCCCCGGCGCAACAGCTTCCGCAAACGCTGCGGCTGGTTCTCCCGTTGCGTTGGCATTTCCCGCCCTTGTCCGGCAAGCGTGTTGTGCGTCCGGCTCTGCCCTGTCTTTGGTGCTGACCGGTGCGGCATCCACCGTCAGCAATGTTGCCCTTCGGGTACAGCGCATCTGACGGAGGTGCGGGATGAAAGTTATTGAAAAATTAGAAAATTTTATCGATAGCGAAATCCACGATGCAGAAGTATATGCAAAGTGCGCCCTCAAGTACAAGGAATCCGACCCCACGCTTGCGAAACTGTTTTACGATTTGTCCACGGAAGAAATGCGACACATGGATTTGCTGCACGGAGAAGTTGTTCGCCAGATCGAGCAATATCGTAAGACGAAGGGCGAACCGCCTGCGGCCATGCAGGCTATCTATGATTATCTGCACGAGAAGCAAATCGACAAGGCAAAGGATGTAAAGAGCTGCCAAAGCATGTATCGCAATGGGTAAATATCGCCCGAAAAGTGATAGTAATTTGATAGTAACCCAAACGATACGACGCAGTATAGCGTAACATTTTCACAAGAAAAACACCAATAAATGCCGTGCTATACCGCTTTATTGCAACAATATACTGCGTTTTTCGAACTGGCTTACGCCTTTTAAGCAGGGTGTCCGGGGTTCGAATCCCCGACGGGGCACCAAGAAAAGCCTTGAAACTCAACAGTTTCAAGGCTTTTCTTTTTTTGTTTATTTTTTATTTGTTAGTAACGTGTTAGTAACAGCATCCACAAGTGTCTGCGCGTCGATGTGCGTATATATGTTTGCGGTGGTGGAATAATCGGCGTGTCCGAGTATTTTTTGGAGCATTTCCGGTGGCAATCCCTCTTTTACCGCCCGGGACGCGTATGTGTGGCGGGTGGCGTGCGGGGTCTTGCGCTCTATACCCAGCCTGTCAAGGAGCGGGTAAAAATCACGCCTGCGGAAGTTCGCTGGGACTTTTTGCCCATCGTAGCCGGATAAAAGGAGTTCGCCATTTGCGCGACTGGAGAAGTAAGCAAAATACTGTTTCCCCTCCGGCCGAATGGGGATAATTCGGTTTCGTCCGGCTTCGGTTTTCTCCCCGCCTACAACATAGTCTCCGTGATAGTCTGCCAGAGGTAGGGCAAACAGTTCCCCGATACGCATACCCGTTGCCAGCAGCATCAAGACAATTTTCGCCGCATCGCTGTTGTCGGATTCCAATTTACGGATATCTTCCTCCGTGAAGATGTCCTTTTCTTTTTTTACATTTTCTGGCAGCCGGACAAACTTTGCAAAATTTGTTGTGCAGATTTCCTCTCGGATTGCCCAGTTCGACATCTGCGTTATGAGCTGCTTGTACTTGTTCACGGTGGAATGGCTCTTGGCCATGTGTGGGTCAAGTACGGCCTGAAAGTCTGCGGTGCGTAGATCACGAAACTTTTTCCCGTGGAGCGGCGTAAATATGCGGTAGGCGTTGTTATATGATTCTATCCCCTGCTTGCCGATCTCCTTGTAATGCTCCTCTTTCCACGCATTAAAGACTTCCGCAAAGGTCATATTATACCGCTCCGTTAAGCTCTTGCCGTTCAACCGCTCCAAAGCGTCCAGAGCGTCCGTTTTGCGCTCATAATGCCCGATAATCACTTTGTTTTTCGCGGCCACCCAAGGCGATTTTCTACGCCCCGCCAGTTTGTATACAGTTCCGGTGCCGTTTGCCCGCTTCAATGCCTTGCGCCGCTCTGTTACCTGTTTTTTGCCACAGAGATGGCAATATACGGCGCCCGGGACAAGAGTTGTTCCGCATTTAATGCAGTTGCTCATTTTTCTGCTTCCTTGCCTTGTTTGGATTTTTTGTCCGCCGCAAGAGTGGACAATAGCACGGATGTAAGTACGCCGATTCCCACCGCCAAAAGCGCAATGACAATCCATGCAATCGTACCGGCTGTCCTGGATCGGATCAGTCCTTCGTCCTGCACACTGTAATCAAGCGCCACATACCATGTAACTATACCCAGCAGGATAGCGGACAGCAGCGATGTGATATACAGCATCGTGCGCTGCCGCCTTGCTTTTTTCTTCTGCTCCTCTGCTGATTTGGACAGTTCATCGTATGCGCCCTCTATCCGTGCAAGGCGCACATCCTCGTCATGGACTTGCTGGAGCTGCTTGATTTGGTCTTGCGCCAAAACGACCTCTACAATGCCAAAGTAACGGTCCATAGACACCCCCAGCACCTTACAGATGGGGCCAGCCGCATACACGCCCGGTGCTTTAGATGTGGATGCGAAAAAGTTGTTAACGCTGGACAAAGGCACACCGGATTGGTCTGCTATCTCCTGCGCCGTGATGTGCTGTTCCAGTTTTGCGTCCCGACAAGTGTCCTGCAACGATTTCTCCATGTTTTATTGCCTTCTTCCCCTTTTTCGGGCATAGCCCGCATTATTTTGCAAACCCCAAATTTGGGGATATTGCCTTTTTTCGGGATTGCACCGCCCGATTTGTTTTTGATATGGTATAGGCGCAAACGATAAACCGTTAGGTGATTCGTGGGCAATACCCTCCCCGTCCGGTGCGGGGATGGGGAGGGTAGAACAAAATTTCTATTTTCTACGATTTTGTTGCACAAAAGTGTGCAACAAACACCGTGTTTGGAGGTATATGTGAAAACACTTATTGTGGAGGAATAGAACGAATGTTTGCAATCGAAGAGAAATATGGTATAATTAGAAAAAAGCATCACATGTACGCCAAATCGGATTTTATGTCTGCCTTGCGCACACTGACGGAAGAAGAAAGAAACAAACTATGGAAGGAGCTTGAAGAAAATGGAATTATCAAACGCAAAAGTCCTGATTGCATCTGACGGAGAAAAGACATTCGTCCTCGTAAATGGAACACCGCTTATCGGAGATAAGATTGATTTCAAATGCGATATGTGCGGTGTCCGGCTCAGCGTGTCTAACGCACTGCTTACGCCTAACCTGTATAAAGCCAGTGACTTCGCCGCATTTGTGAAGAACAAGTTAGGTTATGACCTGTCCGTCATGTAAATCCCACATGAGGACGGTTTCCGGGTCTTGCTGGTCCATGTAGGCAATGCCCGCATCCATCAGGATAACACCACCAAAAGGCGAATACTCGGCATATCCGGCAGCACAAATCTCCTGTAACCCATCCTTTATTGCTTCTGGAATCGGCATGAAGAATGTGGAGTTTTGCTTCGACTGCCCGTATGCCCGGCGCTGGCAGTAATCCGTGTAGAGAGCTGCCAGCGCCTTTTTTGCGCTCCTTGTCAGCTCAACGCCCATCGCTGCGCCTCCTCTGCTGAATCTCCACAAGCTTCTGCATCGCTTGAAGAATTTGGTCATCCGTCCAGTTTTCGGCCTGTTCTTCCCAATCCTTCATAGTCGGCACGAACCCCTCGGCATTTATGCCGGGGGCTTTTTTTATGCTTGGATCATCCGTTTCGCCCTTTAGCCACTCCACGGATACATTGTAAATGTCGGCAATCTGATGGAGTTTCTTTGTATAGGAAACGCTTGCCCCGTTCTCCCACATAGAAACAATAGAGCCATCATTATATCCTATGCTTTTGGCAAACTTTACCTTTGCCCCGTGAGCGTATTTCCCGTTCTTGCCTTTAGGGATAAGGCTTAATACTCTTTCAAGCACAATGTCCATATTCAAAACCTAAAATTTGTCAGATTTGCCGAAAGTTAAATTTCTTCAAGTTTTCTCTTGCAATCTTGAAGATTATGAGGTATCTTTATATCAGGCCCACCGGAAAAGGGTACAAAAACACCAGCCCCCACGAAAGCGGCTTTTAACAATTTCTTTTGGCGAAGGTATTGTACCGCAGTTTTTGTGGAGTGTCAAGTGTGAAAACTCATATTCATGAGGTTTCGGTGGGCGTTGACTGCGGCGGGGATAGAAAAACCGTCTGCGGGCTGTTTCCGCAGACGGTATTCCCCCAAATTTGTTCACCAGAACACCCTTGCAACCTTCCGCACTGTCGGCGTGAGTTTGATACCTGCTTCACTGCATGACCCGACAGTTGCAAGCTGCGTTTTTTTACACGCTTCACTGCGTGGACGCTTGCCGGTTCTACGAGAGGTGCACGATGAAACAGCCGTGCTTCTTTGGGAGTGCCGCTCACTTTTGCGGGATGGGTTCCGCAAAGCCCATTTGCATCACGCCGTGTCCCCACGGTCTGGAACGGGCAAGGTCAAAAGTTTGGTCAAAAGGCCACCTCCTTTGATTTTGCCACACGGGCTATCAGGAGAGTACCACATTTCCCCGCCGCAGTCAATGAAATCTCACATATAAGGAGGGAAGACAATTTGACATTGAGAGAAATGCGGGATAGAGCAAATCTTTCCTGCACACAGGTAGGCAAGAAGCTGTTTGTTGACCAGTCCTGCGTAAGACATTGGGAATACGGAGACTGGGCACCGGCACGGAAGTATTACAAGAAAATGGCAAAGCTGTACGGCGTGTCGGAGGAAGAGATCAAGGCTGCTGCGGAAGCTATCCGGGCGGCGAATAAGGAGGAACGATGATTAAGACGATGACGATGCAAGAGTGCATGGAGCATCTTCGGGCGCATGGACTGAGCATTTCGCAAGACACGCTGGCGAACGGGATCGAACAGGGTGTGTATCCTTTTGGACTGTGCGTTATCGGAGGGAAACGGCGTGTTTTTCAGATTTTTTCCAATCTGCTGGACAAGTGGATTGCGGAGCGGGAGGAGTAAACATGGACGGTTACACATTGACGCTGGTCATCATCGGCGCGGCTACGGTCAGCCATTGTTTTATGCGGCTGGTGGACAAGCTGGATAGACCCGGCAAGTAAATAACAGGAGGAAAAGGCGATGAAGGCATACAAGGGATTTGATAAAGACCTGAAATGCAGAGGATTCCAGTACAAGGTAGGTAAGGAGTACAAGGAGGGGAGCGCAGAACTGTGTAAAAAAGGTTTCCACGCCTGCGAAAACCCGCTGGACACATTCCGCTACTATGGGCCGACAGATAGCCGGTACTGCGAGGTTGATGTGGATGACAACGGCGAACGCAACGATGCTGACAGTAAGGTTTGCGGCAAACATATCAAGATTGGCGCAGAAATCGGGCTGAAAGGCGTTATCAATGCCGGTGTGCGGTTTGTGTTTGACAAGTGCGAGAGCGCAACCGAGGAAAACGCATCCGGTTGGAGTGGCAACGCCGCCGCATCGGGTGAGAGTGGCAACGCCGCCGCATCGGGCTGGAGTGGCAACGCCGCCGCATCCGGTTGGAGTGGCACGGCTGTCGTAACCGGCTTCGCTGGGAGAGCGACCGCATTGGGCGAACAGTGCCTTGCTGTGGCATGGGGCGAAGATAGCCTTGCAAGAGGCACTGTGGGCAACTGGATTGTCGTTTCTGAGCGTGACGATGATGGCAACATCATTGATGTCAAAATTGCAAAGGTGGACGGCGATACCGTCAAGGCGGACACATGGTACAAACTGGTGAACGGCGAGATCATGGAGGCTTAGTAATGTATTTGTGTGATTATTGTGGGGCAGCGTTCCATTCGTTGGATTACATCGAGGAAAAGTCCGATGAGTGCGGAAACAGCATAATTTATGTTTGCCCAGAATGCGGAGAGGAGATTATCCCCGGAGAAGCGGATGAATGTCCTGTTTGCCACGGCTGGAAGCCGATGAAGTCTGCTATGTGCCACAAGTGCGAGCTGGAAACAATCGGAAATTTCAAGCTGGCTATACGGAAGTTCTCCGATGTGCAGCTTGATTATATTTCCGAGCTGACGGATGGTGAGTATCTCTCGGAGTTTTTGCATAAGGGGGGCTTGGGATGATAAACGGCGTCCTCCGGTACATAAAAGCTACAGTGGAAATCCCATTCCCAGAGGGGAAAATGTGCTGTAACCTCTGCCCACTTTTGGAGACGTATTCGCGAAATCAATGCCGCCGCACGGGGGAGTATTTGCTGGACACACGAATCGTCGGGGCATATTGCCCGCTACAAGTTGTTGATGAGGAGAAAACCGAATGATGAATATCTACGAGAAAATCGCTGCAATCATGCAGGATGTCCAGTATTTGGCAAAGGACGATCATGTAGAGTTTGGCAGCACCAAATACAAGGCACTGAGCGAGGAGAAAGTAACCTCCATCATGCGTGCGGAACTGCTGAAACACAAACTGGTTGTATACCCCATCGCACAGACAGCCGGGAGAACTGGGAACATTACCCACGTGGATGTCATCTACCGCATGGTCAACGTGGAAAACCCGGAGGAATACATCGAGATTGCATCCTGCGGAGATGGCGCAGACACACAAGACAAGGGCAGCGGCAAGGCCATGACCTATGCGTTTAAGTATATGTGGCTGCGGACCTTTGCGCTTCCCACCGGCGAGGACCCGGACAAAATTTCCTCCGCCGAGCTGGACGAGAAGGAGCGGAACGCCGCTCCGGTGTGTGAGCGATGTGGAGCTGACATTGTGTCCGTCAAGAAGCGCAACGGCGAAATGTGGACGGTAAAGGACATGGTTAAGTACTCCAAGGGCCGCTACGGAGCGCAGATGTGCGCCGACTGCATGAAGGCCGCGAAGAAGGAGCAGGGCAATGTTGCAGGCTGATGTGACCGCCGCACGGTGGCAGCAGGACAGCGATGGGGCGTGGCTGTGCCTCCGGGTGCAGTCCCCCGCCTCTGCAATGACCATCTGTGACGAGATGAAGCCGGACAAGCAGTATGTGGCGCAGATCAAGCGCAAGGGCAGGAGCCTTGACGCAAACGCTTATGCGTGGGTTTTACTGGATAAACTGGCGGCACACTATGGGATTCCGAGGAATGATGTGTACCGGGAAGAAATCAGGATCATCGGTGGTGTGAGCGATGTCGTGTGCATGGTATCAAAGGCGGCGGACGAGTTCTGCCGCAGATGGGAGGCGAAAGGAACCGGCTGGATGGCGGAACAAGGACCAAGCAAAATTCCTGGCTGCGTGAACGTGGCGGTTTGGTACGGCTCAAGCACCTACGACACAGAGCAGATGTCACGGCTGATTGACCAGATCGTTGCCGATTGCCGAGAAGCTGGAATCGAGACTATGACACCGCAGGAGTTGGATGCGCTAAAATCCCGCTGGGGCGAAGCTCAGCCGCTGGGAGGTGATAAAGGTGACTGATGAAAGACGGTGTTTCCTGTGCGGCAGAAATGGCGCAAGTGACCCGCTGGAGCGGCACCATATCTTCGGCGGTGCGTACCGAAACAAGAGCGAGAAATACGGCCTTGTGGTGTATCTCTGCGGCGAACGATGCCACAGGAACGGTGGAAACGCTGTACACCGAAACGGGAATCAAATGCGTCTGCTTCGCCGATACGGCCAGTTAAAGGCCATGCAGGAACAGAGATGGACAGAAGATGACTTCCGCCGTGAATTTGGAAAAAACTATTTGTAAGGAGGAAAACGATGGTAAACAGAATGATTTTGCAGGGGCGGCTTTGCTCTGACCCCGAATTGCGCCGCACCAACAGCGGAACAGCAGTGTGCAGTTTCCGGGTGGCGTGGAGCGAGAAGGTAAAGGACAGAGAAACGAAGCTGTTTCTCTCCTGCGTGGCATGGCAGAGCACGGCAGAGATGATTTGCAAGCACTTTGCTAAGGGCAAGGAGATCATCGTGGAGGGCAAACTTTCCAGCCGGGACTATGAGGACAAGACCGGCAACAAGCGCACCGTGGTGGAGCTGACTGCCGACAAGGTGCATTTCTGCGGCAGCAAGGACGCTGTACAGAAACCCACGCAGACCTTCACGGAGATTTCCGAGGACGACGGCGATTTGCCGTTTTAAGGCGGTGCGCCGATGCCGAACAGAATCATACGCGAGAGCATCTGCACCAGCGACAGCATAGATGGGCTTTCGTGGTTCGAGGAGGTCTTGTTCTATCGGCTGATTGTTTCTTGCGATGATTTCGGACGCTATGACGGACGGGCCGCAATTATCAAAAACAGGCTATTCCCTTTGAAAGAAAATCTTACTCTGAAAACTGTAGAAAACGCCCTTCATGGACTGGCGAGTGCTGGATTGGTTGCCCTTTATACTTCACAGGGCAAGCGCTTCCTCTACCTACCAACATGGGGTAAGTATCAGAACCAGAGAGCAAAGGAAAGCAAATATCCTGAGCCTGTAGAGCCTACGCAAGCAGATGAAATCATTTGCAAACAAATGAATGCAGATGTTCCCGTATTCGAGAATCGAGAATCGGGAATCGATATACGAGAATCGAGAAGCGAGAATAATGCGCGCGAGGCGCGCTTCTCTCCGCCTTCTTTGGCCGAAGTTCAGGCTTATATCTCCGAACGGGGGTCTGCGGTTGACGCACAGCAGTTCGTCGATTTCTACGCCAGCAAGGGATGGATGGTTGGGAAAAACCGCATGAAGGACTGGAAGGCTGCCGTCAGAACATGGGAGAAGCGCAGAAAGGAGGAAGCCGGTGAACAGCCAACAAAGCAAGAATACCATGTCGGAACATGGCTGTGACATCTGCGGCGGGCTGGGCTACACCGTCCGGCGCACGGAAAGCGGCAAACTGGTGAGTAGAACCTGCAAATGTGAGATCATTCGTCGGTATAGGCTTCGCATGGAGCGTTCCGGACTTCTGGGACTGCTGGATAGCTGCACCTTTGAGTCGTTCCAAACTCAGGAGTATTGGCAACAGGCCGCAAAGCAAGCGGCGGAGAAGTATTTGACCGACTGGAAAGGCAAGTGGTTTTTCATCGGCGGCTCTCCCGGCACTGGGAAAACACACCTGTGTACGGCGATTTGCGCCAAGCTGATGGACGGCGGAATCCCTGTCCGGTATGTGCAATGGCGGGGAGATATTCCGGCAATCAAGGCAAAGGTAAACGATGCGGAAGCATACGCCGAAGCCATGCAGCCGCTGAAAACCGTCCGTGCGCTGTATATCGACGATTTTCTCAAGGGGAGCGTAACGGATGCCGACAAAAACATCGCCTTTGACCTGCTGAATGCCAGGTATATCAACCCGGATGCAATCACGATCATCTCCACGGAGCTGACCATTGACCGCATTTTGAGCTGGGACGAGGCAATCGGGAGCAGGATCAACCAGAGGGCGAAGGATTATATGCTGAACATCGGCAAAAAGAAGAATTGGAGGCTGCAATGACAAAACGGGAGGAACGGAGATGAAGCACCTCGGCGATATTACGAAAATCAACGGCGCAGAAATTGAAATCGTGGATGTTATCACGGGCGGATCGCCGTGTCAGGATTTGAGCATTGCGGGAAAACGCGCCGGATTGGCCGGCGCAAGGAGCGGATTGTTCATGGAGCAGGTCCGCATCGTAAAGGAGATGAGAGAGCATGACAGAAAGAGCGGACGGACAGGTGACATGGTCAGACCTCGGTTTATGGTCTGGGAAAATGTGCCCGGAGCATTCAGCAGCAACAAAGGGCGAGACTTCGCGGCAGTCCTCGAAGAGATCATCCGCATCGCAGAGCCGGAAGCCCCCGATATTGAAGTGCCTGAAAAAGGATGGCCAACTTGGGGGGGCTACCACGATGAAGTGGGAGGACGATGGAGCGTGGCTTGGCGAGTGCATGATGCGCAACACTGGGGAGTCCCCCAACGCCGCCGCCGTATCTCGGTTGTCGCAGATTTTGGAGGTGACACCGCAGGAGAAATACTCTTTGAGCGCAAAAGCGTGTCAAGGCATCCTGCGGAGAGCGGAACGGCGCGGGAAAGACTTGCCGGAAACGCTGAAAACGGTGCTTCTTATGCAGTCCGGATCAGGGGGGGCTGTGACGGAGGAGGAAAGGGAGCCTTAGTCCAGACGGAGAAAAGCGGGACGCTTGGGACAGGGAATGACCAGACGATTTTCTGCATGGAAACTCAGCGAGACTGCGTAATACCTTCGCAGGCACTGACAGAGGTTGCAAGCACACTGCGAGCTGGTGCTGGTGTTCCAAAGCATGATGCGGATATTAGAGGAAGGCTTGCGATATCTTACAAGAGAACGATGCGAGCCGGTTTTGAAGCAACGCCTATAAACCTGATGGTGGCTACGCGCTGCAAAGCGTTAGGGCGCGGAACAGGATTTGGCGTAGGAGAACCGGGTGACCCAGCTAACACCATTTCTGCCGCACATTCGCATGGCGTATTTGCAACGGCTATCCCCATCAACGACAAAGCCACCAGATGGCAGGGAGGTGGAGCGAGCCGCAACCACGATGGAAGCGGCAACGGTCTTGGCATCGGCAAAGAAGGCGACCCATCACCCACGCTGACCGCTGGCGACCGCCACGGGGTGATGTGCCTGACACCGTGGGAGGCACAAAGCACACGGGTGTATGACCAAGATGGTGTATGGCATAGTTTAAACGCCAATGAAAACGGTGGCATGGCGCGGGATAGCGTGATGTGCGCCGGGTTTAAGCTCGGCAACAGCGAACAGGCCCGGAGCATCGGTTATGCAGAGGAACAGTCCCCTACGCTGAACGCGGAGTGTGGGGGGGAATAAACCGGCGGTGCTGTGCCTGAACGATCAAGGCGGGAATGTGATGGGCGTGAGCCATGATGTTTCCGGGACGCTGAGAGCACAGGAGCATGGGCACCAGCCAGCGGTCATGGCGTTTGACACTACGCAGATCACCAGCAAGCAGAATGGGAGTATTCCTGATTTTGGGAAGCCCTGCCACACGCTGAACGCCAACGCCCATGTGCCCTGCGCCGTGCTGGATATGAGCCACGCTTGCGATGTCATCCGAGACTGCGGCGAGGTCAGTCCCAGCCTGCAAGCCCGTATGGGAACGGGCGGCAATCAAGTGCCGCTGACGTATCAAATGCAAGGGTTCGGAGATTACCGCGCCGGAGAGGTTGCAAGCAGTTGCAAGCAACGGGACTTTAAGGATAGCACAGACCTTGTGTGCGCTGTTGACTGCCGAAACTTCCGCGAGGGCGGCGAAACAAACGGGACTTTGCAATCCAAATCAAACGGCGGAATCAGCTACAATTTGCAGAACACCGTGAGAACGGGCATGATTGTGCGACGCCTTACCCCAATGGAGTGCGAACGGCTGCAGGGCTATCCGGACGGCTGGACAGACATTGGCGAGTGGATGGACAGCAAGGGCAAGCACCACAAGGCTGCGGACAGCCCACGGTATAAGGCGCTGGGCAACTCCATCGCCCTGCCCTTCTGGGACTTCCTGGCAAAGCGTATCAGTGCGCAATATCTTCGCCCTGTTACGATGGGTAGCCTGTTTGACGGCATCGGCGGCTTTCCGCTGGTGTTTGAGCGGCACAACGGCAAGGGTACGGCGCGCTGGGCAAGCGAGATCGAGGAATTTCCTATCGCCGTGACGAAACTGAGATTTGGGGAGGATTGACATGACCACATTACGCATGATCCCCGGCATTACATACACCCGGAAAAACCTTGAAGCATTGACCGGTATGCCGGACAGAGAGAACCGCCGGATGATACGGGAGCAGAGGCGGCAGGGTGTGCCTATCGTTGCCATGAAAGACGGCGGCTACAAGCTGGCGGAAACGGAGGAAGAAAAGCAAGCCTTACTTTCCATGTACCGCAAGCGGGCATTGGACGAGCTGGGGACATACCGCCGCCTTGCCAGAGCTATGCAGGTGGACGGGCAGATGGAGATGGGAGGCGGAAATGGCTGAACTGCACTTTACCATACCCCTGCCACCTGTGACGAAGAAAAACAGTCAGCGCATTATGCACAGTAGCAAGACGGGAAAGTCGTTTATCATGCCGTCGCAGAAGTACATCGACTACGAGGCAAAAGCTGTGTGGTACTGCAAAAAGGCTGGTGTGCATGAGCCGATCGATTATCCAGTGGAGGTTAAATGCCTGTTTTATATGCCCACCAAGCGGCGAGTGGATTTAACCAATCTTCTGGAAGCTGTTGACGATGTGATGGTCAAGGCGCGTGTGCTGCTGGACGATCACTGCGGCATTATCGTCAGTCATGACGAAAGCCGGGTGCTGTACGACAAGGAGACCCCACGGACGGAGGTGAGCATAACCGCCTATGAATGATTTTGACTATGACATCGTGCAGAAAAAGCGTGTTGCAAGAGGTGCGTTTGCCCATGTAAACCGTAAGCGTGGGAAATGCAGATTGCCCAGTGACTATCTCACTGCGGCGCAGAAAAAGGAGATGAACGGAGCGGTGAAAACTTACAACATCACGCGGCCTATGCCGTTGGATGAATTCAAGGGAATGCCGGACGATCTGCAGCGAGAATACCTGCGGAATATGCAGAGTTGTGGAGGGGCAGCTACATACCTTGCAGACGAGATGGGCTGTTGCAGCGCCACCATCAGAGAATATGGAGAAAAGCTGGGCGTGCCGTTTGTGCGAGGTGGTCGGAACCTTGACTTGTGGCAAAAGAAACTATCGGAGTGGCACACAGCCGAAGTGACGGCAGCAGAAACGCCGGAGAAGCAGACCGACGAAATTGCCCCACCCGCAAGGGGTGCAGAGCTGCTGCACGCACGGCTCACTATCCGGGGAGACCGGGAAAGCGTTTTGCAAAATCTACGCCTGCTTATGCCGAATGAATGTGAAGTCACGGTTGAGTGGTAAGAGGAGGAGAAAACTTGTGAAGGAGCATATTACCACTGGAGGGAAAACGCTTTGCTGGACTTGTAGAAAAGCGTATGGAAAATGCTCATGGACAGAAGTAGACTACACAAAAAAGGGCTGGCCTATACGCTTTGAGCCGGTAAAGGGATGGAATGCAATTCCTACCAAAAATGAAAAATACACATCGTTTTTGGTGGTAAGTTGCCCAGAGTACGATCCTGATGATAGAAAGGAGGATACACATGACGGCAGATTTTGCGGGTATGGGGAAGCGCCTGCGGGAGGCGAGGGAGAAGGAACTTATGTCGCAGAATGATTTGGCTCTGGAATCTGGTGTAGCACCATCGACAATCAGCTATATTGAGTGTGGACACAGCACCGCATCGGTGTGGGTGCTGGCACATATCTGTGATGCGCTTGGGGTATCTATGCAATGGATGGTATACGGGAGAGGAAGAAAATGAGCAGAAAGAGCATATTTACAGTTGCCGGAGGTGCGGCCCTTGGTCTGCTGATTGCCGCCGGGATATTGTGGGGGGAGCTGATTGCCGCCGAAGCAGAATATGCGGTGGAGCAAGAGCCTGATTTGCCTCCGGTGGCGGAAGCAATCCGCCAAGAAACGCCACAGGAAGCCGCCTACACGAACGAAAGCACCATGACCGTGACAGCATACTGCCCCTGTGAAAAATGCTGTGGAGCGTATTCAAACGGCTATACAGCCACAGGAGTGAAAGCCACACAGGGCGTGACCATCGCAACGGACCCGGATGTTATCCCGATGGGTACGGAGGTTGAGATTGATGGGCATATCTACATAGCGCAGGATGTGGGCGGAGCAATCAGCGGAAACCGCATTGACCTGTACTTTGATAGCCACGAGGACGCACTCCAATGGGGTGTTCGGGAAAAGACTGTGAGGTGGAACGATGGAAAGACTGACATTTGATGGGAACTTCTGCGACATTGCGCAGTGCCGGGAGCTACCTTGCCAACACGGCGGGAACTGCTCACAAAAGCAAGTGTGGGAGCGGCTGAAAGCCTATGAGGACACGGGGCTTGGACCGGAGGAAGTCGAAAGGTCTAAACTGGAAATCGAAGCCGGATGCGTTAAAGCAATAGCAAGAACATACGGGATTGACATCAATCGTCTACGGAAATTAGCCGAGGCCTACAGGGATGGGCGGTTGCTGCCGTGTAAGGAACTGTGTGGTGCTGTGGATGGGGCAACAAAGAAAATCCTGACCAGAGGAGGCCGCATTAGAGCCATGAGTGACGCCGAACTTGCAGGACTCTTTTTCCAATTTCGAGTTGACGCATACGGCAGATCGCAGGGTGCAGAGGTCATTCTGCCCGACTGTATGGAGAGCATAGAAAAGTGGCTGGGGGAGCCCGTGTTTGGGGTGAGGAGGCGGAGAAAGCATTGGAGGCGATGAAGGATGAGTAAGGCTGTTATGCTGAGCATCCGCCCGAAGTGGTGCGAAAAGATTATCAGCGGCGAGAAAACCATTGAGGTGCGTAAAAATCGTCCGAAACTGGAAACACCGTTTAAGTGCTATATCTACTGCACGAAGGATGCAAAAATGCAGTGGTGGACAGGCTCTCGATATTCCTATGCGGATGATCACAGCCACAACGCATTTGATAAATGCGGTAACGGGAAGGTCATCGGAGAATTTGTATGTGATTGTGTCACGCCACTGTATAACGTCTGCACGGATGATTGGAAGAGGCTGACCGGAGGACTTCACCGTATAGAAAAGGAGCTTGTCAATCAGGCGTGCCTTACAGAAGCGCAGCTCCACACATACGCAGGTAGGAAGAATTGCTTTGCGTGGCATATCTCCAACCTGGAAATCTACGATACGCCGAAGGAACTGATAGAATTTCACACTTGGAAAAAATGCAAATCATGCAGCAAAAGCGGGTACGAAAGCACAGCCTGTATCTATGATGAAAATTGCATGATTCCAGCGGCGATTACTAAAGCACCGCAAAGCTGGTGCTATGTGGAGGAAATGTGAATGAAAAAAATTACTTTTGACGCCTTGCGCCAGCTTTTGCTTTATCGGCGCATTGTGAAGTGGAACGACGACCGCATTGAACTGGACAACGGCGTAAAAATCCGCATTGAAATGACGGACTACGACTGTTGCGCTTATGCGTCCGGTGTATTTAAGAATGTGGTGCTGGATGCCGCTATCACCAGCGTTTCGGAAATAGAATGCGAAAAATGGGAGGATAGTGATACCTACGGCTGCCGCGCAAGGGTGACGATCATGCACAACATGAACCCTATTTGCGAGGCATACGCAAACGCAGACGCTGGGAACGGCGGTTATTACTACTCCATTGCATCGTTTATCGTGACGATGCCCGGTGTAGACGAGGAGGGCGCGTGCGAGTTCGCAAATAGCGAATTTTAGGTTCAGGAGTAGGACGGCGCTACTTTTGACAGGAGGATTTTGTGATGACCGAATTGAAACGCTGCCCTGAGTGCGGTGGAGTTGCAACCGTTATCCATATGTACGATACCTACGATAGAGCAGACTTTGGGTGGGATGCCGGTTGTGGGAGATATAGGGCTGGTGATGGCCTCCACACAAAGGAGATGAAAGTATCTGGGCTGCCCAGCAAAGAAAAAGCAATCGAAGCATGGAATAGGAGGGTTGACAATGGCTGAATACATCGAGCGAGGCGCGTTGATGCAATTCCCCATCCGTCGCGATCATTACGACAGAGAGAACGGCAATGAGCATTTTATAAACGGCATTGAATCGGTGTTGGAATATGCGGAGAATTTGCCCGCCGCTGATGTGGCTCCGGTGGTGCATGGGCGGTGGTTGCATACCGACTTGGCATATCACTGGACAAGTTTAGATGAATGTAGCGTATGCGGTTATCATGACGACAAGAGGCGGCATTTGGGCGATTATTATTATTGCCCCAACTGCGGGGCAAAGATGGATTTGGAGGTGGAGTGATGCGGTTAACTATTATCTTCAAGGACGAGTTTGAGGAACACATGAAAAAGCAATTCGGGCATTTCACGAATCCGCAAGTCTATGGCGTGAAATCCATACACATGGAATGTGGGTATCTATGCTCCACAATTTCGGACACGAAGCGGTGGCGTATGGAAGACATTTCCAGATTTTACTGTGAGGAGGGCTGAAAATGGCGGAATACATCGAACGAGAAGAATTGGTCGAGTGGATTAAACGCATACCGCTGAAAGACCTGTCGGATGGCCTCGGACTGTGCCGCGTCATCATGGAGGAGGACTTTAAGCGCGCAATCCGGACGATACCGGCCGGAACGCCCGCCGACGCTGCCCCGGTGGTGCGTGGACGGTGGAAATACTACCATAAACGAAATAAAGCAGTGTGTACATGCTGTAGTTTCGAAAGAGACCTCGATGAGAATTTTGGAGCAGCGATTAGTTGCCCCAACTGTGGAGCAAAGATGGACGGAGGTGACGGCGATGCGGCGGAAAAGCTGGTGGACATGCTGTATGACAACGAGTTTGCTGTACTTTGCCCACTGGACGAAGTAAGCGGGGTGGTTGATGCTTGCCCCACGGTGGATGCTGTGGAAGTGGTGCGGTGCCGGGATTGTCGGTCATACAACAAGCCGAAAACGGGATGGTGTGAAGTCCATCTCGACTGTGAACGTCCAGACGATTATTGCAGCTACGGAGAAGGGAAGGACTATGATTAAAGACAGCGGAGAAAGAACAAAGTTTCCAAGCGGAGCACTCCGGGATATGCACACGGGCAAGGGACGGATGGATTTGCTCCCTTGGTTGGCTATCATGGAAGTGTCGAAGCACTGCGAGGCGGGTGCTTTGAAATACGGGGAGCATAATGTCGATAAAGGAATCCCAACCCACAGTCTGTTAGATTCCGCCATTCGCCACGCAGCAAAATATTTGGCGGGCTATGTAGATGAGCCGCACCTTGTAGCTGCGGCGTGGAACCTACTGTGGGCGATCGAGATGGAGATTGCCCATCCTGAATGCGTGGACACTCCGTGGAGGGCAGCCGATGGCGAATAAAGACGCAATGCTGGAAGCCTTGGAGGAAATCGAGAACGGTATGTGCCGCATTAAGGAGCGACGGAGCATTTGGCAGAATAGCCTTGTATATGCACTCTGCCAAGCTGTGCGGCTGCTTCTGATGGACAAGATCAAGGAGGGACGGAAATGAGAATTGACGGCAAAACCCTGCCCAACAACCCCATGAAAGCGTACCAGCAGGGAAAGCTGATAGGGACAAAGCAGAATATGGATTTGGTATCCGAAGTGCTGCTTACAAAGTTTGGATTCCATGTGCTGGAGGAAACGCCGGACAGTCACGACACCATGAGCATTGAGTATCTGCAAAAGTGCCTTGTGAAGCTGGTGAATGCAAAGAACAGCGGCTATGTGACCAAGAAAGACATTGCGGACGCTCTGCGGAGCGACTACAAACTAATCAACAACGCAGAGTGAGGAGGCGGGCATGAGTCGAAAACAAAAACTGCCGTATGATGTGCGGCTTGAGTGCATCGCCTATGTCAGAGGTTATCCCCGGAGAGTACAGGCATACAACGATGCGCGGAGCGAGATACTGAGCGGCGGAAGCAGTGCAACGGAGGGAATGCCCCGCTCTCCAGGCATTGGTAGGCCGTCCGAAAGCAAGGCGGAGCAGCTTGCCGCCATAGAAAACTGGCCGGAAACCAAGAAAATGCGGGCAGTGGAATACGCCATAGATCGATGTGGGCGGGATTTGGAGAGTGAGAGCATCCGCAAGCAGCTTGCACAGGGCATTATGCGCAACTGTCAGGGAAAGCATAAGTTTTCCCGCAACAAGATTATCGTGCCGGGGATAAGCGAGCGGACATTCAGCAGGAGAAAAGAGCAGTTTTTGCTTGACATAGCCATATATTGTGGTTTTGCAGAGAAAGTTGGCACAAATTCCACCTAATGATGTGCTACAATAGGTACAGTGGATGATAAGGCATAGTCATCCACCCGTCTTTCCACTCAACCCGTTTCCTCCATCTTATGCGCCGCCGGTATTGGGCGCACCTTCTGGCACCGAAAGGTCATGCCGGCACAAACAGCCTGTAGGGAAACCTATGGGCTGTTGTTATATGCCGTGCGCTCGTTGCACCCCGCGATCAGGGGCGGGAGGTCGCACCTCCCACACGGCACAAATATATGCGGGCGGAAGCTGGGAGGAATCAGCTCCGATAGTAAAATTTCGGGTTCGCAGGTTCAAATCCTGTCGCCTGCACAAGATGCCGGGTAGCGCCCGGACACTGTGAGACCGTTCGTCGTGGCTCACATGGAAATGACAATGCTCGCTGAAAACTGCGCGTGAGGATGCGTCCTCCTTGCCATGACCGAACAGCGGCGCTTGAGATGCTTGCGGGGCCTCAAGCGGGCATGAGCGTGTGACAATCTAAGCGGGAAGACGGCCAATATGCGGCATAGGTGCCCCGTAAGGGGAGACCACAGCGAGTGACGGGGACTTTCCCTGAATCGCTAAAGCAGGGCAGGACTGCAATGCCGCACCAAAAGCGGAGAGCCGCTGCCGTGGGCAAATGGCATAGCGCCTGCCCGGAAGTGCGGCTATGCGCTGGCAGACCGCTGCAAGGAATGCGTCCCACATAGTCTGCTGACATAAAACAATTCCAGCGAGCCAAAAGGCTCAATATGCGGGCACATGTACCAAGGTGGCGACGCGGTCTCCAAAACCGTGTGTGGTGGGTTCAATTCCCAACTGTCCGTGCCATAGGCGTGACATCTTGCCTCGCAGCCGCACGGAGCGTAAGTCTGCGAAAGTGGTCTTTCCTGTGCGCTGTATGAAAGCGGCAGGACGAAGAATTATTTGGCTGGCTCCGGCCTATGAATGAAGAAACGGATGCGACCGACATACCGGGGGATACCGGCATTGCTATACTCTGCGCGAGTGCCGAGGCGTTCAATGGATGTGGCGTGGTGGCGGCAATCGGATGATTAGGCCGCTGTGTAAGCAATTCAAACAGAGCGCAATGCCGGAACCTGTGAAAAAGTGCGGCGCGGTGTGGTGCCGAAATAACGGTGTAACCCATGTTTGAGAGCTTCCAGAAGGCCGCATGGGTGGGGAAAGACTGTTACTGTAGCCAAGGGGTGGGGGCTGGTGACAAACAAGGAGGGTTTACATGGAGGATATTTCGAAGCTTCCGTATGCTGCATGGCTGGAAGAATCCATAGAAACAGTTGTAGGTGTATCGCCAAAATCGATCTGTATTGCAGCAACGGCGCATGATGGAACGACATTCACAGGGTATTACAATGCTGATGCGCAAGATAAGGCTGTGTTTTCGCACCACATCCAAAGCGATGTAACGATGGATATCATCAGGAATAATGCCGACATGATTAAATCCATATTATCCGAGGCAGGAGATGAACAGGAGTGATACATAATGGCAACAAAGAAATCTACCGCCATTGCAAAAGCAAAGGATAACCGCCCTGAGACCGGCAGAGGCGGCAAAAGGAACTTCCCTTCCTGCCTCCCTGATCTCAGCAGCGATGAAGATAGAGCGCTTGTATCTCAGCTCCTTACAGAGGTGCTTGTAGAGTATAGACAACCAAAGGTAAAGAGTGACGAAGAACTCAAGGAGAGAATAAACGACTATTACGCACGCTGCGCACAGACAGGGCAGACACCAACAGTAGAGGAACTATTCCTGTCTACCGGTTACGCAATTAGCACAGTTAAGGACTGGGAATACGGGAGACGCAAGGGATTTAGCCCCGAAACAGCGGCCATAATTAAAAAAGCTAAGGGGTTTATGCAAACTTTTGACGCAAAACTTGTGGTTTCCGGGAAGCTGAATTTCCTTGCATATTGCTTCCGTGCCAAGAACTATTACGGCATGGTGGACAAGCAGGAGATGGTTTTGACGCCGAATCAGCCGCAGATTGAGGGGCTGACCCCTGAGCAGCTCCAGCGCAAGTACATTGAAGCCAGCGACTTTGAGGCAAAATAAGCCAAAACCGCGCGACTTTTGAGCGGCTTTCCGTGAACGGGTGGTGTGGCGGCAGGGAAAATCCCGCCTTTATACACGGAATTTTGTAAACGACTATGATTTTGGGGTAAAGCGAGCGACTTTCGTAGCGACTTTGCCGCAGACACTGGCGACTTTCGTAGCGACTTTTGCACAGAAGCGAACGACTATGCCAGCGACTTTTGCAACTTTCCCGGCAACTATGACAGCGACTTTGGCAGAGAGGCGCGCCACCACCAGAAGCCACGGCCAGCATGGGGGGCCAGCCACCCCGCCAAGGGCACCGGGGCGGCGCACGATGGCGGCAAGCTGGCAGCACACCGCAAAAGCGGCAATGCACGGCGGAGGGTGCAACGCCACGCCACAAGGCCATAAACAAGGCGTACAGCGCGCGCAGAGCGGGGGAAATGTAGGGACAGCGGACAGAGTTAAAGCGCCTCACAGTGGCGTTAAAATGGCAAATAGGGCATATAGCAGAAAAGCCCCCGGAATACACCGAGAGCAAAAGAAGACCCCGCACAGCTTACGCCATGCGGGGCACGGTTATTTCTGGAGCTTTGCAAGGTCAAGTAGCAGCAACACGGGCTGCAACAAGATATACAACAGGATCACGGGCGGCACCTCCTTTCATGGTGATTGTAGCACGGCTGGCCGTGTGCGTCAATTGGCAATGCGGTATGGGGTGCCGTTGACGATGCGGGCGTACTCCCGCCCGTTGATGCTGCCGGAGGCGCGGCGGTCCTCGCTGATCCACCAGATAACATCAGGGTCATATGCCCAGTCGATCCAGTATTCGGCCCCCCGGTATACGATGTGTGCACCGCTGTGCCTCATGTAGTCGATGTTGCCGATAATGTGCTCGCCGGTGATCCGCTGCGGTAATATGCGTGTCATGCTGTGCCCTCCTCACGCAAATGTAAATCTTCTGGTTGTTGTGGTCTTGGTGTAACGGGCTGCCACCTCCGGCAGCTCATTTTTCAGGGCGGCTGTGTCTACCCTGGAGGATGTAACCTCCTTATAGGTGGCCTTGTGTTCTGACCCTGCCAGGGATTCCACCCCGGCGGCGGT
>ERZ827522.1145-NODE-1145-length-25711-cov-3.676723_pt1 | contig 25711 bp, 20 predicted proteins | sample MGYA00519580_ERZ827522 | MGnify/ENA primary metagenome ERZ827522 (study PRJEB31778, sample SAMEA3449340) | human gut metagenome | biome: human gut; feature: human-associated habitat; material: faeces | place: United Kingdom | collected 2010/2012 ... | reverse complement strand
CTGCCCCTGCACCCTGCAAGGGAGTTCCTCCCTTGACCCTTTCGCGCGATTGAGTTGCGCGCGTCTGCATACTTCTTCCGCGTGTTTATGCAGGGATTTCGCCTCCGCAGAGACGATTCCCCTTGCCACTCCGAAGCCGGAGTATGTTTCAAGCCTTACTCCGGCTTCCGCGCCGCGATATGCCACCGATGCTCTTCCGGCGCGGGATGCGTAAGCGCATTCGTCCCGAACACCCGCACATCCACAAAACCAATCGACTGCAAGAGCGCCACCAGCTTCTCCGCCTGATACGCGCGCTGTACCTGCTCCTCGTCAATCCGCCGATACCGTCCGTCCGGCTCTTTCACGAAGATAGCAAGGTGCATTTCCACCTGCTGGCGCTCCGGGAAATACCGGTTCTGCCACATGTACGTCACGTCCCGGCGGTCTTCGCCCATGAACTGGCTACCCAGCAGGTGCTCCAGCTTATAAGGGGTCGACACATCGAAGAACAGCCCGCCGCCGGGTTTGATGGCATCCCATGCGGATTGGAAGAACGCCGCCGCGTCCACGTCCTGCAGGAGGTAATTCACCCCGTCGCATGTCGCCAGCACCGCGTCCACCGGGCGATGCAGCCGCAATTGCCGCATGTCCTGCCGGATGAACGGGATGCCGAACCCCGCCTTGCGCGCCTTCTGCGCCGCCTGCCAGAGCATTTCCTGTGAGAGGTCGATGCCCATCATCTCATAGCCCAGCTGCTGCAAGGGCAGTGTCAGGCTGCCCGTGCCGCATGCGCACTCGCACACCTTCGCATTGCGCGGGATGCCGTAAGCCGTCATCATCCGGGCATACATATCCGCCCATGCGCCATAATGCACGTCGTTCATCAGCGTGTCGTAAACTTCCGCAAATCCTGTATACATTCGTTTTCCTGCCTGATTATCTGTTTTTTCCGCGCATCGTACCGCCGATTCTGCCCGCTTCCTTCGCGGACAGACCCGCCCAGCCGACGTCGCGGAGTTTTTCTGTCAGTCCGAGGGCTTCCGCCGTCTCATACTTGCGGCGGAGCTTGTCGGGCAAGCGCCAAGGTCGTTGCATTTTCTGCTCTCCTTTCTCACATTAACAATCTGCAATGTTGCAGTGGGTTCGCCTCTGCGGAGGCGACAAGGGGGCTTTCCGTTCGCCCCCTTGACCCCTTCGGTCTCCCCTTTATTGCAGGTTGTTATAGCGTATAGCAGTAGTTTGCACACCCTGCGCCCGCTTCATGCGGATTACCGCTTGTCCGTGTAGCCGTTTTCCCACGGCTTCAGTTCGCGCTCTTCTTCCTGCTCGTCGTCATCATCATCATCGTCGTCATTCTCCTGCGACAAGCCGCGGTTGACCTGCGCGCCCTCAATGCGGGAGTTGATGTACTTGTCAAACACCGCGTTGGTGAAGCTGGCGGTGATGAAGCGGCTGAACGCGAAGCCGAAGATGAGGTAGTACGCGAACAGGAGCATCAGTACCCACGGCTGAAGCGTCAGCAGGAAAATCACGGTGAACAGCACCGTCGGGACGCAGTGCAGCAGTCGAATGCCCACGCTGCCCGGCAGCCGCCCGACCGCGAGAATAAAGCTGTTGCGGATGATGGTGCGGAAATTCATCTGATACGTCACCATCATCGGGTACATGTACGTCACTGCGAGCGCCCAGAGGATGCCCAGCATCAGAATCAGCATCTGCGGAATGACCCACACGGCGTTTCCCACCGCCATATCACCATAGAAGCGCCAGCAGATGTAGACAAGGAACGGCACGCAGCCGGTAATCGTGCTGACGAGCAGTCCCTGCTTCCAGTTTGCCTTGATGGCATCCTTGTAGTCCGCCCACGGGAAGGCGTGTTCGTCACGCGCCCAGTTGCGGGTGACGTAGCTGAGTCCCGCCGTGAACGGGCCGGTAATGGCGATGCACGGAATCAGAATCAGCAGCGTGACGAAAATCATGTCATTGCTGGTCTGCATGGCTTCGCGGAGGGCTGTCTGGTCAATCGCGTCAATGACTGCACCCGTCTCGTCCACCTGCACCGTACCCGCCAGCGTCATAATCAAGCTGACGACACACAGCGCAATCGCAATCATCGCGGGCAGCCACGCCACGAAGTACATCAGGTTCATGCGGCACAGCCCGCTCATGCGCGTGCGGAGCATCTCCATGAACAGCTGCCAGCGGTTCTTCGGCAGGTCGTCTGGCGTGTAGTCGCCCTTGCCGCTCTTGCCGTAGTAGTAGGAATTCATCAGCTTGTTAAACACCGTTTCGTCCTCCTCGTCAGGCGAATGTCATCCCCGATTTTCCACCTGCATCGAGGGATGATAAATCAGTTTCTTATTATACCATATTCCGCGCAAAAAGCAAAGAAAAACATGCTCTTCGCGAAAAATGTTACGAAATCGTCACAAAGTGACACAAAACCCCGGTCAGCCGTTCTTTCGCTGACCGGGGCAAAAAATCCGTATTACTGGCGTCCGCGCTTGCTGCGGCCGTAGATTTGCGCTTTCGCGTCCTCCATGGCATCGCCGTCTTCCGCCATGTCGTCCGCGGTAAAGACCTGCTGCGTCTCGGCGCTTGCGGGCTTTTCGTTTGCCGCCACGTCGTCCGCCGTCTGCACCGCGTCCGCCGTTTCTGCCGTTTCAGGCTTTTCCTCGGCTTCCGGCGCATTCTCGCTTTCGTCCGCAATCATCACGCGCTCGTCTTCCGGCACTTCCTCGGTGTAGTTGCGGCGTTCGCTGAGCTGCAGCTGCTCCTGCCCATCCTTCGGGCGATTCATCACGCGCCCGGCGATGCTCGCTGCCAGCAGCACGGCAGAAATCACCGCCAGCACCGCGAAGATGTAGTACAGCGTCGTCAGCACACCTTGGAAGGTCGTCACGGCGGCAGGCAAGGTGTCCTCCGTGGGCAGCTCCTCCGCCACAAAGGGCTGCGGCGTGGTGACAGGCACCTGCGTCGGCGCGCTCGTCGGCGCTGCCTGCTGCACCTGAATGATGTTGCCCTCGAAGGTCGTCGCTTCGCCCAGTTCGTTGCTGAGCGTCGCGTCGAAGCGGAATTTGCCCACCATGTTCACCTGCACGTCGCGCATCGTCGTGAAGGACTCGCCGGGCGCAAGCTGGGCAATGCTCGCCAGTGACACGCCCGAGGACGAGACGGTGATTTTCTTCGCGTCATAATTGCCGGTGTTGGTCACGGTGGTGGTGAAGCGGATGACCGACGGCAGGGTGAACACAACATCCGTGCTGGCAGTCGTTTCCACCGTCAGGCTGGGGGCTTTCGCCGGGTCGATAGCGGTCAGCGGCAGGCGGCCCGTCGCCGTTTCAATGCCGTTCGTTCCCTCCATGCCCGTCACGGTGAACTGATATTCCGCCGTTTCGGTCATGGTGATGGTCTTTTCCAGCTTGACCGTTTTGCCCGCGTCCACCGTCACATCGGTAAACACCGTGTTCAGCGTCGGGTCAGTGACGGTGATGCCCGTAATGTTCTTCTTGCCCGTATTCTTGAGCGTCAGCGTCAGCTTGACTTCATCGCCGACATTGCCGCCCTTGCGATCCGCGGTCAGCGTTGCGGTCAGGTTGACCGTGCCGTACTTGATGGCCGCATCCGCCACCTTCTCGGTGTAGCTCTTGCCGCCCGCGGAGTAGGTGACGGTCGCGTTGGACGTGATGTTCTTCGTACCCATCGTCACGGTAAAGGTATGCGACTTCTTCTCGCCCGCCGGAATCGCGCCGATGCTCGCCGTGTTCGACGAAACAGCGGAGGATTCCTTGATGCGCACGCCCGTCACATCCACTGTACCGACGTTGCGGATTTCGTACACCACGCTCACTTCCTGTCCCTTGCGGGCGATACCGGGCGTGATGGTGCGGCTGACCTGAATTTCCGGTTCTGCCTGCACCTGCGAAATGCGCTTGACAAAGTTGTTGCTCGCGTTGGAAACGATGCCGTTTTCATCCTTGCGGGGATAGCGCACGCGGAACGCCAGCTGTCCGGCGTTCAAATCCGCCTGCGTCACGTTCCACGCAATCGTGCAGCTCTGGCTCGCGCCCGCGTCCAGCAGCGGCGTGCCGAACGCCTCGATGATGCTGCCGTTGGGGTCAAGCACCGACACGGGGGACGTGAACTTCTCGTCCGTTACGTTCGTCACGCGAATCGTGACGGTAATTTCCTCCGGTGCGGTAAACTGGTACTTGGAGAAATCCAGTTCCACCTTAATCGGCAGTGTGCTGGCGGTGCTTTCCGCCCCGGCAATGCTCACCAGTCCCGTCAGCATCAGCAGAGCACAGAAAAGCGCAAAAATCCGTTTCTTCATCATATCCCCATCGGGCAGCGCACAGCCGCCCTTCCTCCTTCCGCGCCATGCGCCGGAAAAGGCGGACGCATCGAGCAGAAATCATGCCTGTCCACTTCCCTTGGAAATGGAACCACATACCCTATCCTATTTTACTCGTTAACAGCCCCTTCTGTCAAGGTGCACGCCCCTTGGAAATGTAAAATGTTCATCGAAAAGACGGTTTCTGTGGCGAAATTTTCGTTTTTTCCCGCCGAACGGTTGTTTTTTTCGCACGTCCACCTTGAAAAATCGGGCGGAGAACGGTATAATAAAGACAGCTAACCGAACGTGTTCCGCAGATTTTTTCGCTGCGGACGCGAAAAAATAAGGAGGCAGTACCCCTATGGACGTCAAGACCGCTTATGAACAATGGCTGCATGATTTTGCCGCCGATGCCGATACGATTGCCGATTTGAAGGCAATTGCGAATGACCCTGCGGAAATCGAAGACCGCTTCTATACCGAGCTTTCCTTCGGTACAGCGGGGATGCGTGGCGTACTGGGCGCAGGCATGAACCGCATGAACCGCTACAACGTCCGCCGGGCAACGAAGGGCTTGGCAAAGTACCTGCTGCAGAATCCGCAGGAAGCGCAGCGCGGCGTGGTAATTGCGTATGACAGCCGCCGCTTCTCCGCTGAGTTTGCCCGCGATACGGCGCTCGTGCTGGCGCAGGAGGGCGTTCCGGCGTATCTGTTTGATGCGCTCCGTCCTGTCCCGATTCTGTCCTACGCGGTTCGCCACCTCCACGCCATCGCCGGCATCGTCATCACCGCCAGTCACAATCCGCCGCAATACAACGGCTATAAGGTCTACGCCGAGGACGGCGCGCAGGTCGGCCCGGAAGCCGCGGACGGCATCACCGCGTTTATCCGTTCTACCCCCTACACCGACTGCAAGCTGATGGATGAAGAAGAAGCCAAGGCGAAGGGGCTGCTGAAAATCATCGGCAACAAGGAAGTCGATGACGACTACATTGCGCAGGTCAAGACGCTGTGCATCCAGCCGGAACTGCTCGCCGAGGAAGGCAGCAAGCTTTCCATCGTCTACACGCCCATCCACGGTTCGGGCAACGTGCCGGTTCGCCGCATCCTGCGCGAAGTCGGCATCAGCAACGTCTCCGTCGTCAAGGAGCAGGAGCTGCCCGACCCGAACTTCTCCACCGTCAAGGTGCCGAACCCCGAAGACCCCGGCGCGTTCGTCCTTGCCATCAAGCTGGCGGATGAAGTCGGCGCGAAGGTCATTTTCGCCACCGACCCTGACTGCGACCGTCTGGGCGTCGCCGTCAAGACTGGCAATGGCGACTGGCAGCTGCTGACCGGCAACCAGATCGGCTGCGTGCTGCTGCACTACATCCTCTCCACCAAGCAGAAGCAGGGAACACTGCCCAAGAACGGCGCGGCGGTGAAGTCCATCGTATCCACGTCGCTGGCGAACAAGATTGCCGCTTCCTTCGGCGTGGAGATGTTCGAGACGCTGACGGGCTTCAAGTTTATCGGCGAGAAGATTCAGCAGTTCCAGGACACCGGCTCTCACACGTTCCTCTTCGGCTTCGAGGAAAGCTACGGCTTCCTGTCCAGCACGTTCGTGCGCGACAAGGACGGCGTGAACGCCTCCCTGCTGATTGCCGAGGTCGCCTGTGCCTGCGCCGCGCAGGGCATCACGCTCTATGATTATGTGCAGTCCATCTTCCGCGAATACGGCTATTTCGTGGAAAAGGTCGTCAGCAAGACACTTCCGGGCAAAGACGGCTTGACCCGCATGAAGGAAATCATGAAGGACCTGCGCGAGAATCCCCCGAAGGAACTCTGCGGCATGAAGGTCACGGCGGTTCGCGACTATTTGAAGGGCACGCGCACTGCGGACGGAAAGGTCGAACCGACGGGTCTGCCGAAGTCCGACGTGCTGTACTTCGAGCTGGAGAAGGGCAACTGGGTCTGCGTGCGTCCGTCCGGCACGGAGCCGAAAATCAAGCTGTACGTCAACACCAACGCGAGCGACAAGGCGGACGCGGAGAAGCTGAATGCGGATCTGCGCGTTGCATCCGAGGCGCTGCTGGACTAAGGGAATCCGCAACTGAATAGGCAATAACGGCGCGGGCCGTGCTTCCTGATATGGGAAGCACGACCCGCTTTTTCAAACATTCTCATCCGCTTTCATCTTATAGAATGCATTGATAAGATCTTTCACATATCCTATATTTGCCCTGTCGTCGATTTTAATTTGGCAATCACCGTTGCCATGATGGCCTTTATGTGTAACATCAGTAATCAAACGTTTCGGGTCATCCAAAGAGCCATACAGTGCATTGATCCATAGTAAAATAGAGTTCTTTTGCAATTTTATGCTGAATATACAGCGATTTCGAAGAAAAAAACCTATGTAAAGTTTTGTCGCTTTCAATTCAATATCATCATCAAATGCGAGTATATAATCTCTAAGTTCTGTATAATATTCTCTTGTTATATCACTACCATCTGCAAGACGTTCTTCTTCCGTATACACAATAATTTCCTTTGCTGCATCTTCCATAGCTTTTGCTGAGCCTATCGCTGACGTCACTTTCGTTGCAACGCTGTTCGCAGGCATTGATGAATACCCTGAAATGCTTGCAACCGTACTTGTTGGTTTTATCTGTTCAAACTGAATAATTCCACGTTCATAGCGCTTTATTCTCCAAAGTTGCATTGGCAAGTCATTGAAATTAATTGAATTAAGCTGATGTACCGTGTAACTTGGTGCAATAAATAAGACTCGCACCTGTGTCCAGTCAAAGTCCTCCAATCGTTTGTTAATATTGAATATCTGGTTGTATCGCAAGACAAAATCAGCCTTATGCTGCAGAAGCGTAGAAATATAGCTGTATCCTTGGTCTACAACACTGAAATTCTTATCATTTTTGTATTCGATTATGTTAAAAGCAGTACTTACTGGATTGTAAGCAACACTGTCAAATCGAAACTGAGCAACTCGAAACTCACTTGCGATAAATTGAAGTCCCAACATTTGCTCCATATTTTTTTCACAAAAGTGCTGCATCTCTTTTTCTGATGTGAATCTAATCTCTTTTAGCTCCTTTACCGGGTCAGCCATTTGCAATATCATTTACAACTTCCTCCACAGTAATTTCTAAGCAATTTTTTGTTTTACTCCACCCAAAACACCGCCGCATCGTGCTTCCTCAGCGTTGCCGTCACCCCGTCCGCCAAATGCAGTTTCTCCCCCGTCCACAATTCGCTTGCTTCCGAGTACGTCCCTTCCAGCATTTCGCCTGTCACGCGAACCGTCCGCGTCTCTTCCGACAGGTTGAACAGCGCCACATACAGCCCCTTGCCGTCCCTGCGCGGCGCAATCCACACACTTTCATCCTCCGTCGTCCACAGCGGATGGGCGCACACACTCGTCTTTTCAATCGCCAGCACGTCCCGGTTCGTTAGCAGCTTCAGCGTGAAGTCGTCATTTTTCGTCAGCTCGCCGCCCATCATCAGCGGCGAGCGCATCATGCACCACAGCGTCATCATCGTCCGCTGCTCCGCCTGCGTGAAGTTGGTCCAGCCGTTCGGGTCATAGCACTGCCGCAGTGCGCCGACGGGCAGCATATCCGCATCCGGCCAATGCCCCGGCGCGGCATGGACGCACCATTTCTCCGCCCGCTCAAACATCCCTTTGAGCAGCCGCCACTCGTCCCAGAAGTCGTCCGTGATGCGCCACATGTTCGCGTATTTCTTCAAATGCTCCGCCTGTTCCAGCGGCGCGGGGCCGGGCGACAAAGACAGTACAATGTCCCGCCCGCAGGCGCGGCAGGCGTCGGAAATGACCTTGATTTCCCGCTTGCAGTGCGGATATTCGCGCGCGATGTCGTCGCACTTGACGAAATCCACGCCCCATTCGGCGTACATGCGGAAGATGCTGTCATAGTACGCGCGCGCTTCGGGCATATCGCACCGCAAGCCGTACATATCCGGATTCCACGCGCAGATGCTGTTTGGATTCGCGACCTCGTGGCAGCCCTTCTCGCACCCCAGAATCGGCAAGTGCCGGTGCGCCGCCATCCGCGGCATCCCGCGCATGATGTGGATGCCGAATTTCAGCCCCAGCGAATGCACATAATCCGCCAGCGGCTTGAAGCCTTTTCCGCCTGCCGATGACGGGAACCGCCCCGGCGCAGGCTGCAAGCGCCCGTATTCATCCATCGTCAGTTCCGCAAACGGCTCGTAGGCGTGGCTCGTCGCGGTCGGCTGATACCACTGAATATCCACAACGACGTACTCCCAGCCGAACACCTGCAAGTGCTCCGCCATGTACGCCGCGTTTTGCCGCACGGTCGGCTCGTCCACCGCCGCGCCGTAGCAGTCCCAGCTGTTCCATCCCATCGGGGGCGTCTGCGCAATCATGATATTTTCCTCCTACCTATATTATGAAATCGTGATTTGATGTCTGCTATTTTTTCAGCTCCAGATACACATTTCGATACTGGCTTGGCGTACACCCTTTCTGCGTCCGGAACACGCGGTTGAATGTCGCAATCGACCCAAAGCCAACGCGCAGCGCAACCTGCGTCACGGGCAGGTCGCTCTGGCTGAGCATCTCCGCCGCCATATCCACCCGCCGCGCATTCAGGTACTGGATGAACGTCGCGCCTGTGTGCCGGCTGAACATGCGGCTGAGCGTGTAGCGGCTGAACCCCGCGTAGTCCGCCAGCACATCCAGCGTGATGTTTTCGGCGTAGTTTTTATTCAGGTAATCCAGCGCACGGTTGAAAGCGTCCTCGCCGGATAATCGCCGGTGGATGTCATTCATCTCCGCGCTGTTGGCGACATTGGGCAGATACAATTCCCCCAGCGTGGCGAATACGTCCATCAGCAGCGCATAGCACCGCAAATTCCGCAGCGGCGTGTACGCCTCGTAAGCATCCACCAGCTGCATCAGCGTTTTGCGAACGATGGGCGTCGCTTCACTTTCCGCCGTGAGATAAATCGGCTGGCGCATCATCGGGCGCAGCGCAGCAAATTCCTTCATTGTAAATGCGGCGTTGTGCTCAAAGATGATAAGGTAGCGCTCACTGCCCGCCGCCATGCGCAGGGCGTGCGTCGCGTCGGAGGGAACAAACAGCACCTCCCCCGCCTGCACATGATATACCTTCCCACTTACCGCCACCTCGCATCCTCCCAGCAGCGGCACACAGACTTCTATGGCCGAATGAAAGTGCGGCGCATAGCTGTCCGGGTTCGGCTGATGCCACACGCGGATGGTTGCGTCCCGCTGGTAGGTGATAAACTCCCGCTCGCCCTTCATCACGCGGAAGCCGGATGCCGTCAATGGTCGTTCGCGTTCCGTAATGAGCCTTCGGTTATTCATAATTTCTTCACAAACCTTTCATGCAAATTTGCGCATTTTGCCTTGTCTTTTTTTCCATCATACCACAAAGCGCAACGCATTTCAAGCAAATTATAACCAAAAACGGGCAAATTTTAAGAAGTTTTTTTCTCTCGTTGAATTTATAATATGGTTGAAAGCAAACAGTTTTTATTCATTTGCAACGCATCGAAATTGGTTCAATTCCAGTTTGAAGGAGGCACGGAAACATGGAGCGTTCCTTTGGCAGCAAATACGGGAAGTGGATTGCCCTGACGGCGGTCGTTCTGGCGCTGGTGCTGTGGTTCGTTCTGTCCGGCGGCGTGGAGAACTACCGGGCAAAATACGAGGGTTATGACCTCTCGCAGCAGATTGGCGACATCGGGCGCAGCAGCACCTATTCGCTGTATTTGCGCGCGCATGAAGGCGCTCCGGACGCATCTTCGGACGTTTCCATTCCGCTGGTGACGGTGGATTCGGATGGCGTGACTGCACAGAAGGATGGTCTGCTGATGCAAAGCGGCTCTTCCGCAACGTTCGCCGTCACCGTACCGGAAACCGGTTTCTACAACATCCGCCTGACCTACCGCACTGAGGCGGCACGCGGCGTGGACTTGGAGCGCGAACTGCGCATCAACGGCGAAGTCCCCTTCGATGGCGCGGATACGCTGACCTTCACCCGCCTGTGGCACGACGGCGGCGAAGTGCGGCAGGACTCGCAGGGCAATGACATCCGTCCGACGCAGGTGGAGGTGTTCGGCGAACAGACCGCCTGCTGCCGCGACGCGATGGGCTACATCACCGAGCCGTACCGCTTTTATTTCGAGGCGGGGGAAAGCACCGTCACCCTGATTGCGACCAGCGAGCCGATGCTCCTGACCGCGCTTTCGCTCACCGCCCCCGAAAAAATGCCGGATTACGCCGCTTATGCCGCCGCGCAGCCACAGGAGAACAGCGTTCCTGCTGACTTTGCCCTCGTGCTGGAAGGTGAAAGCAGCACCCTGCGTTCCTCCCCGTCGCTGTACGCGCGTTATGACCGTTCTTCCCCCGCCACCTCTCCCTGCGACGTGCGCCGGACGGTGCTGAACTACATCGGCGGCGATGCCTGGCGCGACGCGGGGCAGTGGATTGAGTGGGATTTCGACGTGCCGGAAAACGGCTGGTACAACATCACCATCAAAGGCCGTCAGACCTACAACCGCGGCAGCGTGTCCAGCCGTATCCTCTATCTGGACGGCAAAATTCCCTTCTCCGGTATGGAGAACGTCTCCTTCCCCTACACCACGGCATGGGAAATGAACACATTGTCGGATGATTCCGGCACGCCCTACCGCTTCTACCTTTCCGCTGGGCATCACACGCTTCGTCTGGAAGCGACGCTGGGCGACATGGGGCAGATTCTCTCCGACATGGAGGAAAGCATCTACCGCCTGAACCAGATGTACCGCCGTGTGCTGGTGCTGACAGGCGTGAACCCCGACCGCTACCGCGATTACCACTTGGAGCAGGTGTATCCGGAGGTCATCGAAGCGATGGCGCAGGAAAGCCGCCTGCTCTATAAGCTCGTCGATGAGACCGTTGCCATCACCGGACAGAAATCCGACCGCATTGCCGTCGCGCAGACGCTGGCGGTGCAGCTGGAATCCTTCGTCGAAGATCCGGCGAAGATTACCGAGGCCTTCACGAATTTCAAGGACAACATCACCTCCCTCGGCACGTCAATGCAGAACATGCGGCAGGTCAAGCTGGATATTGACCTGATTGCCATCACTGCGGACGGCGTGACCGTGCCGCAGCCGTCGGAAAATTTCCTCGACCGTGCACTGCATGAGCTGAAATCCTGCGTCACGTCGTATTTCGTGGATTACAATGCCTTGGGCGATGTGTACGATGCCAGCGAGGACGTGCTGGAGGTGTGGATTCTGACCGGCCGTGACCAGTCCACCGTCCTCAAAACCATGGTTGATGACACCTTCACCCCGTCTACCGGCATTCCCGTCAACGTCATGCTGGTTGACCCGAACGCGCTGCTGAACGCCGTCGTCGCAGGCAACGGCCCGGATGTCGTCATTTCAACCGACAGCTGGAACCCCGTCAACTACGCGCTTCGCCACGCGGTGGAGGATTTGACGCAGTTCAATGATTTGCAGGAAGTCCTCGACCAATTCTACCCCAGCGCCTACGCCGCGTTCAGCTTCAACGGCGGTCTGTACGCGCTGCCGGAGACGCAGCTGTGCTCGATTCTCTTCTACCGCAGCGACATTCTGGAAGAATACGGGCTATCCGTCCCGGAAACGTGGGATGATTTGATTGCCATGCTGCCCACCATTCAGGGGGCGAACATGTCCGTCGGCATCCCCTACCCCGACATTGCCGCCCCGAATCTCTCTTCTTATTACGCCATGCTCTACCAGCTTGGCGGCGCGCTCTACAACGATTCGGCGACCCACACCACCATCAACAGCGAAGCGGGTGTGCAGGCGTTTGAGCGCTACACCAGCCTCTACAATGACTACGGTCTGCCGACCATCTTCGACTTCGTGAGCCGCTTCCGCTCCGGCGAAATGCCGCTGGGCATCTTCGATTACACGACGTTCAACACCCTGACCGTCTCCGCGCCGGAAATCCGCGGCCTGTGGGACATTGCGATTCTCCCCGGCACTTCCCGCACGGCAGAGGACGGCAGCACCTATGTGGATCACTCCGGGCATTCGCAGGGCGCCTGCTGCATGATGATTGCCACCGACAGCGAAACGACAAAACAGAATGCGTGGCAGTTCATGAAGTGGTGGACGTCCACCGACGCGCAGGTGCGTTTCGGACGCGAGATTGAAGCCGTCTTGGGTTCGTCCGCACGCTACGCCACCGCGAATATCGACGCCATCGAGCAGCTTTCATGGTCGGAAGCTCAGCTGAAAGTCATCCGCGAGCAGATGACGTGGGCAGTCGGCTTCCGCGAAGTCGCCGGCGGCTACTACACCACGCGCCACATGACCAACGCCGTGCGCAAAGTGACCAACGACAAGACCGACCCGCGCGAAACCCTGCTGGATTACGCGCGCACCATCAACGAGGAAATCAATAAGAAGCGCTTGGAGTTCGGTCTGCCGATCGACGAAGAGACGCCCTGAGCGAAAGGAGGAAGCATTCGTCATGACCGCGTTCTGGAAAAAGTACTTTGCGCTGAGACAGCGCAATGCGCGCATCGCGTGGGACAGAGCGAAGCACATGAAGTTCTGCTATGCGTTTCTGGCGCCCTACGCCCTGCTGTTTCTGACCTTCTACATCCTCCCGATGCTCATCTCCATCTACTACTCCTTCACCTACAACAACATTCTGGAGCCCGCGCGCTTCATCGGGATGGACAACTACATCACCCTGATTTTGAAGGATGATGTTTTCCTGACCGCCGTGAAAAACACGTTCCTGCTGGCGGTGATTACAGGGCCTGTGGGCTACATCATGTCATTCTGCTTCGCGTGGCTCATCAACGAATTGCCGCGCTGGGTTCGCACGATTGCCGTCGTCATCTTCTACGCGCCGTCCATTGCGGGCAATGCCTACTACATCTTCTCTATCATCTTCCGCGGCGACGCGTACGGCTACCTGAACGCCATCCTGATGAAGCTGGGCATCCTCAACGCCCCGATTCTCTGGCTGACGACGCCGGATTACATCATGCCGGTCATCATCATCGTCACGCTGTGGATGAGCATGTCCACGGGTTTCCTTTCCTTCGTCGCAGGCTTGCAGGGCGTTGACCGCTCGCAGTACGAGGCGGGCTATGTGGATGGCATCCGCAACCGCTGGCAGGAGCTGTACTACATCACCCTGCCGAACATGAAGCCGATGCTGATGTTCGGCGCGGTCATGTCCATCACGTCCGCGTTCGGCGTGTGCGATGTGCCGATGGCGCTGGCGGGCTTCCCCTCCACCGATTACGCCGCGCACACCGTCGTCACCCACCTGTTCGACTATGGCTTCACCCGCTTTGAAATGGGCTATGCCTCCGCCATCGCCACCTTGCTGTTCCTGGTGATGATTTTGTGCAACAAGCTGATTCAGAGCGCTCTGAGGAGGATTGGCACATGAGTACCATCAATGTCCGCAGCTACAAAGGTCCAGTCAGACCGGACGGCACGCCGATTGAGCTGCCGCAGAAGGTACTGAAGCTGACGAAGAAGTCGAACATGCGCCACAAGAAGCCGAACCGCTCCCGCGTGGGCGACTTTCTGGTGGGGCTGCTGCTGTTCCTCGTCGCGTGTGCAATGGCGTTTCCGCTGGTGTTCGCCATTTCGTCCTCGCTGAAACCGCTGGATGAGCTGTTCCGCTTCCCGCCGACGCTCTTCCCGCGCCACCCCATCGACAACTTCTCTGACCTTCTCGTCACGATGGGGCAGAGCTGGGTTCCCTTCTCGCGCTACATCACCAACACCGTCGTCATCACCCTCGTGGGTACATTGGGGCATCTGCTGATTGCGTCCCTCGCGGCGTATGTGCTGGCGAAGTACGATTTCCCGCTCGGCAAGCAGTTTTTCGCCCTCGTCGTGACGGCGCTGATGTTCAACGGCTACGTCACCGCGATACCGAACTACCTGACCATGACGCGCCTGAACCTTGTCGATACGCACTGGGCGGTCATCCTGCCCGCGTTCGCCGCGCCGATTGGGCTGTTCCTGATGAAGCAGTTCATGGAAGGGCTGCCCATGTCGCTGATTGAGTCCGCGAAAATCGACGGTGCAAAGGAATTCCGCATTTTCTGGACGATTGTCATGCCCAACGTCAAGCCCGCGTGGCTGACGCTCATCATCTTCTCCGTCCAGAACCTCTGGAACGCCAAAGCGTCCGCCGTCATCTACTCCGAGGCGCAGAAGACGCTCGTCTACGCGCTCCAGCAGATTCAGGCGGGCGGTATTGCCCGCACGGGTCAGGCGGCGGCGGTTACGGTCGTCGTCATGGCTGTGCCGATACTGATTTTCATCCTCAGCCAGAGCCAGATTCTCGAAACGATGGCGACATCCGGTCTGAAAGATTAAGAGAGGAGGACGCCGATGAACCGCATGGTTTCCCGTCTCTGCGCCTGTCTGGTTGCGTTCTCCCTCTTCGCCGCACTCTGCGGCGGGATGGTCGCGCGCGCCGCAGACGGCTTTGACTACAATTACACCTACACCTACGATTACTGGGGCGACGAACGCCAGTCGCCGGATGCCTACCGCACCAGCGCCATGCTGTCCAGCGTCTCCCTTGGGCTGGAAACGCCGATGCGCACCCCGCGCGGGCTGACCGTCTCCGGCAATGACATCTACATCGTCGATACGGGCAACAACCGCATTCTGCAAGTCGCCCGCAACGGCGAAAGCTTCACGCTGACCCGCGTGATTTCCGAAATTTCCGGCGACATCACCCCGAATACGCTCTCCGCCCCGCAGGATGTGTTCGTCATGGCGGACGGCACACTGTTCATCGCCGACACGAACAACAACCGCATCCTGAAAGCAGACCGGAATTTGAATCTGCTGAGCGTCTTCACCCGCCCGACGGACGCGACCTTCGACCAGTCGATGGCGTTTCTGCCGACGAAACTCGTCTGCGACACGACCGGACGCGTCTTCTGCCTCGCGCAGAACGTCAACCGAGGCCTCATGAAGTACGAGGCGGACGGCACGTTCACCGGCTTCATCGGCGCGAGCGAAGTGAAGTACACATGGTACGAGCTGGTGTGGCGGCTGCTCTCCACGAAGGAGCAGCGCGCGCAGCAGGCATCCTTCGTTCCGACGGAATACAACAACATTGCGCTGGATTCGGAAGGCTTCTTCTTCGTCACCACGCAGACCTTCAATTCCAACGAGCTGACCTCCGGCGCGGCGAAACCCGTCCGCCGCCTGAATGCCATCGGCACGAACATCCTGATTGAGAACGGCACGAGCCACGTCATCGGCGACCTGCAATGGGCGCGCGGCGACACGAACATCACCAACTCCGGCCCCTCGAAGTTCGTGGACGTGACCGTGCTGGACAACGACATCTATTCCGTCATGGACAAGACGCACAACCGCATCTTCACCTACGACAAGCAGGGCAACCTGCTCTGGGCGTTCGGCGGTGTGGGCAACATGGACGGATACTTCCTGAATCCCGTCGCTTTGGAGCATCAGGGCTATGACCTGCTGGTGCTGGACAGTCAGGACTGCTGCGTGACCGTGCTGACCCCGACAGAATACGGCAAGCTGGTCTACAAGGCGACCGAGCAGTACCACGCGGGCGAATACGCCGCTTCTGCCGACACTTGGCGCGAGGTCATGAAGCGCAACGGCAACTATGACCTTGCCTACATCGGCATCGGGCGCGCGCTTTTGCAGCAGAAGCAATACAAAGAAGCCTGTGACTATTTCGCCATGGCGCGCGACAGCCGCAACTACTCCGAAGCGTTCCGCTACTACCGCTCCGAATGGGTAGAGCAGAACATCGGGTGGATTTTCGGCATCGTCGCGGTGCTGCTGGTCGTTCCGATGGTCGTCGGGCACATCCGCAAGATAAAGTGGGAGGTGGACAACGCATGACGCTCGCAGCAAAGCTAACCGACAAGCAGAAGTGGCAGCGTCTGCTGTCCTCCCTGCGCTATTCGCTCTACGTTATCTTCCACCCCTTCGATGGCTTCTGGGATTTGAGCCGCGAAAAGCGCGGCAGCCTCGGCGCGGCGAACATCATCGTGTTTCTGGTGCTGCTTGTCCGCCTGCTGTCCATGCAGTTCACGCCTTTCCTGTTCATGAACGTCTACTGGCCGAGCGTGAACATCATCCAGCAATGTCTCGCCGTCCTCCTGCCGCTTTTGTTCTTCGTGGCGGGCAACTGGGGGCTGACGACGCTGTTTGAGGGCAAGGGCACGTTCAAGGATGTCTACATCGCCACCTGCTACGCGCTGACGCCCTACGTCATCCTGCAAGCGGCGATGATTCTCCTCGCAAACGTCATTACCGCCAAGGAAGGCGCGTTCTACTACGTTCTGGAGGGGCTGTCGCTGGGCTGGAGCGGCGCTCTCATCATCTGCGGCATGATGCAGACGCATGACTACTCGCTGGGCAAGACGCTGCTGTTCACCATCATGACGCTGCTGGCGATGGTCGTCATCATCTTCCTGCTGCTGCTGTTTTTTTCGCTCGTTGGCGACGGCATCGGCTATTTCGTCTCCCTCTACAAAGAAGTGCTGTTCCGTCTGTACTGACGAAAGGGGAAAGTATCCATGAAACGACGCATCCTTGTGCGGGGCGTGCTGGTTCTGATTCTTCTTCTGGCACTTTATCCGCTGACGAAATTTGTCATTCTTCCGCTCTTTGACACCTCCGGCGAGCTGGAAGGGCACGACGTGCCGCTTTACGGCTACTCAGAGCCCGACACGCCGATGGTCATGGAGAATGACGCTCTCCGCTTTGAGCTTGACCCGGCGACGACCCACTTCACCCTCACCGACAAGCGCACCGGGCACGTCTGGTTGTCCTCGCCTGATAACGCGGACAGCGACCCGATTGCCCTGCCGGTGGAAAAGAACAAGCTGAACTCCACCTTGAGCCTCACCTACGCCGCCTCCACCGGCATGACCACCCAGTTCACCTCGCAGGAACACAGCATTTCAAACGGGGTCTACGAAGTGCTGATGCAGGAGGATGGCAGCGTCCGCGTGAACTACTCCGTCGGACGCGTGCAGCGGTCTTTCCTCATGCCGACTGCCATTGGCGACGCGCGAATGCAGCAGTTCATGGAGAAAATGACCTCCAAGCAGAAGAAGGACATCAAGGAATACTACCGTGAATACAATATTGACAAGCTCCGCAAGACTGACGACAAGGCTGCTTTGCTCGCCGCCTACCCCGATTTGGCGGAAGAGCACGTCTGGGTGCTGCGCGACGGCACAAAGGATCACCTGAAGCAGCGCTGCGAAAGCATCTTTGCCGAAGTGGGCTACACGGCGGAGGATCTGGCATACGACAACAGCCGCATCGTGCAGGCGGGCAGCACCATCGCCAAGGCCGTTTTCAACGTCTCGATGGTGTTCCGTTTAGACGGCAGCGACCTTGTTGTCGAAGTACCGCTGGATGACCTTGCTTACGACGTGGATTACCCGCTGACGAGCCTGACGCTGCTTCCGGCTTTCGGCGCGGGCGGTACGGCGGATAACGGCTTCCTGTTCGTCCCCGACGGCAGCGGCGCGATTATCCGCTTCAACAACGGCCGCGTTTCCCAGCGCGCCTACTACGCCAACCTCTACGGCTGGGACTGGGCGTCCATCCGCACGCAGGTGACGAACGAAACGCGCATCAACTTCCCGGTTTTCGGCGTTTCGGGCGACAGCGGGTCATTCATCTGCATTCTGGAGGACGGCGCGTCGTGGGCGGGCATCGGCGCGGACATTGCCGGCCGCCTGACCTCCTACAACACCGTCAACGCAACGTACACCATCGTCCACGGCGACGCCTACGACGTTTCCGAGCGCACGAACAACGCCGTCTACATGTTTGAAACAGCGCATCCGACGGGCTTCATCCGCCAGCGCTACCGTTTTCTGCCCGAATCGGGCTACATGGACATGGCGGCGTCCTACCGCGACTACCTGACCTGCAAGTACCCGGATTTCGCCGCGCAGACGGTGGATGCGGACGCGCCGCTGAGCATCGAGCTGATTGGCGCAATTGACAAGGTGCAGCAGGTGGCGGGCGTGCCTACCAGCGTCCCGATTGCCATGACGACTTATGCGGAAGCGAAAGAGCTCCTGCGCGAGCTTGTCACCCGCAATCTGGCGCAGAACATGTCGATTCGCTACGCCGGATGGATGAACGGCGGCATGAATCAGCAGCTGCTGTCCTCCGTCCGCCTGATTCGGCAGCTGGGAACGCAGGAGGAGCTGTTCTCCTTCGCACAGAATGCCGCGATTGCGGGTGTGCCGCTCTATCTGGACGGTTTGACGGCTTTCGCGCGCGACAGTGGCCTGCTGGAAGGCTTCATCTCCTTCCGCGACGCTGCCCGCTTCACCACGCGTGAAGAAGCGGAAATCCCCGAATACAGCCCAATTTGGTACGGCGCGAACGACGACCGCGACACCTACTACCTCGTCAAGCCCGCCATCGCCATGCGCAGCGTCAACACCTTGGTGGACGCGGCGGCTTCCTACGGCGCAGGCGTTTCCTTCCGCGACATCGGGTACATGCTCTCCGCTGATTACGACAGCAAAAACCACACGACCCGCGAAGCCGTGCTGCATCAGCAGGCGGAAAAGCTCGCTGAACTCAAGGCATCCGGGCGCGACGTGATGATTCGTCAGGGCAACGACTACGCCGCGGTTCAGGCGACGCTCATCACCGACATGGACTTCGACGGCGGACAGTATTCCATCATCGACGAGTACGTCCCCTTCTACCCGCTGGCGCTGCACAGCCGCGTATCCTACACGGGCGCATCACTGAATCTGGCGGATGACGCGGAGGAAGTTCTCCTGCGCAGCGCGGAAGTTGGCGCGGGTCTGCAATACACGCTGACCGCCCAGAGCGCGCGCGTTTTGCAGGATTCCACCTACTCCGAGTTCTACGGTGCGGACGCGTCGCTCGTGCTGGATGACATCACCGCACAGGTCGCGCAGTACCGTCAGACGCTTTCGGGCATCTTCAATCAGGAAATGACAGGCCATGAACGCGTCGGGAACGTCACCATCACGACTTACGCAAACGGCACACGCGTCTACGTCAACTTCGGCTATACCGACGCGGCGGTGGATGGCATCACCGTTCCCGCCCGCAGCTATGCAGCGCAACAGGAGGTGAGCAAATGAGCGGCAAACGCATTTCCATTCGTGCGCGCCGAGCAGTATCCGGCTATCTGTTCATTCTGCCCTTCATCATCGGCTTCCTGTGCTTCATGCTGCTGCCGCTGGTGGATTCCTTCTGGATGAGCCTGTGCCGCGTGGACGTGACCGCCGGACAGGGCTTCCAGACGACCTTCATCGGGCTGGACAACTACATCCGCGCCTTCACCATTGACCCGGAGTTCAACAAGCTGCTCAGCGAAGAAATCGGAGTGATGGTCACGCACACCATTGCGATTCTCGTTGTGTCCTTCGTCATTGCCATCGTACTGAATCAGGAATTCAAAGGGCGCGCGTTCGTCCGCGCTATCTTCTTCCTGCCCGTTATCCTCTCCAGCGGCGTTCTCATCGGCTTGGAGACGGACAACACCCTGATGGCGGGAATGCAGCAGATGATGGCGGAGTCCTCCCCGTTCACGCTGTCCGAGTCGCTGATGAAGATTCTCAAACTCACGGGCATCGGCAGCGACGTGCTGGACATCGTCTTTTCCCTGATTGACGAGGTGTACGACATTGTGATGGCAAGCGGCATCCAGATTGTCGTTTTCCTTTCCGGTCTGCAGAACGTTCCGCGCAGCCTGTACGAAGCGGCGGACGTCGAGGGCTGCTCGAAGTGGGAAGCCTTCTGGACGATTACCTTCCCGATGGTCTCCCCCCTGCTGATTGTCAACATTATCTACACCATCATCGACTTCTTCATGAAGACAGACAGCGAAGTCATGAAGAAAATCAATGAAGAAATGACGCTGAAATACAACTACGGCTTCTCCTCCGCGATGGCTTGGGTGTATTTCGCCATCACGATTGTCCTCATCGGCGCAAGTGCCCTGATGCTGAAAGGAGTGGTGAGCAGCGATGAGTAAGCAGACCGTGACCCATGCTCATCCCAGCGGCAGCTTCTGGGCGCGCAACCGCAAGTCCGGCGGATATCTGCTCCGCAAGACGGTGCGGCGCAAGGGCTATCAACTGATTCGCTTCCTGCTGCTGTTCGGGCTTTGCTTCATGATTATCCAGCCCCTGCTGGACAAGCTGAGCGTCTCGTTCATGGCGGAACGCGACCTGTACGACTCCACGGTCATCTCGATTCCGCGCCACCTGACGACGGCGAACTACTCCCTCGCCGCCAGCAAAATCCTGCTGAATTACGGCACGACGTTCCTGAACACGCTGATCGTCTCCCTCGCGGTGTCGGTGCTGCAAATTGCCGCCTGTACGCTCGTGGGCTACGGCTTTGCGCGTTTCGAGTTCCCGTTCAAGAAGTTCTGGTTCGCGGCGGTCATCATCACCGTCATCATTCCGCCGCAGACGATTTCGTCCTCGCTTTACCTGCACTTCAACTTCTTCGACATCTTTGGCATTTTCAAGGCGACGACGGGCAGCAGCCTGAATCTGCGCGGTTCGCCCATCCCCTACGCGCTCATGTCCGCAACGTGCATGGGCCTGAAGAATGGGCTGTACATCTACATGATTCGCCAATTCTTCACCGGCATTCCGAAGTCGCTGGAGGAAGCGGCGTATGTGGACGGATGCAGCATCTTCAAGACGTTCTGGCGGGTGATTCTGCCCGACGCCGTGCCGATTCTGGTCTCCTGCTTTCTGTTCTCCTTCGTCTGGCAGTGGACGGACACGTTCTACTCCAAGCTGTTCTTGGGGAACATCAAGCTCCTGAGCCTTGAAGCCTCTACCGTCGCCGACCGCCTGAACAGCTACGTTTCCATTCAGCTGGGGCTTTCCGGCGGCGCGTCGATGGGCTATCAGCAGCAGATGGTTTCGACCGCCACGCTGATGCTCGTCGCCCCCTTGCTCGTCCTCTACCTCTTCGCCCAGCGTTCCTTCGTCGAATCCATCGCCGCGAGCGGCATCAAGGGATAATGGGGAGGCGCCAGAGGCTCTGCCTCTGGACTCCGGCAGGGCTCTGCCCTGCACCCGCGAAGGGTCTTCGACCCTCTCGACACCCTTTTCGCGATTGAGTTGGTGACACTCTCATACTGGTTCCGCGTGTTTATTGGGGGGACGCAAGGGACGCTGCCCCTTGACTCCGCCAAAGGGTCTTCGACCCTCTGGACTCCCTTTCGCGCGATTCAGTTGGTGACAACTGCATACAATGCCCGCGTGTTTATTGAGGGAACCCGCGGCTTAGAGGTACTTCACCTTCACCGTCGGCGGAAGCATCTCCGGCACGTCCTGCCCCTTCGCCAGCACCAGCACCTCAATGCGGTACAGGCGCATCAGTTCCGGCAGCGTCAGCTTCTCCGTCTCCAATTCCAACACGCGGTCAACGCACCGCAGCGCCAGCAGCGAACTTTTCCGCATATCCTGCGTACATCCGGTCAGCGCGACCGTCAGGTGTCCGCCCTCGTCCTTCGCGCGGGTCAGGAACGCAATCGCCTCGTGCGACAAATCCGCAAATTCCCCGATGACCATCACGCGGCGCATGATGCCGCCGGAAATGTGGCGCATGAGGGCGCTCTCGAAGCGAACCGCCAATTCGCTCTGACGCACTTCGCTCGTCTTGTCGCGCGTCATGAGCGCCAGCGCCATGTCCTTCGCGCTGATTTCGCCCTTCACGACTGCGTTCACCGCCTTGGCAATCGGCATTTCCACCTGATAGCGCTCCATCAGCTGCATGGCGGCGGGCAGCGCGTTGATGCCCTCCACCGTGCCGACCTGCCGAACGGCTTCCTGCGGCGGAACCCCCTGCCCGATGAGGATGCCGCAGCGGTTGTTGCGGCTGTGCATGGATGTCGCCGTCACGATGAGGTCGCCGATGCCCGCCAGTCCGCCGAACGTGTACTCCGCGCAGCCCATTTTCAGCCCCAGACGGCTGATTTCGGCAATGCCGCGCGTGATGAGGGCGGCGCGGGCGTTGTCGCCGTTGCCCAGCCCGCTGGAAATGCCGACGGCGAGCGCCTCGATGTTCTTCATCGCGCCGCACAGCTCCACGCCGAGCACGTCCGTGTTCGTGTAGGTGCGCATACAGGTGTTCATGAACACATCCTGCACCGTTTCCGCCACCTGCATGTCCGTGCAGGCGGATACGATGGAAGTCGGCATGTCAAGCGCGACTTCCTCCGCATGGGTCGGGCCGGACAGCGCAACGAGCTTCACATGGTCATGCTGACCGTCCTTGCTCAATTCGTCGCGGATGACCTCGGTCATGGTCATGAGTGTGTCCGGCTCAATGCCCTTGGCAACATCCACGATAATCTGTCCGTCCGGGATGAACGGGCGCGCGCTTTCCGCCGTCTGCCGAATGGCGATAGACGGCACGGCGAAAAGCAGAATATCCTTGCCGCTCGCCACCGTCTGCAAATCGCAGGTGAAATGCACCGTTTCGGGGATGACCAGCCCCGGCAGCGCGGGATGCGTGCGCGTAGCAGACAGATTTTCGATTTCCTTCGGGAATTTTGACCATACGGTCACATCGTGCCCGTTGCGGTGCAGCAGCCGCGCCAGCGCAATGCCCCATGTGCCGGAACCAAGAATGCCAATTGTCGTCTGGTTATTCATGCGATGTTTCTCCTTCTGCTGGATGATGGACGTTTAGCTCGCGCATCAGCATCTCGTAAAACTCCCTCTGATCGCGCCGCAGCCGAATGAAATGCCCTTCGGGATTCAGGAAGCAGTGTTCGGATGTGCCGGTGAACACACGCGTTCCGTCCTGCTTCGTCATGTCGTAGCCAATCGTCAGCACGACGCCGTTGAACGCCTCCACGCGCACATCCACCGTGATGCGGTCGTCGAATGTCGTTGTCGCCAGATACTTGCAGTTCACCGCCGTCACGGGCGAAATCACCCCGCGGCGCTCCAGTTCCGCATACGGGAAGCCGAGCTGCTCCAGATACGCCACGCGCGCTTCCTCCATGAAGCGGATATAATTCGAGTGGTGCGTCACGCCCATGCGGTCGGTTTCATAATACTGCACCCGATGTGTTAATGCTTGCATTGCTTACCAATTCAGGCGGCATCCGTCCGCGGAGCAGCCCGTTTCCTCCTGATTTTCTTCCACCGGAATCACGCCGCGCAGCACGTCCGTCATTTCCGGCAGCGTGTACGCCCGCAAGCGGATGCGCTGCCCGTTGACGAAGAGAATCGGCACGCCGCGCGGATGATAGGTGTCCAGCGTGTGCTGGATGGCGGTCTTCACGTCGTCCGCGTAGGCGCGGTTTTCGAGCGCCTGACGCATTTCGTCCGCATTCAGTCCGATGTCCGCCGCCAGCACGCACAGCACGTCAATTTGCCCGATGTCGCGCCCATCGACCCAATACGCGCGGTAAACTCGGTCGCTCCACGCTTCGTGCTTGCCCGATTTTTCCGCCAGCACCGCCCCTTCAAACGCGAGATACGTCATCGGGCGCGGACGGATTTCCGGCGGCAGCTGCATATGCAGCCCGACCGTCTCCGCGGGTTCTTTCAGCCGCGCGAAATACGCCCGGTGCTCCTCGTCGCAGATGTCGGTCGCCTCGCCGCCTTCGGGGGTCAGCGCATACGGATGCTCGATGATTTCCGCCTCTTGGTGCAGCGTTTTCAGCGCCGCGCGGAGGTTTTCCTTCGTCACAAGGCAGAACGGACACACATAGTCTGTCAGAAAATCAATGGTCAGCATGGGGGTCTTCTCCTTTCGGGGGATCATCAGCCGTCGTCGTCGCGCCAGCATTCGTTTTTCGCGCTGCCGTCGCGGTACGTCGGTTCATAGGGCGACATGTCCTCGTCGTCCTCATCGGGGGATACGCGGTCGCTGTCATCAGGAATTTTGCGGATGCGCTCCATCTTCGCCGCCTCCTTGCGTTCTGCCTTCTATCATACCACTTTCGCGGGAGGACTGCAAGGGGGAAGAAAAAGCGCCTTGCCCCCGGCGGGTGCGCGGAGCAAGGCGGAAAGAAATTTTGTCGCGGGTTAGTTGTTCAGCCAGTCGTTGGCGTCGGGGTAGGTGTAGGGGATGTTGTTGGTTTTGGCGTATTCTAAGGCGTAGGAGTTGCGAGGGACGGTGAGGGTGAGGTTGGAACAGTCACCGAACGCGTAGTCGCCAATGGAGGTAACGGAATTGGGGATGGAGACGGAGGTCAGGGAGTCGCAGTAGGAGAACGCGCGGTTGCCAATGGCGGTAACGGAATCGGGGATGGAGACGGAGGTCAGGGAGTCACAGTAGGAGAATGCGCTGTCGCCAATGGCGGTAACGGAATCGGGGATGGTGACGCTCGTCAGGGACTCGCAGAAGTAGAACGCGTTGTCACCAATGGAGGTAACGGAATCGGGGATGGAGACGGAGGTCAGGGAGTCGCAGTAGTAGAACGCGCTGTCGCCAATGGCGGTAATTCCCTGCGGAATGGTATAAGTTGAAGAACTGATGCCGGCAGGATAGGAAATCAAGGCTTTATCGGCTTTTCGGAACAAAACGCCATCAATGGTGGCAAAATACGGATGCTCAGGAGAAACAGAAATGCTTTTTAGTGCGGAACAGACTGTAAAAGGATTCGTACCAATTTGTTCAACGGAATCGGGGATAGTGATGCTCGTCAGGGAATCGCACAAGGAGAACGCGCAGTCACCGATGGAGGTAACGGAATCGGGGATGGTGACACGGGTCAGAAACTTGCAGTCGTAGAATGCGCTGCTTTCAATGGCGGTAATCCCCTGAGGAATGTTATAAGTTGTGTACTCCCTTCCTTTAGGATAAGAAATCAAACAGCTATCTGCTTTACGGAATAAAACGCCATCAATGGCAAAAAAGTACGGATGTTCAGAAGAAACGAAAATACTTTTTAGTGTGCTGCAGTATGCAAAAGGATTAACAGAAATTTTCGCAACGGAATCTGGGATGATGATGCTGATTAGAGAATTACACAGATAAAACGCTCTGTTATCAATGGAAGTAACCTTTTTTCCATTGAGCATATTGGGAATGGTGAGCTTTTCTGCTTTTCCATTGTACCCTGTAATCTCCACCGTTCCATCATCCAGTAGTGCATACTCATACTCCCCAGACGTGAACGCCTCGCGTGCCACATCCTCCGCGAGTACACCCGTCCAGCAGGCGCACATCATCACAACGACCATCAGCAGAGCTACGAAGCACTTCTTTTCCATTAGAACAACCTCCTTTATGCCATTATCATACACAACAAGCCTTCATTTGTCAATTCGATTCCATAACAAGCCCCCAGCATATCCA
>ERZ827522.1144-NODE-1144-length-25763-cov-6.151782_pt1 | contig 25763 bp, 18 predicted proteins | sample MGYA00519580_ERZ827522 | MGnify/ENA primary metagenome ERZ827522 (study PRJEB31778, sample SAMEA3449340) | human gut metagenome | biome: human gut; feature: human-associated habitat; material: faeces | place: United Kingdom | collected 2010/2012 ... | reverse complement strand
CCGTTTCTTGCATCCGGACTATACCGTTGGCCCCGGAGTCTCACCGGGTCAGCACCCTTGCGGGTGGTCGCGGGCTGTACCGCCAGTGGGGAATCTCACCCCGCCCTGAAACGAACTTTCTGGCCAAGAGTATAACGCGGCTGCTCCGCCTTGTCAACCCCTTTTTTATTTGCCCTGCACGGGCCGGATATGGTATACTGTGGGACAGGATGTTACAATTTTTGATACAAGGAGCTTTTTGCCATGATTTTTACCGTTCGTGACCTCGGGTTCGAGATCGGGCCTTTTTTGCTGGAGGGCTGGTGGGCGCTGGCTGCCCGGGCTGTCTGCGCCGCTGTCATCGTTTTTGCGGGGCTTCTTGTCGGCTGGCTGCTGCGCCGGAAGATCTTTCCTGCTCTGCAGGCCCGCAGTTGGCACTTTGCCGCCACGCCCATCCTCCTGCGCAGCTTACAGAGCCCTTTGGCGCGGATGGCCTTTTACAGCGGCCTGTACCTGGCCCTGACCAGCCTGCCGTGGGCCATTCCGGGCCTGACAAAGTTTCTGTTCACGGCCTATAAGATCGCAACGACCCTCCTGTTCTGCCAGGGCCTGTACAACGCTTCTGAGGTAGCCGACCTGCTGCTGGCCTCCTGCAGCCCGGAGATCCGGAGCAACAAGACCCTGCGCTCCCTGCTGGACACCACCTACAAAGTGCTGGTCATCATTCTGGGTGTTGCCACCTGCGCGCAGATCGTCGGCTTCCCCATCGGCAGCATCGTAGCCGGTGCCGGTCTTGTGGGCCTGACCATCTCGCTGGCCGCACAGGAAAGCGCCAGCAACCTGTTCAGCGGCATCGTCATCCTGCTGGACAAACCCTTTTCCATCGGCGACTGGATCACCGTGGGCAATGTGGAGGGCGAGGTCATCGATATCAACTTCCGCTCCACCCGCATCCGCTCCATGGACCACAGCGTAGTCATTATCACCAACAGCCAGATCTGCGCCTCCACTGTCCAGAACGCAGCCCTGCGCACCATGCGGCCCTATAAGTTCACGCTGGGTGTCACCTACGGCACCACCCGTGCCCAGCTGGAAAAGCTGATGGCTGACCTGCAGGCCATGCTGGACAACAGCCCTTACACCAACAAGGGCACCAACATCGTCCGGCTGACCAGCTTTGGCGATTCCAGCATCAACATCCTCATCTCGGCCTACCTGACCACCAACGTCTATGCCACCTTCCTGCAGCAGCAGAATGATCTGAACCTGAACATCATGGACGTGATGCAGGCAGACGGCGTGGACTTCGCCTTCCCCTCCACCAGCGTCTACATCGAAAAGAATTGAGCATACCACAACGCCCCCTGTGTGCCTGCTGCGGCGCACAGGGGGCGTTTTTTCATATGTTATTCCCGGGTCCTGATCTCGATTGTTCTGCCGCCAAGATTCTCATAGACGCGGTGGGAGACAGAGAGCACCGTACGGTCTGCAGACGCACGGCGCAGAGCCTCCAGCACACGAGCCTCCGTTTCGGCATCCAGATTGGCGGTGATCTCATCCAGCAGCAGCACGGCGGGGTCTGCGGCGGCGGCACGGGCAATGGACAGCAGCTGCCACTCGCCCTGCGAGAAGATGCCCTCGGTACAGACAGTGTCATAGCCCTCCGGCAGAGCCCGGATGGCAGCATCGATCCCGGCCAGCGCGGCGGCATCCTTTGCCATTTCCCCGGTGATCTGCGGGTCTCCCAGCGTGATCTGTTCCAGCACGGTGCCCGGCACGCGGGAGAAATGCTGTTCCACACAGCCGATGCAGGTGCGGCGCTCCCGGTCGGTGATGTCCCCCACCTTCACGCCGCCGATGGTCACCGTACCGGCCTCCGGCTGATACAGGCCCAGCAGGAGCTTGAACACAGTGCTCTTGCCCGCACCGGTGCGGCCCACCAGCGTGACCTGCTCCCCCTGTTTCACGGTCATAGAAAAATCCTTCAGAACGTGCCGTTCCCCATAGCCGAAGGTGACGTGCGCAAATTCCACATCGCCCCGGGCAGCCTCCCTGCGCGCGGGCGGGATCGTGCGCTCCGGCTGGTCGAGAAAGGCATCGATGCGCCTGACACCCGCCATGGCCGACTGGATGGTCTGGATCTCCATGCCCAGGCTTTCGATGGGGGCGAAGATGCGGGAGATGTAGTTGATGACGGCCACCGAGGTGCCCACCGACATGCCGAACAGGGTCAGAAGCTGTGCGTTCCCCGAAGCGGAGAGCAGCATCACGATGCCGACCACAACGGCATTCAACAGCAGCACCACCGGCGAATAGACGGCATCATAAAAATTGGTGCGCTCCATGGCGGCATAGCTGTCACCGATGCACCGGTCATACCGGCGCTCCATGTAATCCTCCAGCCCCAGCGCCCGGATGGTGCGGATGTTGTGCAGGGTCTCGGGCACCTGCCCGGAGACAGCGGCGACCGCGCGGCGGTTGTCCAGCTGCGCGGCCAGCATCCGCTTCTGGACGTAACGGGTAAACACGGCAAACAGCGGCAGCACCAGCAGCAGGATCAGCGCAAGGCCGGTGTTTTTCACCGCAATGACCCCCATAATGGAGATGATGCGGCAGGCATCTGCTGCCATGCTGATGATGCCGGAAGTAAACAGGGCTTCCACTGTGTCCACATCGCCCGAAAAGCGGGCGGCCACCTCGCCGGGGTTCTGATCCACTAGTGTACCGGCGGGCAGGCGGCTCAGCTTCCGGGACATCTCCGAGCGCAGGGCATGGGTCATCCTCTGGCCAAAGAGCACCAGCAGACTTTCCTGCGCCGAGGTGAGCACACCTTCCAGTGCAAGGCTACCGAAGTAGAGCAGCACGGCCAGAAAGGACAGCGGGAGGCCTGCGGTCAGGCGGTCGATGACCCGGGCCAGCAGCAGGGGCGGCAGCAGGGATGCCGCCACCGAAGCTGCCACACACAGCACCGTGCCCACCGTGAGAAGGCGGTGCGAAGCTGCTGCCATCCGGACGGCAGCAAACACGCCGTGATCATTTTTCTTTTTCATGCGCCCTCTCCCCCTTTCAGGCCGGTCTGGCTTTCATACAGCTGGCGGTAGACTGGAACCGCTGCCATCAGCTCCTCGTGGGTGCCAACGGTGGTCCTGCCGCCCTCCATAAAGATGATCTGCTGCATCTGCGGAAAATGGTACAGCCGGTGGGAGATCAGGAACACCACCTTATCCCTGGCATACGCCTGCAGCTCGGCAAAGATCGCATCCTCGGTGCTGCGGTCCAGTGCCGAGAAGGGGTCATCCAGCACCAGCACCGGGCGGGGATGGGCCAGCGTCCGGGCCAATGCCAGACGCTGTGCCTGCCCGCCGGAAAGGCGGGTGCCGCCGCTGCCGATGACCGTCTCCATACCCTTTTCCATGGCCAGCACTTCCTCCTTCAGGGCAGCGGCTGAAAGCCACGGCATGGCATCCTGTTCGCTGCCGCAGAGGACATTATTCTGCACGGTGTCGGCGCTCAGTTCCGGGTCATGGCCAAGATACCCGACCGTGGCGGCGATCTGGCGCGGGGTCAGGGTGGAAAGCTCTCTGCCGCCAAAGCAGACCGAGCCTTGATAGGGCGCTTCGCAGAGGAATACGCGGCCAAGGGTGGATTTTCCGCAGGCGACCGGGCCGGTGATGCCGATGATATCGCCGGGGTGGGCCGTCAGGCTCAGGCCGGAAAAGACAGGCTCTTCCCCATAGGAGAAGGCGAGTTCTTTCAGCGTCACATCCTGTGCCGCCGGGATCTGCAGGGCATCCAGCTGCTCGGGCGTTTTCATCAGGGGTCTGATGCGCTTCCAGGAGACCTCTGCCTTTTGCACCGCGTTGAAGAGCTTGGCCACCTTGGAGGATTTGACCACCAGCTTGGTGAAACAGGAAAGGAAGGTGGTGAAGGCGGCGATATCCCAGCTGCTCCAGCCAGTACCCAGCACATTCTTTGCGCCGAACCACAGGATGAAGAGGGTCCCTGCCTCGGATGCCGCCAGATAAAGCGGCGGCAGAGCGGACTGCCACACGTTGTTCCGCACGGCAGTCTTTTCGGAAAGGCTCAGGGCCTCCTCGTATTTTTCCATCCGGGCCTCCTCGCAGCCGTAGATGCGGTAGGTCACGGCATTCCGGGCACGGTCCAGCGTGGCACTGCTCAGGGCACCGGCGGCCTTTTTATAGGCCGCACCGGCGCACTGCACCGGCTTTTTCATCCCTGCCGCGCAGACATAGGACACCGGAGTAAAAAGCAGGCCCAGGATCGCCAGCCGCCAGTCGTACACCAGCAGCATGACCGCATAGCCCGCCAGCGCCACACCGGTGTCGAACACCTCCGTGGTGAACTTGCGCATTCCCTCCACGCAGTCGTCCACATCGGCGATGGCCTTGGTCATCAGCTCACCGGCCCCCTCTTTTTCCAGCGCTGCCCGGCTCTGCCGCACCAGATTGGCGTACAGGATGCCCTTCATCCGGCGGTTGATGTTGTTGGCAAAGCGGCGCACATAAAAACGTTTGATGAATCGCGCCGCCTGCACCAGCAGTGTGACTGCAATGTAGGCCAGCACCAGCAGTGCCATTTGGGCAGCAGTCTCACTGCCGCCCAGGATATCCGCCAGGCACTGGGCCAACCGGCCCTCGAACCACGGCGCGGCCAGCAGACCGATGTTATAGACAAGGCCCGAAAGGGTCACAAGGAGCAGCGGGAACCACTCCGCCCTGAAATAGGCGAGGACCCGGTCCGGGCGGAACGATTTATCTTTTTTCATGGGGCATTTTACCTCCTGCGGGTGTTCCATTCAGTATACCATGGTACAAAAAGCATCTGGACAGCTTTGTTCAGAAAAAAGCCATGACAGCAGGAACAAAATGCAAGATCATTGCAATGGTCACCGCTGTCATGGCGATCGGTTTTCTTTGTATGAAAAATACTCCCATCGGCAGGATCTGCATTGCAGTGGTGTGGGTCTGCCATCTTCTGTATTTCACCTTGCGGGTCAAGACCATCAAGCCCACAGAGCAGACTCAGGAAAGTGCAGAATAGATCCCCCCCGGGATACCATCAGATTGCGGACACCCATAGCCCGCAGGGATACAGTCACGTTCTTATCGGTTCACGAAATTCAGCGCCAGCACAAGCAGCAGCATGTGTACCGGGTAAAAGGCGTAGCAGGCATACTGGAACGGCTTGCTGTGGCAGCCCTGCCGCCCGCGATACAGCCAGATGGGCACCAGCGCCAGCAGCGCAAACCCCTGCTGACACAGCTCAAACTCCATGCCGAACAGCCGGATGGGGTACATCAGCCCGCCCAGAAGCACCACGTTGATCCAGTACAGGGTCAGCACCTGTCCCAGCAGGCACCACCATTTCCGGCCCCGGAAAATGTAAAAAGCGAACACGGTCAGCACACCGGCACCGTAGTAATCTGTCATGCCCAGCGTTCCCAGCAGCGCCCCTGCTGCTGCCACTGCGGCGCACACCGGCAGCGAGACCCAGAGCTTTTGCTTTTTGCGCACCGTTTCCATCAGATGCACCCCCAGAAGCCCCAGCAGCAGCGTCCAGATCACGTTCTGATGCACCGGGTAGAACCATGTCCCGCCATACATCAGATCAAAGGGCACTTCCGAAAGCAGTGCAAACAACAGCAGCCGCAGGGCATAACGCTTCAGATTTCGGGTATGAAAGTAGCCTTCCACTGCCATAAATGCAAAGATAGGGAACGCCAGCCGCCCGGCACAAGTCAGCCAGTCCTGCGCCGGCAGAAGGGTCGCCCACAGGTGATCCATCAGCATCAGCGCCATGGCAATGATATGAAGCGCTGCTGCACTCAGGTCAATGCAATTTGCGGCAGCGGAACGAATCGGTTTGGTTGACATGATCATACCTCGTCTTTGTCTAAATTCAGTTGCTTTGTCTGGAATACGAACGACTCCCTTCAAGAATTGCAGCCCCGGCAGTTTTTTACCGCCGGGGCTGCAATTCTTCATCGCTTATCCCTCCGGTTTTGCACCGGCCATTTTGGATACGGCAAGCATCCAGGGCAGCTTCTGCCATTTGCTCTGCCTGCAAAATGGGGGATGCAGTGCACCCGCCCCGCAGGCGGAAAAATGCTCCCGCAGCAGTCTGCGGGACAAATTCAGAAAGGGTGGCTTGCCTGCCTGCCCATGGAGACGTCAGCACGGTAGCAGGAATGTGAGGAATGGCAAAGGACGGTTTCGGCGAGAGAACGTCTGGCGGTGGCGGAAAAGCCGAACGCAAGATTTTTTCAATTATGCTGGCTCGTAAGGTGAACCGGACCGAAACTTCCTTGCGGAACTGTGCAGCGTTATCGTTCATCTGCACCTGAACCGGCAGCCGCGTCCCCGGCGCTTGCCGCACCCAAAATAGCCGGTGGAGCGTTCATTCAGGCATTGGTGCTTTCCAGATAGGTCTCAAATGCTTCGGCAAAGCTGGCGTTCACATCAAAGGGGACGGCATAGTCTACACGGGAGGTCACAAGGCACAGGTCGATCCGGTTGGATGTCTCGTCCGCCTGCCGGTTCAGCTTGCCCAAAGCAGCATGGATGACCTTGCGGTCATAGTTGATGGTGGTCACCCGCTTCACATCACAGCGGTAGGCGATCTGGTTGCCCTCCGCATTGAAACGGTAGCCGGTACCGCCGCCGGAAAGCAGCTGCTCGGAGCTGCGCAGGTCGTTCATTCGCTTGAAGGTGCGGGCGATGCTCTGGCGCGCGGCGTTCAGACTGACCTCGCTGTCCATATCCATGTCCAGCGCATCCTTTGCCTTGCGGATGGCAGCGAACAGGCGGCTCTTCTCCTCCAGCAGATAGAGCATGAACCGGGCAATGTCGGTGATCTGCTCCGCATATTCGGTCTGTGCTACGTCCATAACGGTCTCGTCCTCGGCCTCGGGCATCACCTTATGGCGCAGATAGGTGTTGGCCACCTTGGTCACGTTGGCATCGCAATCCAGAATGCCCTGTGCCTCGTCCAGCAGGGACTGGAGCTTGTTCTGGTAGCGGAATGCTTCCTTCAGGTTCATAGTCGTTCCCTCCGTCTTTTTTCTGTCTTCAGCTTACCACAGACTGCCCGCCCGCGCAAGCTTTCCGGTAAAACAGGCAAAACGCCCGCCCCGGCATGACCGGGACGGGCGCTTTGCGTTTGCTATGACACTTATGGGATTAAGAGAATATCAGTGGTCAGCCGGCCACGCGCTCGGTGCGGCCTGCCTCCAGCATATAGCGCAGGAAGCCGGTCACGTCGGCAGGGTCGGTCACGGTGAGGTCAAAGCCCTTCTTGGGAGCAGTGTCCATCATCTGCAGCATGGAGCATGCGGTAGCGTCCTTTTTCAGGTCGCAGGTCTTGCCGTTGTCCAGATGCAGCAGCACGCTGCCGTGGCTGGCAGAAAGCTGGCGCATGAAACGTTCCTTATCAAAATACTCGATCCGAAGCATAGGAATACCTCCTTGATAAAATGGTTTATGTTACACTTGCCGTCCAGTCCTCTTTGGACAGGCGGCGGGAGAATAGCGGTTTTGTCCGGCAGTGGAAACGCTTGCACAGCTTGCGTCCCGGCTGCCTTGGTGCTATACTGAGCTTGGAAGCTCTGATAGGATAATACCACAAAACAATCGCAAATAATAGAACAGAACCGCATAGTATATGCAACAAAACCGGCATTGACAAAAAACATTCAAAGTATTGCGGAAAGGAATTGGTGAATATGGCATATCAGACAAGCTGTGCCTCTTATACCCGCGGCCGGGTGGGGCTGTCCAGCGCTACTGCCGTGGTGGCCGATGCCGCCGGGCGGGAGCAGACCCAGCACGGCAGCCCGCTGTTCCCCATCGCCTGCTATGCCGAGGATCTTTCCTGTTTTTCGGTGGCGTGGCACTGGCACGAGGAATTTGAGTTCATTCTGGCGGCGTTGGGGCCTATCCATGTGGATGTGAACAAGACCCGACTGACCTTGCAGACCGGGCAGGGCGTGTTCATCAACTCCGGTGCGCTGCACGCGGTAGAGCCCTCCGAAGGCAGCGCGCTGCTGCACTCCGGCGTGTTTCAGCCCCGACTGGTCGGCGGCATGGACACCGTATTCTGGCAAAAGCTCATCCGTCCCCTTTTGCAGCCGGGCACGCCGCCCTTCTTTTTGCTGGATGAGGCCGTGCCATGGCAGCGGCAGGTGCTGCTCTGCCTGCGGGAGGCGTGGAAGGGCGTGGCGGACGAGCCCTTTGACTACGAGAACCGGGTGCGCTACCACCTTACCGCCGCGCTGCGGCTGCTCATTACCCAATGCGTCAGCGGCAAAGTAAAGATATCGGAGCAGGAGCAGATTGCCTCGGAGCGGATGAAACAGATGCTGCGCTATGTAGAGGAGCACTACACCGAGGAACTGACCGTGGAAAAACTGGCCGGGTGCGTTGCCCTGAGCGAAAGCGCCTGTCTGCGCAGCTTCCGGCAGTTTCTGGGCATCACGCCCATCCAGTACGTCAAGCAGTTCCGGGTGGAAAAAGCCGCCGAGCTGCTGCGCTCCACCCGGCTCAAGACCGGCGAGGTGGGGCTGGAATGCGGTTTTTCCGATGCCAGCTACTTTATTAAGACCTTCCGGGAGATCAAGCACTGCACCCCCCGGGAGTACCGTATCCGCTTCTGCTAACATGAAAAAGAGGGACAGAAATGCCCGCAGGCATTTCTGTCCCTCTGATTTTAAAATGTAATTCCTTAAATAATGGCCAAAGCGCAAGCGGAGGCCATCTCCAATCGTCCGACATAAAAGAGGGCGCGCCGGTTCACCCGCCGGTTTTACCGGTGCAAAGACCCTGCCAGCGCTCCGGCGGGATGACCGGCTCGGTGACAAAGGCTTCCGGGTTCGGGGCAAGAACGTGGCGGGTGACCCGGAAAAGCCCCTCGGCGTCGCACAAAATGCAGCTTGCATCACCAAATTTCGTGTTCCGGGCTGCACCACAGTCCAGATACGCCTGTTCCAGCTTGACAAAATCCTCCGAGATATGCGGCTGCTGCGCGTTGTAGTGACGGCGCATATAGACGTTGTGCTGCACCCCGGCTTCGTCCACCACGGTCATCTGCATGGGCTTGTCGGTCAGGCGGTTCGGCACGTTCAGTACTTCCTCTACGCTATGGATAAAGGTGTTGCGGGCGTGGGTGACCCCCAGCAGCAGCACCTTGCCGTGGGCTGCCCGCAGGCGGTCGTAGCAGCCGCCGGGGGTGCAGGGGGTGTTTGCGTCCAGTTCCCCTTCCAGATACGCAGCCGCTCCCTTGCCATAGGCCGCCATGCTGTGGGTGGGGTGCAGCGAGCGCACCACGCCGGGGCGCTGCCGGAACAGCTCCGGCAGAATGCCCACGCAGCAGGGGCTGCGGCGCACATCGAACACTCGGTTCTCCTCGTTGATGAACCGCCATGTGTGGGTGGGCAGCAGCAGCAAGCCCTCCGCAAAAAACTCCATCCATGCGTCCAGAACCGTGTCTGCGCCGCCCTCCACCGGGCCGATGGACTTCATGGAGGAATGGATCAGGATAGTCTCGTTCCCTGTCAGCCCCATCGCAGCAAGGTCGTGCTTGAGGTCAGCCTTTGTATATGCCATGTCATTTCTCCTTTTCGGGCGTTTTTGTTTACCTCCAGTTTACCGCCTTTCGGGCAGCAAAGCAAGCATACACGCAAAAAGACACATGCCCTGCCGCATCTGCCGGAGACGATCCGGTATCTGTGGGGTATTTGTCCTTTCAGCTTTTTCAGCAAAATCCTGTATACAATATTTCAACCCGCAGTATTGCCGCAACAGCCAGCGCCGTGCTTTTCTATTGTAATATTTGACAATTATTCTCTGTTTTCTTTGTGCATTTAGCACGGCAGCCGCTTGATTACGGCATTTCATCAGCACTTTTCCCGCATTGCAAAGTGGTATATCCGTTTTTTCGTTTCAGGAGCAGCTCTGTGTGTGAGTGCAAATTCTTGTATACAAGTGCTCAAATAAAGTTCCGTTCCAGCATTGACATTCCGCTGTCGGAACGGTACAATGATAGTAAGATCATATTTACCGGATAAATGGAGAACGACTATGGCTACATTACAGCACACGGATGAGCTCTATCATATTCTCGAGGACGAGATCTGCACGTTGAAGATCCTGCCCGGGGAAGCGCTGAGCGAGAACCAACTGTGCAAGCGGTTCGGTGTTTCGCGCACCCCCATCCGCAGCGTTTTGCAGCGGCTGGAGCAGAACCGCTTTGTGCAGATCATCCCCTGCAAGGGCACCATCGTCACCGCCATTGATATTGGCGTGGTGGATCAGCTCATCTTCCAGCGTGTTGCGGTGGAGGGCATGGTGTTCCGGGATTTTGTGCAGAGCTGCTCGCCCATGGAGATCCTTGCGGTAGAACACCTTTATAATGTGCTGCTGGAGGCCGCTGCGGGGCGCAGCGACCCGCAAAACTTTGATTTCAACCACTTCCTCAGCTGCGACCTTGCCATGCACGAGTACTGGTTCCGCAAGACCAGCAAGGAGTACCTTTGGGAGCAGATGACCCGCCCGCAGGCAGACTATTCCCGCTTTATCCGTCTGGACATCGTAGGCGCGCGCAACGTGTCCAGCGTTGTCAGCGAGCACGCCGAGATGCTGCGTATTCTGCGGGAGAAGGATCTGGACGCCATTGAGCCGCTGATGCGTACCCACCTGTACGGCGGCGTGAGCCGCATGGGCAGCAAGGTCTACTCGGACGAATACCGCGTCTACTTCAAGCTGCCGGAGGGCAAATAATAAAAAGGTCGCTGCACAGTCTCCTGTACAACGACCTTTTTCTGGTTGCGCCAGCAGGAGTCGAACCTACGATGGGGGAGTCAAAGTCCCCTGCCTTACCGCTTGGCGATGGCGCATCATGCAAAATAGTATAACATATTTTCCGCTTTTCCACAAGAGGTGTGCCGCGTTTTTGCCGCTTTTTTCTGTGCGCTGCCTGCTGCATTTGCGGCGGTTCGAGTCGTTTTTTGGCTTTGCGGCAAAGGTTTTGCTTTTTCCATATCCTGCCATGTTTTTACGAAAGGTAAGTTTTGCGGGATGCGTTTTTCAAAAAGCGCAGTCTACACGGGCATAAATTTTATCTTGCAAAGGTGAAATTTATTTTTTTCTTGATTTTTCTTATTATTTTCTCAAAAGACTGTATTTTTTGTTGCGGTTCTGGTACACTGGATGTGATAAAAATAAGTTGAAGAAACTTCTCCTGCGTCCGGGCTGCACCCGGGCGAGGCAGTGTCTCCATCTTTGTGAAGGAAAGCGAGGGATCTCATGAAAAAATTCCTGAAAACGCTGGTGGTCGGGCTTTGCCTGTTCACGCTGCTGTGCTGCGCACTGCCGGCTGCATTTGCTGCCGACAAAACTTCAGGGAGCAAAAAGGAAGAGAACGTGTACGCCATTGGTATGGATGCTCAAGGCGGCATCTGCTCTACCGTGGTCACCTACACGAACCTGTCCGGCAAACTGGAGAGCACGCCTGAGCAGCCTACCATGACGGGCTACACCTTTGACGGCTGGTACACCGAGCCGGTGGGCGGCAGCAAGGTGACCACCTCCACCGTGTTCACCTCCGATGCCACCATCTACGCCCACTGGACTGCCAAGGTCGGTACCTCTACCGTACCGCAGCCCACCACCCAGCCTGCCACCACCCAGTGGCAAAAGTATGTAGGGCCTGCCCTTGTGGCCGGTGCGCTGCTTACTACTCTGCTGGTCGCCACTATGTTCTGAACACTGCTGTAAACGCAATGATACCATTGAAGAAAGGGATCTTACCATGACTACTTCTACCATGAAAATGCCCGCCAGCTATTCCGCTATCGAAGCCGAGGAGATGACCTATCTGGACGGCGGCGCCAGCAACGCTTATCAGGCCTTCCTGGACGTTGGTAAGGTGTTCAACTACATCGCCCGCATCTTCTCCGGTGCAAGCTCCATCATCAACAACGTCAACGTCATTTACAAGTCCTTTGTATCGCTGAACAGCCTGCTGGGCAGCTTCGGCAAGTAAAAGGATCACCCCAAAGTTTGGATACGGGAGCCGCGCTTTTTTCGAAAAAGTGCGGCTCCCGTTTTTCGCAGGCGCACTGATTCAGTGCATTACTGCGCAGAACTTCGCACCCCAGAATTATGAAGGAAAATTTTAACAATTCTGTGGTATATTACCTTCTTTTTGGGTGTTTTACATATAAAATAAAAAAATTTGCGATATTTTTTCGGCTTTATCTCTTGATTTTGTTTCCGATTTGTTATATTGTTGTTACAGGGAGTGTGCTAAAATAAGATAGTTTATAAAAGGTCTCTCCAGCCGCGCAAATCGCGTGGAGACAAGCGATTTTTCAGGCATTTTCTTTAAGTTTTTTCGGTATTTTCGAAAGAAATTTCGTTATCTTTACATTCGGGAGTTTGTACGCAAATGGCAGATCGTGAACTGCGGCGGATGCACCGCGCTGAACTAATAGAGATCATCTATGCGCTGAAACAGAGCGAGGACCAGCTCAAGGCGCAGAACGCCGCGCTCACCGCGCAGCTGCAGGATCGGCAGCTCCGGCTGGAAAGCGCTGGTTCCATCGCGCAGGCCGCGCTGGAGCTGAACAACGTGTTCGCTGCCGCACAGGCCGCCGCCGATGACTATCTGCATTCGGTACAGGCCAGCGTTGCGGACACCAACGCCACCGCTGCCAACACCCTTTCGCAGGCACGCAGCGAGGCTAAACGCATTCTGGAACAGGCACAGGCAGACGCCGACAGTCTGAAAGCGCAGGCGCAGCAGGAATGCGACGCCATGACCGCCGCCGCCGCGCAAAAGCGCACCCAGACCGAGGCCGACTGCAAGGCCATGGTAGAGCGCGCCGAGCAGGAGGTGCAGCAGCGCTGGCAGGCATTTGACCACAAGGCCAACGAGCTGCTGGACCAGTACCGCAGCACAGACGGCCTGCCTTCGGAGGAAACATGAAAAAACGCGATATCCGGTTCGCTTCCATCCCTTCCACCGAGGAAGTGGCCGCAGAACGTGAGCGTCTTGCGTACCAGAGCCGCTACCAGCGGGTGCTGCGCAGTACGATCTATATTCTGGTGGTGGTGGCCGCAGTAGCCGTGCTGCTGGCTACGCTGTTTTTGCCGGTGCTTCAGGTCTCTGGCGACAGCATGAACCCTACGTTGAATGACAAGGACATTATCCTGCTGGTAAAATCCAACCACATTGAAAACGGTGAGTTATGCGGGTTTTACTGGCAGAACAAGCTGCTGCTCAAGCGCATCATCGGGCAGCCCGGTGATGTGATCGATATGGACGTGAACGGCGTGGTCTCGGTAAACGGCGTGGCACTGGACGAACCCTATGTGGACGCGCTGACCGTGGGCGAATGCGACATCCGGTTCCCCTATCAGGTGCCGGAAAACCGCTACTTCGTGCTGGGCGACCACCGCTCCACCTCCATCGACAGCCGCAGCAGCGTGATAGGCTGCGTTGAAAAAAGCCAGATCGTTGGCAGGGTTTTCCTGAGGATATGGCCCTTGTCCAGCTTCTCGTTGATCCATTGACCCCGGGAGGAGGTATTCCGTTATGAACGACATTCTTAAAACGTACATGGAGCGGTTCCGCGAGAATCGGCACACCCTGCGGCGCTACACCGCATTTGTGCTGGCACTTGCCATGATCACCACCCTGTTCGTGAACTGGCAGCTGCATGGCGTGGGCATCTCGATGACCGCGCAGTACCAGTGCGGCGAGGAGGAGCACACCCACACGGCAGATTGCTACACCAAGGTGCTCACCTGCGGTTACGAGGAAGGCGAGCTTGAAAATGCGGACGAGGTGGCCGCCGCTGCTGCGACCAGCCAGCCCACCGTTGAGGCTGAACCCATGCCGCTGTCGCTGGAGCCGCAGATCGAGTTTGTGCCCCACGAGCACACCGACGACTGCTACACCGAGGTGCAGACCCTGACCTGCATGGAAGAAGAGCACGTCCACGATGACGACTGCTTCGACCCTGAGGACGGCAGCCTGATCTGCGACAAATTTGAGCATACCCACGACGAAAGCTGCTATACCACCGAGTACGAGCTGACCTGCGGCTTAGAGGAGGGCGAGCTTGTGGAGCAGGTGGTGGAGCCCACCCAGAGCGCCGCACTGGCAGCGATGGCTGTGGCCGAGCCCGTGGCGCTGGCACCGATGGTGGACACCGTGGAGCCCATCTACCACCACCATACCGATGCCTGCTACGAGGAAGTGCTCACCTGCCCCCTGCCGGAGCACCACCACACCGTTGCCTGCCTGAGCGACACCTCCGCCGACCTTGAGACCCCCGAGGAGTGGCAGGCCGCCAACGCTGAGGCCGTGATGACCGGCAACTGGGCCGAGGATCTGGTCAGCGTGGCGCAGACCCAGCTGGGCTACGAGCAGAGCGAGAAAAACTTTGAGATCGACCCCGCGGACGGCGTGACCCTGCGCTACTACTCCCGCTACGGTCAGTCCTACGGCAACCCCTACGGCGAGTGGGACGTGATGTTCCTCTCTTACTGCCTGAAGTTCGCCGGTATCCCCCAGAGCGCTATCCCGCAGGAGGCCAGTGTGCTTGCCCTGCGCAGCTCCATGAGCGACATGGACTGGCTGCTGGACGGCGAGGACGGCAGCGCCGCCGATGTGGGCGACATCGTTATTTATAATAAGTACGTCACCCGCACCGTGGCTGTGGACAGCAGCGCCGACGGTGCAGCGGACGGTCTGGACGACCTGTTCAGCGTGGATACAGAGTTTGAAAACAGCGCAGAGCTTGAGGGCTCCGGCGTTTCTGCGCTGGATGCAGCCCCCAGTGCTGACGACAGCACCGGCACGCAGGACACTGTGCTCACCCCCGATCCCGTTGACCCGCAGCCGGAGCAGCCCGTCGAAAAGCCGGTGGACAGCGCCGACACCGCTGCACCCAGCACCGTGACCTCTGTGTCCGGCGCGGACACCCTTGCCCCCAGCGTGGTATCCCCCGCTGCTGAGCCGCAGACCACCACCGTGACCGACGCTTTGCCCGTGGAGACCGTGGGCATCGTGAGCAGTGTTGACAAGGATGCCGACACGCTGACCGTTATTTCCGGCGACGTGGACGGCAAGGTGGCTGAAGTAACACTGTTCAACACCGATGTGGAAAACGTTATTTCTGTGGCGTATGCGCAGATAGAGCTGAGCGAAGGCGATTCCGATTCGGACGATGACACCGCTTCTGATATTATTGAAACCGACCCGGTGTTCTCCTGCTCCGTTACTACCGTATACGAAACTGCATCCGCATCTGCGGTGCGTCCTTCCCGTTCCCGCGCTGCAAGGTACGCTGCACCCTCCACCTATGCCGTAACTGCCGTGTCTGCTACTCCTGTTGATATGGGCACTCATATCACGAACGTTTCTGTTCAGGTTCCCAACTCCACGGATGGCAGCGGCGTTGTAACCTCTTGGAAAGATGCAAACGGCATCGTGCGTCCCGGTCAGACCGTTAAGGTGCAGTTGAATTACAGCTTTAATGAAAATGAAATCACCGCAGACAACCGCGTCGCAACCTACAAGCTCCCCAACGGTATTACGCTGTTGGACAGTGTTTCAGACTCCGGCAATATCACTTGGCGTGACAGTACTGGTAAAGACGTTGTCGTTGGCACCTACAATATTGTTGGTGACACCGTCACGTTTACTTACAACGAAACATTTGCCGACGGCAAAGCCTTTGACGGTGACTTTGAGTTTAAGGCTTCTGCTTCCTCTGATTCCTCCATGGAAAACCAAAAAATCAATTTTGGCGGTACGACCGGTTCTGTTACCATCAAAAAAGAGGATCTGATCTCCGACCTGTCTCTTTCCAAGAATGTGCAGAAGGATGCAAGCGGTAAAGAGCTGATCAAATACGATTCGACGGCGAAAACGCTTGATATCGCCTATGAAGTGGTTGCAAAAACCACAAACGGCACCGGTGATACCGTAAATCTTACCGATTTCTTTGATACCGTAAATTCTTCTCTTCCCAGCAACGCTACCTATCGGCAAGATACGATCAAACTGATAAAGATTGCTGCGGATGGCACCGAAAAGGATGTCACAACGGACTATCAAAGCAAACTTACCGTAGGCACTGAGCTCAAATACGATGCTCTGCCCGAACTGAAAGCCGGTGAGCAATACGTTCTGCGGTATCACGCCACCATTCCTGTTAATGATGATTACACCTATAAAGCCATCAATAAGGTAAAGGCTGAGTTCGACGGCAAAGACAGTTCCACGAGCAAGGAGGTCAAAAACACCGAGCCGCGTCTTACCAAGAGCGGCAACTATGACGCCAACAGCCGCATCATCACTTGGACAGTCACAATCAAGAACCCCTATGGGGAAGATCTCCGCGGCAAAAAATTTACCGATCTTCTGCCTGCCGGGCTGGAGGTCGTAAATAACGTTGAGATCACACGCGGCTACTGGAGCGACGACATTAAGCCTGTCTCTGCCGAGGATTTCAAGAAGGCTGGGTGTAGTTACACCTTCCCGACAGATAAATCGGAAACCGCAGCATTCTACACGATCAAAATCCAGACGAAAGTCCCTGACGGCACCGCAGTCGGTACTACCTATACAAATACGGCTGATTTTGATGGCAACAGCGCTTCCGGTGAAGTTACAGTGACCGACCGCAGCTCCTATCTGAGCAAGAGCCTGTCGACGGCGGAGGACTTGGAAACCGGCAAGAAAAAGCTGACTTGGCAAACCTCGGTCTCCATCCCTACCGGTTGGAACAAGATCACCCTTACGGATACGATTCACGATGCCGAGGTAGAAGGCATTGAGCAGGATGGCACACACTATGCGGTCTTGTCCGAGTTGAGGGATGAGATCAAAGCGAACTTGTACCTGACCCTGTTCAATTCCTCCGAAACCGTCACAATGGCTAATGCGTCTGAGCATCATGTCACGTTTACCGTCACCTATTATGACGAACATGGTAATACGATTACTAACAATGATGCCCATGTAGCCAAGTTTACCATCACCGCCAATCTGGCCGATGGCCAAACGCTGGATGCCACCAGCATGGTGCTGAGCAGCTACCATACCGTTGCCGATATCAGTAATGCAGGCATAGAAGAGCCGTGGCTGTTTGTAAACAATGCTGCCTCCGGTGATAAGACCTCCGATGCCAGCTACACCTATAAAAAGCCCAAGGAAGCAAAGCTTGAAAAGCTGGTCTATGAATACGGCAATTTCAATAACGCTGGCAGCAAGATCAGTGAGCTGGATTATACCAGCAACGGTGGTAAAATCTACTATGAGCTCACCATTCCCACATCACTTACTTGTAAAGATCCGCTGACCACAAAAGATTTGGTCATTACCGATACCCTGCCGGCTGGTGTTACCTTTGACATAAGTAGTGTCACGGTTGGAGCCAACGAGTACAAAGCTGACGGTTCTGTGAATCATCAAGCTTGGTTTGCTAACACAATTTATGGTTCTGGCGGCAGGTCAATCTATGATATTTCGGCAACCAAAAACTTTAGTGCATCAAAAACTCATATTGGCGCAACCGACACCGACCGTACGATCACGTTTACGATCAATAGCGGCTACAACGTTTCTGATAAACCGCAGGTTTTCTATATCCGCTACTCGGTCAGCGTTGCGGAGGACGCCTCTTGGGACGATCTTCGTACGGAAAACAAGTACCGCAACAGCGCAGAATGGAACGGCGATAAGGCAGAAACGGAAACCACCGTCAAGCGCAGCTACGAAAAGCTTTATAAGACCGGCACTATCGTCACCGAGGATCCCGATGCCAGCGGCAAGCCAACTGCTACCAAGAAGATCAACTACAGCGTTGTTATCAACCCCACCGGCGATAAGCTGCTGACCACCAGCAATACCCTGACCCTGACGGATACGCTTAGCTTTGAGCCCTCTGACAACACCTCCGCTGATCTGGATCTAAGTTCGATCCATCTGTATGGTGTGACCCTTGATACTACCACCGGCAACCTTGTTGCAGACCATACAAATGAGATCGGTCATGACCGGTTTACGGCAACCTACGACAGCCCCAACCACACCATGACCGTCACCGTCCCGGATGAACTGGCTTGTGTACTGGAATACACCTATCAGATTTCTTACCCTTCCTCTACGGAGGTAACAGTTAAAAACCATGCAAACCTCTCCGGTCTGGTGGAGAAATGGGTCGATACTCATGTTGTGAATTATGATTCTTCGGCTACCGTCCGGTTCAGCAAGTTTGACCTGAACAAGGTGGATTCCAACGATTATCTGGTCACACTTCCCGGTGCAACCTTCCAGCTTGCAAAGTGGAATAAAACAACAGGTACGTTTGAAGAGGTTTGCACGCTGAAAACAAACTCTTCCGGTCAGATCAATTTCGGTCTGCTGGATTCTTCCGCAACAGCGGAAACCACTGACACGAGCAGCGCCCAGTTGCTTTGCAGTACGCTCTACCGTATTGTAGAGACGGATGCCCCCACCGGCTATGCGCTTAGCAAGAGCCCGATCTACCTGCTGTGGGGTGCATTTTCCAACACAAAGCGAGCTGACGCGTTTAATGCTGCTACCGGTGAATCTTCTATCCATGATGCTTCGGAGTACGATAAATGGCTTGACTGCAACAATGTAACCTACCTTGCCCGTGGTGATATCAGTGCTGTATATGTGCCCAACACCGCTAACAGCATTACGGTTGCCAAGCATTGGCTGGATACGGACGGCACAACAGAACTTGCTCTGGACAAGGTCAACTCCACCTACACCGCAACCGTAGAGCTGCGGCGCAAGAGTTACCAGTATGGCAGCCAAAAGTCTGATGATTTGGTTAAGACCGTCACCTTGGATAATTCCAACAACTGGAGCTATAGCTGGAACAATCTTCCTTTGACTGATCCCGCTGACAGCAGTATCACCTACAAGTACTACGTTAAGGAAACAGCTTGTTCCGGTACGTTTAAATACGACCTGAACAACACCGGCATCACCGGCGGCACCATCCTGCTTTACAATCAGGTGCCCGAGGATGCTAACTACGAACTTCCCTCTACCGGCGGGTCCGGTACACTCCCGTACACAGCCGTGGGCGGCACAATGATGCTGTCTGCGCTGGCATATAGCTTTATCCACCGCAAGCGCAGACGCGAAGGGAGGGCAGATGACTAAACTGCACTTCCCTGCCGGACGCCCGGAGCTTAAACCCCGCCCGCCCAGCGCAAAGTTTACGCGATAGTCCGAACAAAACCACACCCCTCCCCCCCTGTGCAAAATGCAGGGGCGGCAAGGGGCAGAAAAAAGAAAGGGGCTTTTTCCATGAAAAAAGCAATGAAGAAACTCATGGCTGCGCTGCTGGCAGTTGCTATGGTTTGCGCCATGGCGATCCCGGCGTTTGCAGATGGCAGCAGCTCTACCAGCACTGCTGCTGTTATCAAGTACACGATCACCGCACCTCATAACGGTCACACCTACGAGATCTACCAGATCTTTACCGGTGATTATGATGCACACCAACCGTCCATGCTCGCCAACATCAAGTGGGGCAAAAACGGCACTGGTACGGCTGGCGAAGCTGTTGAGCAGACTGTTCTGGACGCACTTTCCAAGGTTGCTTCCTACACAAGCGACAGTGATAAGCTTGACGTTATCGATAAATATGTCACTCTGACCAATCCTGTAGAGACCATTACAAACGGTGGTTCTGTTGAAGTTGTTGGCGGCTATTACCTGATTAAGGACAAGGACGGCTCTGTGCCTTCCTCTGAAACTTATACCCCTTACATCGTTTCCGTTGTTGGCAATGTTACCATCGAGCCGAAGAGCAATGAGGTTCCTAAATTTACCAAAAAGCTGAAGGACACCAACGATACTACCGGCGTTATTACCGGCTGGCAGGATTCTGCCGACTATGATATCGACGATAAAATCCCCTTCCGCCTGCAGGGCACTGTTTCCAAGGACTTTGATTCCTATAAGACGTATTACTACGCTTTCCACGATGTGGAAGAAAAGGGTCTGACCTTTGACCCCAGCTCTGTGAAAGTTTTTGTTGGCGATGAAGAGACCGGTACTAAGATTGATGCTAGCAATTATACTGTCGTTACCAACCCGGCCGATGGCTGCACCTTTGAGATCGTGTTTGATGATCTGAAAAATATTCCCAGTGTTACTGCTAAATCTATCATTACCGTTACCTACGAGTCCACGCTGAACGGGAACGCTGTTCTGGGCGCACAGGGCAACGTCAACACGGCAAAGCTGGAGTACTCCAACAACCCGCGCGGTAACGGCACGGGCACAACTCCTTGGGATAACGTCATCGTCTTTACCTACAAGGTGGTCGTGAATAAGGTCGATCAGGACAATAATCCTCTGGTAGGTGCACAGTTCACTCTGACCAAAAAGATTAATGGTGGCACGGAAGTTATCAAGACTATGACCATCGACTCTAGCGAAACTCAGTTTACGCTGTCCGGTCTGGATGACGGCGAGTACACGCTGACCGAGACTGCAACCCCCGCCCACTACAACACCATCAGCCCCATCACCTTTACTGTCAACGCTGATCATACTATCACTTGGGAAACCGAGCGTCGTGAAGATATCCTGACCTCTTTGAGCGGCGACAAGAAGGTTGGCGAAATCACCTTTACTTCTAGCAAAACCGACGGAACTCTGACTACAAATGTCATCAATAATATCGGCACTACCCTGCCCGGCACCGGCGGCATCGGCACCACCATCTTCTATGTGATCGGCGGCGGCCTGATGGTTGCAGCAGCCATCCTGCTCATTACCAAAAAGCGCATGGAGAACCGCTAAGCTCTCCTTTTCCCCTGCACAGAGCGGGGCTGTAAAGCCCCCTGCTCTGGTCCTGAAACTATAACGTTAGGGAGTAGCCCATGAAAAAGAACAAAAGCACCATTATATTGATCCTCGTCTTTTTCGTGGGTCTATCCGTGATGTTATACCCCACCATCAGCGATTACGTCAACCAGCGCAACCAGTCCCGCGCGGTGGCAAGCTACGCGCAGGACGTGGACAACATGACCGATGCGGATTACAGCGCCTACTTTGACGCCGCCGATGCCTTTAACGCACAGGTGGCCGCCAACGAAAACGCCCTTTACCGCCCGGATCAGCTTACCGGCTACAACGAAACGCTGGATATTACCGGCACGGGCATTATGGGTTACATCACCATCTCCAAAATCGGCGTGGAGCTGCCCATCTACCACGGCACCGGCGACAGCGTGCTGCAGATCGCCGCAGGCCACTTAGAGGGCACCAGCCTGCCGGTGGGCGGCGCATCCACCCACGCGGTCATCTCGGCACACCGCGGCCTGCCCAGCGCAAAGCTGTTTACCAACCTTGACCAGCTGGAGGTGGGCGATACCTTTACCATCACCGTGCTGGACCGGGTGCTCACCTACGAGGTGGACAAAATTTCCATCGTGCTGCCCACCGAGACCGACGAGCTGAAGATCGCCGAAGGCAAGGACTACGTTACCCTGATGACCTGCACCCCCTACGGCATCAACACCCACCGTCTGCTGGTGCGCGGCCGCCGCGTGGAGACCCCGGATCAGTACAAGCACCTCCGCGTTACCGCCGAAGCGCTTAAAATTGAACCCATTATTGTTGCGCCCATTATGGCGCTGCCCATGCTGCTGATCTTGCTGATCGGTATGCTGCTTTCTACACGCAAACCCAAGAAAACGAGAGGAGAAAAACATGAAAAGCATTGATCTGCGTCATCGTCTGGCGGCTGTGCTGCTGGCTATGTGCCTTGTGGTATGCTGCGCCCTGCCGGCCTTTGCCACCAGTGCCAACATTGTGCTGGGGCGTCTGGGCTCGCTCCACGTCCGTCTGTACGACACCCACAACGATGTGCCCCTGCGCGGCGGCGAACTGACCCTGTATCAGGTGGCCACCGTCAAGCGCACCAACGGCAACCTGTACTTTGACTATACCGGCGATTTTGCGGGCTGCGGTGTGGTGCTGGGCGACCTTTCCGACAGCACGCTGGCTGACCAGCTGGTAAAATATCTGCCCGCAGTGCCCGCCATTGCCGCCCAGCAGGACGTGAACGAAGAGGGCTACGCTGACATTACCAAGCTGCCGCAGGGGCTGTACTTGGTCGTGCAGACCGAGGCATCCCACGGCTACGAGGCCATCAAGCCCTTCCTTGTGTCCATCCCCATGCCCGATGGCGACAACTGGATCTACGATGTGGACGCCACCCCCAAGGTAGGTGCCACCATCCCGGAAACGCCGGACATCCCCGACACCCCGGATGTGCCAGACACGCCGCCGGATACGCCCGACACACCGGACACCCCCGATCTTCCGGAGCAGCCGGACACCCCGGATACGCCGGTGAGCCCGGACAGCCCCGATAGTCCGGTAAGTCCCGGCAACCCGGACAATCCCGTAAGCCCCGAGAACCCGGATAACCCGGTCTCCCCTTCCAACCCGGATAAGCCCGTTCTGCCCCAGACCGGTCAGTTGAACTGGCCCGTGCCGGTGCTGGCTTGCAGCGGTGTGCTGCTGTTTGCCGCTGGCTGGGTGCTGAACCGTCAGGGCAAAAAGGAAAACTGACCCCGTCTCCTTTCTTTTCGGCATAGTTTGGCGTTGGGTGCCGAATTTGCTCCCCCGCAAGGGGGAGCATTTTTTATGCCCTTTCCCCTGCCGGGTACAGTACGATTTTGAATGCGCTCCGCGTTGCTCTGCGTATAATCAGCGGAAAATATATTTTTTAATTTGCAATTCTGGAAAATCTGCGGATTTTCCAGAATTGCCTTTTCACGGGTGGGGTTTTGGCACGAACCCTCTCAGGCATCTCGCTTTGCTCGATGCCAGCTCCCCCGAAGGGGGAGCTTTTTGTGCTCTCTCCCCTGCCGGGCGCGGCACGATTTTGAATGGCCTCCGCTGCGCTCTGGCCATGTTCAGCGGAAAGATTATTTTAAATTTTCGCGTCTGTCGCACTCTGCGGAGCGCGACAGACGCTTTTTTCACAGGAGGGGTCGTAGCCGGGAACTGCATTTGCAGCGCCTGCTTCCTACGGAAGTGCGGCGCTGCGGCGGAACACCCCTTCCGGCTTTCGCGCTAAGCTTGCAGGCGTGCAAAAAGCTTCCCCTTTCGGGGGTGCTGGCGAACGCAGTGAGCCTGAGAGGGTTCCCCACGCAAAAGAGCCGCTGTACAAAACGTACAGCGGCTCTTATTTTATGCAATCTGTATTAGGTTTTTACTGCTGCTGGGCGGCCTTTTTGGCTTCCAGTGCCAGAATGGCGTCGCGGCGGCTCAGGTTGATGCGGCCCTGCTGGTCGATGTCGGTCACCTTGACCACGATGGCATCGCCCACGGCGACCACATCCTCCACGCGCTCCACACGCTTGGTGTCCAGCTTGGAGATGTGCACCAGACCTTCCTTACCCGGTGCGATCTCAACAAACGCACCAAAGTTCATCAGGCGGGTGACCTTGCCCTTGTAGATGGCACCGATCTCGGGGTCCTCCACAATGGTCTTGATGGTAAAGATGGCGCGCTTTGCGTCCTCCTGATCCACGGCGGAGACGAACACATGGCCGTCCTCCTGCACGTCGATCTTGCAGTTGCAGGTGGCGCAGATGTCCTGAATGACCTTGCCGCCCTTGCCGATGACGTCCTTGATCTTATCGGTGGGGATCATCATGCTGAACATCTTGGGAGCCCAGCGGCTCAGCTCCTCACGGGGCTGTGCGATCACGGGCTTGATGATCTCGTCCAGGATGTACAGGCGGCCCTTGCGGCACTTCTCAAAGGCCTCGGCAATGATATCGTAAGTCAGGCCGTCAATCTTGATGTCCATCTGGATGGCAGTGATGCCCTTGCGGGTGCCGCCCACCTTGAAGTCCATATCGCCGTGAAAATCCTCCACGCCCTGAATGTCCAGCATGGTCATCCAGCGGTCGCCCTCGGTGATCAGGCCGCAGGAGATACCGGCAACAGGTGCCTTGATGGGCACACCGGCATCCATCAGAGCCAGCGTGGAACCGCAGATGGAAGCCTGAGAGGTGGAGCCGTTGGAGCTCAGGACCTCAGAGACACAGCGGATGGTGTAGGGGAACTCCTCCAGAGAGGGCAGCACGGGAACCAGAGCGCGCTCGGCCAGTGCGCCGTGGCCGATCTCGCGGCGGCCGGGGCTGCGGGGTGCGCGGGCTTCGCCGACAGAATACGGCGGGAAGTTATAGTGATGGATGTAACGCTTGGTCTGCTCGTCGGTCAGATCGTCCATCAGCTGGTTGTCCTTGGTGCCGCCCAGAGTGCAGGTGGTCAGCACCTGGGTCTGGCCGCGGGTGAACATGCCGGAGCCGTGGACCCGGGGCAGGATGCCCACTTCGGCAGCCAGCGGGCGGATTTCGTTGATGCCGCGGCCATCCACGCGCTTGCCCTCATCCAGCAGCCAGCGGCGGACAACGTACTTCTGCATCTTGTAGCTGACAAGGTCGAGATCTGCGTCAGACAGGTCGGGGTACTCCTCAGCGATCTTGTCCATGATGGGCAGCAGAGCGGCATCACGCACATTCTTGTCGTCGGTATCCATAGCGGCCTTGAAGTCGTCGAGATACTTTTCCTTGATGGCGTGGAACACGTCCATATCGAGGCCCACGACCTGGAAATCGATCTTCGGCTTGCCGCGCTCGGCCACGATGCTGTTGATGAAGGTGATGATCTTCTTGATCTCCACGTGAGCGGCCTTGATGGCGTTCAGCATGGTGTCCTCATCGACCTCATTGGCACCGGCCTCGATCATGACGATCTTGTCCATGGTGGCGGCGACGGTCAGGGCCAGGTCGCTCTTCTTGCGCTGCTCCTGAGTGGGGTTCAGGACGATCTCGCCGTCCACCAGACCCACCTGCACGCCGCCGATGGGGCCGTTCCAGGGGATCTCGGACACAGCGGTGACCAGAGAAGCGCCGATCATGCCGGCGATCTCAGGGCTGCAGTCGGGGTCAAGGCTCATGACGGTCATGGTGATGCAGACGTCGTTGCGCATCTCCTTCGGGAACAGCGGGCGCATGGGACGGTCCACGACGCGGCTGGTCAGGATGGCGCGCTCGCCGGGGCGGCCCTCACGGCGCATGAAGCTGCCGGGGATGCGGCCTGCGGCGTAGAGCTTCTCCTCAAACTCGACGCTCAGGGGGAAGAAATCGACGCCGTCGCGAGGCTTGTCGCTCATCGTGACGTTGCAGAGCACGCAGGTCTCGCCGTAGCGGATCATGGCGCTGCCGTTGGACAGACCGCACATTTTGCCGGTCTCGACCACAAAGGGGCGGCCTGCAAAGGTCGTCTCAAACTTGCGGTACTTGGGGAAGGTTTCCAGTCTGGATGCGAATTCGTAAGCCATAGGGATTCTCCTTCTTTGGTAGATTTTTACTTTCAGCGCTCCCCTGCCCCGGTTCTGTACAATAAAGCCAGCAGCCAAGCCTGTTGCTTGGGTGCTCGATTTACTGCACAAAATGGCGGCGGGGCGGCTGTAAAATACAGGTGCAGTGGGGTTTCAGGTGTGCACTGCCGGAAACAGGCACGGGCGGATATGGAATCCGCCCCTACAACCGTCCGCGAAATGGGCGGCTGCGCACTTATAAAAAAAGCAGGCAGAGTGCAAATGCACCCTGCCCGTTTTTGCGAAAATTACTTACGCAGACCCAGCTCAGCGATCAGGGCACGATACCGGTTGA